>MDSV01133937.1_pt1 | contig 44469 bp, 42 predicted proteins | sample 810851 | NCBI WGS metagenome assembly MDSV01 (sample SAMN05326640, study PRJNA326480) | marine metagenome | isolation source: seawater | place: Atlantic Ocean: North East | collected 2012
CCAGCGCCGATGGTACTTTGTCTTAAGGCATGGGAGAGTAGGACATTGCCAGGTCTACTAAACGTGAAATTATTGTCACTTTACAAGATATAAAAAATTACTAATCTCTAAATAAATACAAAAAAAAAGAACATTTTAATGAAAATAGCTGTTGCTGGCTTAGGTTTTGTAGGACTCTCAATTTCAACCATTCTTTCAGTGAATAATAGAGTTGAGTGTTATGATATAGACAAGATTAAAATTGATTCAGTAAATAGTCGCACAAGCCCCATAAAAGACAAAGAAATTGACGATTATTTTAAGAACAAATCATTAAACCTATCAGCATCAGATGATTATAAATCTGTTTTTTCTGATGCCGAATTTGTAATTATTTCAACGCCAACTAATTATGATGAAAAGACCAATGAATTCGATACCTCCAGCATTGAAGAAACAATTGATAAAGTTTTAGAAGTTAACAAAGAATGTTCAATAGTTATAAAGTCAACAATACCTCTTGGCTATACTGATAAGTTAAAGAAAGACTTCAATTTTAGTAAAATATTTTTTTCACCAGAGTTCTTAAGAGAAGGCTCAGCTCTCTATGATAACCTCTATCCTTCGAGAATAATCATAGGTGAAACTAATGAGAGCGCTAAAATATTCTATAAGCTATTATCAAATAATGCTAAAAAAGAAAATATTCCAGTACTATACATGACATCTAATGAAGCAGAAGCAGTTAAATTATTTGCAAATACATATTTAGCTATGAGAATTTCATTTTTCAATGAGCTAGATAGTTATTGTGAGAATTTTAATCTAGAGTCTTATAACATCATAAAAGGAGTTAGTTACGATCCTAGAATTGGCGACTATTACAATAATCCATCATTTGGCTATGGAGGATATTGTTTACCAAAAGACACAAAACAACTTCTAAAAAACTATGAGCACGTTCCTAATACTATTATTGAGTCAATTGTTAAGGCTAACAGCGTTAGAAAAGATTTTATTGCTCAGTCAATTATAGACAAAGAACCAAACACTGTTGGCGTTTACAGACTAGTTATGAAACATGACTCAGATAATTGGAGAAGTAGCGCAATTCAAGGCATAATGAAGAGAATTAAATCAAAAGGTATTAAAGTCATGGTCTATGAGCCTGCCTTTAAAGAAGATACCTTTTTTGGTTCAAAGGTTATAAATAATCTCGATATTTTTAAAAGAAACAGTGATATTGTCATCGCTAATAGAATAGATCAAGATATTTCAGATATTAAGGAAAAAGTATACACCAGAGATTTATTTAACCGGGACTAGATCCAAAGCAGATTACGGTGTAACTTCCAATTAAGTCTGCGATATAAATTTCCTTAACATTATATAGTGATCGTACTGCATACCCGCCAATTCCTCCACTTCCGCCTAATGCTAAAATCTTCATTTTCTTCTCATAAAAAGAATTAGTATCAAACTAATATGAAATTTGTTTACTTATATCTTTTCGAATGAACACAAAATTTGAAAAAATATAAATATTTGAAAAAGGATGCTTCGCATCAACTTTCATCATTCCGTTATACGTTAGTTGGTACACGTCATAATTAGGCAGCTTATCTGCAAAATAATAAAGCGATGTATTGCGAAAAAGTTGGTGCCAATTGTATTCAATTTGAATAAACTTTGGCTGTATTTTGCTGTAAGTTTGTTTAGCTCCTTCAAAGACTTCCTTTTCGAAACCTTCGGTATCTATTTTGATTAAATCAATTTCAGAAATTTGATTTAAACTACAATATTCATCAAGCGAAATCACATCGACATCAAGAGCACTATTGTTATCAATGTAACTCACATTTTTTACTTCCTCACTAAATGATGCAAGCTCGCTTTCTTTCTCATCATAATGTAGCTTCAGAGTCTCAGTTTGGACACCAACTCCTTTATTAACAAATGTGCATCTGTCTGCATACTCAGATAAGTTCTGAACCATTTCTAAGTATTTAAATGGTAGAGGCTCAAAAGCGATTACTTTTGCAACTGTTTCTTTTAGAAGTAGCTTTGTATAATTTCCATTGTTAGCACCAATGTCGATACACAAATTGACAGATTTGTGTGACAAAAACTTTTTTAAAAAAAACTTTTCCCCACTCTCTGTAAAATTCTCCCAATTATTATAGCCTTTGGCATGAAGCGCATAATCGAAAACTCTATTATTTATTTTCTTTAATATTTTATTTTTTGAAAATATTTTTGCATACTGTTTCCGTAAAAAAAAATTAATCATTTAATGTTTCTTTATTATTTTATTCATTTAATTATTAACTATAACAAGAATTTCATAGTATTCAATTCTTGTATAATAACGTAATTTAAAAAATCTCTAAGGTCTAAGTTAATTGTGAATACTTAATATTAACTAGTTAAATCTGAAATTAAATTAATTTTTTTTACAGGTATTTTTATCTTTCTTCCCCAAGGAGGCATGCTCGAAAAAGTTTGAATTCCACAAAAGTTTGATAAATCCAAAGCGGCGCTCTCTACTCCAACAACCGATGAGATATTCATTAATGAGTTAATTATTGAAGTATGTTCATCTACATATATATTTTCATACATATTCATTAAAATATCATACTTATTTATTTGATCTTTAGGATGAGGTCTTATAATAATTTTCTCAATTTTACCATTAGCTATAAGATCTCTATTTTCCCAAAAAAAACTGAAAGCATCTAACCAGCCCGGGGTATTTGACGACCAAACTTCTTCTATTGGTTCCATTACATACAATATATTTTTAGATTTTAAATTGTTATGGCCAATTTGAAATTTTACAAAATTGTAATAATCATTGTTTATATGAATAATTTTTACATTGGTAAATAAATTTTTAGCAAGTTTGAGGGCTTCTTCGTCAGTAACCCAAATTTCATCGGGAAATAATGATGACCCGTTAAAACTAAATCTTTCAAGATAATTTACCCAATGGTCAATAACCGCTATTGTATATTTATTATTTTCTTTTGCTTTCACTCTTATCTGATGTTCAAAATCTGTATTGCCTGTTCCTGTAATAATCAGATCTGAAAAATTTATTACGGTGTCAGCTTGACAAAATTCAATTGAAGGAAAAACATCACTCCAAATCTTCATTCCAGGACCCTCAGCAGAAACTTTCTTATTAATTTCACTGTCCATTTTCATGGCCATATATGCTAGTAAATTTGAACCTCCAGAATCGTGAGAAACAAAACCAATATTCTTTTTATTAGGCCCTAATATGCTTATAAGTCTCGAAAGGGCATTCATAAAAGTATTACAGACTTTCTTTATAGTTCTTTAATTTATCTAGATTAGAAAAAATTTTGTCAAAAGCATTTATTATCGATTGAATTTCGTTTTTACTATAATCACTACCACATAAGAATAGTCCCATAAATTCTTCATCATTTAATTTTTCTGCGACAGGACAAATGCCTTTTGAATAATCAACTTCACTACTTACATTTGATCTTTTCCATGGAAATCCTTTTGACCCATAGCAAATCTTTTCTTGAAACATCGGAAGTAAATGTAGATTTTGATAGTTGTTTGAGAGATATGGTACTCCCTCAGCTACCAGTGCTCTGTGCAATAAATCTCTATTAATTCCAATTATATCAACATTGATCTTCATCGCATAAAAATAATATACATGTGTACATTCATTTCTTACAATTGGTGTTTCAATACCTTCAATTGTATTAAGGTGTTTATTTAAAGTATCGGCAATCTTTTGACGTGATCGAATTGCATTGCTTAACTTATCTAATTGACAAATTCCAATAGCACTTTCTAATTCCCCTAGTCTAAAGTTATGACCTAACATATTTGTTAAATCTGGATTTTCTTCAGACACAATAGCAGCTTCAGCATGATTTCTAATTAATTGAGCCTTTTTTGAAAATTCATCACTATTTGTAACGATCATACCACCTTCACCTGTATGAATATGTTTGTGATAATTAAAACTATAACCTCCTATATCACCAAGTGTTCCGGCCATTTTTCCCTTATATAAAGCTCCTGGTGACTGCGCTGCATCGCTAATAACAACAATATTATTTTTTTTTGCGATTGCATTTATCTTATCCATGTCAGCTGATTGACCAAATATATCAACTGTTATAATTGCTCTAGTTTTAGATGTAATTTTTTCCTCAATTTTAGACGGATCTATACAAAAAGTATCTGGCTCTATGTCGACAAAAACTGGAATAGCACACCAATGGAGTATGGCGGACGCACTAGCGCACATGGTCCATGGAGTAACAATCACTTCATCTCCAGGTTCAATGCCTATAGCCCCTACTGCAGCGATAAGACCAGATGTCCATGAATTTACTGATATTGCATGATTCACTAAAAAATTTTTTTTAAATTTTTCTTCAAACCTCTTCACATTCAATCCGCCAAGAAAATCAGTTCCAGGAGCCCCTAAGAAGTTAGATAATATTCCAGAATTCATAACACCATCTACAGCTAATCTCTCTTCCTCGCCAATTGTATTGTATTTAGAAAACCCGTAATTTATTTCGGGTTTTCCACCATATATTGCTAGCTTTGACAATGTTTTATGACCTTAAAAATATTTGCGCTGTTCGAACCGGGTGAAATTAAATTTTCTTTTTTATTATATGCATTTTCTAAATTTTTTAAAGCGTATTGTAAAGCCATGTATCTTTTAATAATTTTTTGTGATGTATGTTTATAAAGCAATTGTTTTTGCTTTGAATTAACTTTTTTCAACTTATATGTATTAATTTGATTATTTGAATCAATAAAATATTTACCCTTGTTACCAATTATATTTATTTCCATAAATCCTAGATCCTTGATATCAATTCCAATAATTTCAACGATTAATTTTTTACTATACTCAAGAGATATCGTGGCACTAAGATCATTGGGAAATGTCTGCGATTTGAAAATTCTATTTGTTCTTATTTTTTTTGGCCAACCAAAAAACCATAATGCCAGATCAATAGCGTGAGAACCGTTATGTATCAATCCCTTTGAGTAAATCATCTGGACTAATTTTATATTTCCTAATGAACCCTTGATTATATTTTTTTTTATTTTTTGAAATTCTGGCATGAATCTACGTGAATAATTTACTTGAAGCAGTATCCCTTTCTTTTTGTATAATTGATTAATTTTATTTATTTGAGCTAAATTGATACACATAGGTTTTTCACAAAACACCATTTTTGGTGAATATTTATATGCCTCTAACAGTATTTTATAATGAAGTGTGTCTGGTGTAGATATAATTACGAGATCAGCCTTTTCTTTTTTTAAAGCATTTTTATAATCTGAGTATAAGTTAATTTTATTTTTCTGAAATTTTGTTTTATTTTTAATTTTTGTATCACAAATAGCACTTAAGTTGAAAGATTTTGACTCAATTATATTTTTATAATGAGTAACAGCTCCCAATTTTGTTTTTTCATATAAATCGTCAAAATAACCAATATTTCCTAATCCAATTATTATTGCTTTAAATTTTTGATTCATAATATTGTTTGCGTAAGCTATAATGTTTTATATTTAAATTATTTTATATAATTACTTATAAAAATTTAATATGTTCTTATAAATTTTTTATGATCGGTATTTTTTGCTTTATATTTGAGTTCAAGTCGATTAATTCGTGATTTTTGTCTAGAAAATTTAGTATTTCTTCTAAACTAAATTTTATATTTGTTTTAGAAAAATGATTATAGATACTCTGTAGTAAATAATAATCCTCATTGGTATCAAATGTAAGTCTAATTTTACGTTTCCTTTTCCAATTGCTAGGTATGGGTACATTTAAACATTTGAATATTTCTCTTGAGTTTTTATAAAAAAAAAGAGTTGGGTGCTCTCTATATGCATTATCCTGAGCTAACAAAGAATTATCTATTAATTTTTGTGCAGGAAAAACAGACATATCCATTCCAAGAGGAATTTCATGGTCGTTAGGGTTTAAAAGACCATTATTTGTTACAAAGTCATATCGCGGGTATTCTCTGCAATAAATACCTACTGTATAATCTATTACTTTTGGATCGATAAACGGATTATCTCCAGTTAGTTGAATTACATGCTCATCAGTTGAATGTGTTAATGCGCCAGCAAGACGGCCTAATACATCGTGTTCACTTCCTCTAAAGCATTTAATATTATTGTTTTTACAAAAATGTTCAATTTCATCATCTTTATTATTATCTGATGTAGCAATAATAATTTCAGATATAAATTTTGAGCCTTTAATTCTTTCTATCAATATTTGTAGGCATGATAAATTATTATACAATGGATTAGTACTATGGAATTTTTTAAGAACTTTTCCTGGTAACCTTGTCGAGGTCATTCTTGCTTCAATAGTTGTTATAAATTTTAATTTATTCATCGGGTTAGCTTAAATTGTAAGTTCTTGATTTATTTATTTATGCATATGTAATATGATAATTACTATATAATTTAATTAATATTGAATATACATACATTTTTTATATTTAGATGAGTAATGTACAGATTTCTATAATTGTTCCAACATACAATCAAGAGCTATATATTGCTCGATGCATTAGATCTTTGTTAAACCAATCTATGAATAAAGATCAGTATGAGATAATAGTTATCAATGACGGCAGCACAGATAATACAAAAAATATTTTAGAACCTTTTTTGAATAAGATTAAATATTTAGAAAATAAAAAAAACATGGGCTTAGCAGAAAGTTTAAATGTAGGAATAAAAAATTCAACTGCGCAGTTCATAGTTCGTGTTGACTCAGATGATTGGGTTCATAGAGAATACTTAATGATATTGTCTTTACACCTAGCTTTGAATTTAGATTTAGATGCAGTAGCATGTGATTATCAAATACATGACAATAAACAAAAAGTTATAAAATACTGCAACTGTCTAGAAGAGCCTATTGGTTGTGGTATAATGTTCAGATACAAAAATCTTATTGAAATTGGTTTGTATGATACTAGTTTTAAACTTCGCGAAGAAGAGGATTTAAGAATAAGATTTCTAGAAAAGTATAGTATTGATAGAGTTAAAATCCCATTATATTATTATAGACAGCATGAAACTAACATTACAAAAAATAAGCATGAAATGGAATTTTATCAATCCAAGCTTAAAAAGAAGCATTCATCATAATTTTCAAAATATATGTCTTTAAAAAAATTTAATAAAAAATACCCTTACATTATTGCTGAAATTGGTGTGAATCACGAGGGAAACTTATCAATAGCAAAAAAATTAATCAAATTGGCAAAAAAAGGTGGTGCAGATGCAGTTAAATTTCAAACTTACAAAGCCGACACATTAACTTCAAAAAATAGTCCGGCATACTGGGATACAAAAGTCAATAAAATTTCAAACCAGCATGAATTATTTAGTAAATATGATAGTTTTAATGAAAAAGAGTATCAATTGCTCTTTGCTTACTGTGAAAGTGTTGGGATTGATTTTGCCTCAACCCCATTTGATGAGAAATCAGTTGATACGCTCTACCCTATGTTGTCATATTATAAAATTGCATCTGCAGATATAACGAATTTTCCATTGCTTAGAAAAGTTTCAAAAAAAAGAAAGCCAATAATACTTTCAACTGGGGCATCAAACAAAAGGGAAATTTCAGAAGCTTTAAGAGAATTAAAAAAATATGGTGCTAAAGAAATTTGCTTAATGCATTGTATACTAAGTTACCCAACTGTTGATCACGATGCAAATTTAAATATGATAACCGATATGAAAAAGTCATTTCCAAATATTTCTATTGGATATTCAGATCATACTCGACCAGACAAAAATATGGTTGCTTGTACTGCTGCTTATTTAAAAGGAGCTATGATCATAGAAAAGCACTTTACTCATGACAAGAAACTACCTGGAAATGATCACTTTCATGCTATGGATATAAGTGACCTGAAAGTATTAAAATACAACTTAAATATGTTAAATTCTTTGGAGGGTAAAAACTCAAAAAATTATCTTCCGACTGAAAAAATGGCAAGAAAACATGCGAGAAGAAGTATTGTAATTAACCAGGACATTAAAACAGGTACAAAAATTAAAGCTAAATATTTAATATGTAAAAGACCAGCAAGTGGAATTAGTCCTATTTATTTTGACAAAATTGTTGGAATGACCACCAAAAGAGATTTGAAAGCTGACGAAATATTAAAATGGTCACATATTTCTTAAGTCAATTAAATAAATAATATCACTAAAGATGAAAAAAAATATATTAGTAACAGGAGGTTTGGGTTTTATTGGCAGTCATTTAGTTGATAAATTAATTGATGAAGGTAATAGTGTTGTTGTAATTGATGATTTATCAACAGGAAGTAAAAAAAACTTAAATAAAAAAGCAAAATATTTAAAAATAGATATTAAAAAATTTATAAATAATATTACTAAAATTAAAAAAATTATTTTAGATAACAAAATTAATAGCGTTTTTCATTTAGCAGCACATGCTAGTATAAATTCAAATATTGCAAATCCTTTGAGCATAATCGAAGTAAATTTTAACGCATCAGTAGCAATAGTTGAAGCTTGTAAAAATAGTTCTGTAAAGTATTTTACTTTTACATCAACTGCAGCTGTCTATGGAGAGCCACAATACTTCCCTGTAGATGAAAAACACATTACAAACCCAATATCTACTTACGGTTTATCTAAGCTGATGTTTGAACAATATCTTAAAATATTTTCGATAAAAAGCAAAATTAAAATAATGATACTTAGATTACCAAACGTATATGGATTTAGACAAAGATCAGATTTAGAGGGAGGCGTGATTGCCATCTTTTCTGAAAAAATGAAAAAAAATAAGATGATTAAGATATTTGGTAACGGTAAACAAAAAAGAGATTGGGTACATGTATCTGATATAGTTAATGCAGCTGCTAGTGTTTCAAACTTTAATCATAAATTTGAAACAATAGTACTTGGTTCATTAACTGGCAATTCAATAAATACTCTGATTAAGAAATTAGCAAAAATATATAATTACAAGAAAGAACCAAAAGTTCTAAAAAAAAGAGATAATGATATTAAATATATGCTTATGTCAAATTTTAGAGCAAAGAAGAAAATAGATTGGTCACCAAAAATATCTCTTGATAAGGGTTTGAAGATGTTATGAAATATTTTATTAGAATTGACAAAATATTAAAATGTCTTATGCAATATATATAAATCATCGCGGGGTGGAGCAGTCTGGTAGCTCGTCAGGCTCATAACCTGAAGGTCGTAGGTTCAAATCCGACCCCCGCAACCAAACTTTTTCTAAGATTGGAAAAATGCTGCCTTTACTTGTAGCTAGGATAATTTGAAAGTTAATTAAAGTAGAATGGTCAAAAAAATAAATTTTAATAATCTTAGTAATTATTCTAATAAACCAATAAAAATAATTGATAGTAATTTATCAAAATATAAAAAAAAATCAGTTCCTGAAGTTTGGCGTGAATTTGAAAATGATAAATGGGGTAAAGCCTATAAAAAATTTAGAAACAAAAAAAGAGTAACTCTTAATCAAATAGATAGTTTTTTTTATAACAAAGATGCATTAGAAGTATATTTGCATAAGAATAATTTCTATTTAGATTCTATTAATAATATAGAAAAAAAAAATATTAAAATTTACTCAAGTGTTATTCAAAAATATTCAAATAATGCATCAGCTTTAGTAGAACTGGGTGCGGGGTATGGATCAAAAATATTAAATTTATCAAAAATTAAAGGTCTCTCGCATTTGCCACTTATTGCCGCTGAATTAACGAATAGTGGGCAAAATATTATTAGATTAATATCTAAGTATGAAGAAAAAGAAGTTAAAGTTGGCTATTGTGATTTTAGATCAATGAAGATAGAGGAAAATCTCATACCAGAAAATTCGATAATATTTACCTCATACGCACTTCACTATATACCTAAATTGAATAATAAAATTGTTAATTTTTTTTCAAAATTAAAACCGAAAATAGTCATTAATTTTGAACCTTGTTATGAACATTTTATAGAAAATAAGTCAATTTACAATCTCATGTGTGCAAAATATGTCTTACAAAATGATTATACTAGAAATCTAATATCTGTAATTAATAATGGATGTTTGAAAAATAAATGTAAGATTATTAATATTGATAAAAATGTTAGTAGTTTTTCTAATCCATTTCTACCAATATCCATAATTGAGTGGAAGCCTAATTGGTAAATAAAATAGCTATTATTGCTACCAGAGGTGGATAAAAAATATTTCAAAAAAGATATTGTAGGTACTTAAGTAATTTATTATTTTCTAGAACAATTGAGAGTTTTCCTTACGTTCACGAAAAGCATTAGAAATAATTAAATATGAAACGGCAAGAAAAAACCCAACAAAGGCAGAAATTAAATACATAAATGAACTCACACTATAATGTTCAAACTCTGTTGCATCAACTTGCATATTGGCAGCAACAAAATTTTCACTTAAAACTATTGGTGTAGAATTAAATGATTCTATTGCTCTTTCAATCGTCTTGTCTTGTTTAATTTCTCTTATACTATTTTCAAACTTGGAATAATTTTCAATAAATGGTCTTTTATCTTTACGAGATTTTATAAGTTCAATTTCTTTTTCAATTGCCTCATAGCCTTTTAGATAAAATGGTATTTCAAATTCCACATTTAGCATTACATTCCTAGAACTAAATAGAGCCTCTACACCACTTTTTGCAATATCTAATTCTCTTGCTATTTCCGCTTGCTCTTCCAAGTATTGCAATAAAAAAATAGTACTTGTTTCATAATCTAGAAAGAGATTATCCATCTTAGTCACAGCATCATCTATATCATGACTGTTTTTTTGTATTGCAATTTCAATAGCTGTATTAAAATGATTACTTAAGTGTTTTTTAATATTATCCTGGGCTTTGAGATGAACTGATAAAAGTATATCTTTCCATTTACTTTTATCGTAATGACTAAACTCAATCTCCCATAAGATACCCGAACTATAGATATCCGAACCATTGGTAGATTGCTCTTCAAATTTTATTTTTGAAGCAAGAATACCCACAGCTTGACTGAAAGACTCATTATTTTTAAAATCTTCTCTACGAATTAGCTTATATTCAATTATTGCGTCTTCAAATAGTCTATTATAGTTAATCTGTTCTATGTAAAGATCAAATAAAGTTTCAGAGTTTATTACAAAATTTCTTAATGAGCCTAATGAAATAAATTTCTCCTCTTTATCATCGTCTGATTCTTCTTGAGTAGCAAATCTAGAATTAAAATTTTCTATAAATAAATTAAATCTACTATATTCTAATTCCTCACTTGATGATATTGGTTTAACTTTTGTAGTAGCAATAAAATCTTCAGTTGATTGCATTTGCTGAAATAAAAAAAATACTAGAACCGCTATTAAAGATATTCCAATAACTTTCCATTTTCCTAACCAAATGAGATGAAAAATTTTGATTATATCTATGCTATCGTCTTGAGCTAAATAATCTTTTTCCATAACTTACATATCATTACTTTAGATGTATTTACAAAATCAATTATGTAATAATTTAATAATTGAATACATGTTCTACAACATGTTTTACTACATGTTCTTAATTGTGTAAATTATTTAAAAAATGTTAATAAAGGTGTTGTTGGTTAATAAAATATTACTTTTTTATAAAATTGACTGATTTTCTTCCATGCACACTTATTCATTCTTCTATCAAATCAATATATACAATCTAATTTTACTAGCTATGGAGTCAGTTGTAGCAAAAATCCCTTATAAACTTATTTTAGAATTTTTTTATTCATAATATATATTGCAATCTTAATATGATATTTTGTTACTCTGAAAAATATAAAATTGTTTAATATACTATTAACAGATATTATCAATTTTTAAATATTTACAAGTAAGTTATATCATCTAGAAGTTACATATAAATTTTATGAAATACGATAATTTAATAATAAACAAAGATATTTTGATTACAGGAGGAGCTGGATTTGTTGGATCTCATCTAGCTAAAAGGTTTTTGGAAAATGGCAATAGAGTACACGTAGTAGATAATTATTTTACTGGTAAAAACTCGAATCATTATAAGGGAATCATTTATAAAAAAGCTCACACAAAAAATATTTTTAAATTATACAAAAATATTTCCTTAAATTATATTTACCATTTAGGAGAATATTCAAGAGTAGAACAGAGCTATGAAGATATAGATTTAGTTATGGAATATAATATAAATTCTTTCTACGAAGTACTAAGATTAGCTAAATTTCACAATGCCAAATTAATTTATAGTGGTTCTAGCACGAAGTTCTCCAAAGATATGGATGTCGTTGAAAGCCCTTACTCTTTTTCAAAAAGAATAAATACACAGCTTCTTGTTAAATATGCTCAATGGTTTAATTTAAAATATGCTATAACATATTTTTATAATGTTTATGGTTCAAATGAAATTGCTAAAGGAAAATATGCTACTGTAATTGCAAAATATTTAGCATTAAAAAAAAATAATGCTAAATATTTGCCTGTAACAAAACCTGGAAATCAAAAAAGAAGATTTACGCACATTGATGATGTGATTAACGGCCTACTTTTAGTTGGGAAAAAAGGTGAGGGTGATGACTACGGAATTGGATCAGATAAAAACTATACTATTCTGCAAATTGTAGATATATTGGATATGAAATATAAGTTTACACCTGCTCGTAAAGGAAATCGACTTAATGCTTCTCTTAAGACTTCAAAAACTAAAAAATTAGGGTGGAAAGCTGATCACAACCTAAAAACTTATTTATTAAATGAAATCAATTATTAAAAATTATAAAATTAAGAAAACAGCCCTCATATTTGGAATTACTGGCCAGGATGGGTCCTATTTATCCAGGTTCCTTTTAAAGAAGGGATACAAAGTACACGGGGTTAAAAGAAGAAGTTCCTCTCTAAACACATCACGAATTGATGATCTATATGAAGATTTTCATGAAGCTAAGAATTTTTTTCTTCACTATGGAGATCTTACTGATGGTCAGTCTATCAATCAATTAATTAACAAAATCAAACCTAATGAAATATACAATCTTGGTGCTCAGTCACATGTGGCTGTATCATTTGAATTACCTGAGTATACAATGATGACCAACGCTTTAGGCACACTAAAAATTTTAGAGGCGATTAAAAATATCAATACTTCCATTCGATTTTATCAAGCAGGAACTTCAGAAATGTTTGGTTCGAGCCCTCCACCTCAGGATGAAAATACTCCTTTTTATCCAAGAAGTCCCTATGCAGTTTCTAAATTATCAGCTCATTGGATTGTAATTAATTATAGAGAAGCATATAATTTATATGCCTGTAATGGAGTTTTATTTAATCATGAAAGCCCATTACGAGGAGAAACATTTGTTACTCAAAAAATAATTCAAGGACTTATAAATATAATAAACAACAAACAACAAAAACTTTATCTTGGGAATCTCTATGCCAAAAGAGATTGGGGACATGCTGAAGACTATGTCAAAGCAATGTGGTTAATGATGCAACAAAAAAAACCGCGGGATTACATTATAGCTACAGGAGAACAATATACTGTTAAAGAATTTATTAATTTATCTGCAAAAAAACTCAAAATGCAACTCACCTGGAAAGGCACTAAATTAAAGGAAAAAGCTTTCTTTAATAATAAATCCATTATTGAAATTGATAAGAAATATTTTAGACCATCTGAAGTCGACTCGCTTAAAGGCAACGCATCTAAAGCAAGAAAAGAACTCAAATGGAAGCCCAAACATAATATCAACACCTTAATTGATGATATGATAAGAAGTTTTAAAGAAAAGTGACCCATAAAGTAGACCTATCATCAAAAATTTATGTAGCGGGACATCGAGGAATGGTTGGCTCTTCAATAGTGCGGCACCTTAAGCGGCTTGGATATAATAATATACTTGTGCGCAGTCACAATGAACTTGATCTAACGGATCAGTTAAAAGTCCGAGAATTTTTTCTGAGAGAAAATATAGAATGCGTTTATTTAGCAGCAGCAAAAGTTGGAGGTATTTATGCAAATAATACTTACCCTGCAGAATTTATTTATGAAAATATTATGATACAAACAAACATTATTCATGAAGCGTTTACAAGTGGTGTAAAAAAAATATTATTTTTAGGATCAAGCTGTATATATCCAAAAAATGCAAATCAACCATTGAAAGAGGATGAGTTATTAACCGGAAAACTCGAGCCGACTAATGAACCTTATGCAATCGCAAAAATTGCTGGTATTAAATTGTGTGAAAGTTATAACCGTCAGTACAGTAAAAGTCATCATGTGGATTATCGAAGTGCTATGCCTACCAATCTTTATGGTCCAGGTGATAATTATCATCCTGAAAATAGTCATGTTATCCCAGCATTAATAAATCGTTTTCACCAGGCAAAGATTGATAATAAGTCAACTGTAAATATTTGGGGTACTGGTAATCCAAAAAGAGAATTTCTTTATGTTGATGACATGGCTCGAGCTTCTGTTCATATTATGAATCTTGATAAAAAAATTTATAATCAATACACCGAGTCAATGTGCAGTCACATAAATGTAGGCAAGGGTGAAGAATTAACAATTAAAGAGCTTGCTATAATAATTAAAGAAGTGATTGGCTTTAAAGGTCAATTAAATTTCGACACAAATAAACCTGACGGCAATAATAGAAAATTAATGGATAGTAGCCGAGTTAATAGTATTGGATGGCAACCAGAAGTAAACCTACGAGAAGGGCTCATTAAAACATATGAAGATTTTTTAGAAAAATTATGAATATCTTCAGACAATTAATTTCCCTTCTATCCACTAGTGAGCAAAAAAAAGGATCATTATTACTTGTAATGATTGTTGTCATGGCACTTATAGATATGACTGGTGTGGCATCAATTATGCCATTCATGGCTGTCCTAACAAATCCTACTCTTATAGAAACAAATACTATGCTAAATAGTGTCTATATTGCTTCAAATATCTTTGGTGTTCAAAATAGTAATCAATTTTTATCCTTTTTAGGAATCTTAGTTTTTATTTTATTAGTTGTATCGATTGCTTTAAAAGCATTAACTATGTTTATACAAACTTATTTTGCTGAGAAGATTGGTTATAGTATTGGAAGACGTTTGATAGAAGGTTACTTGAATCAACCTTATAGCTGGTTTTTAAATCGTAACAGTGCTGAGCTGGGAAAATCAATACTTTCAGAGGTTGATACAGTTATTTCTAATGGCTTTAAACCCATGATGGATCTGATAGGCAAAATTTTTGTAACTATAGCAATACTTCTATTATTAATAATTGTAGATCCTTATCTTGCTTTAATTGTTGGTTTCACACTTATAGTTTCTTACGTTCTAATTTATTTATTCACACGCACCTTTCTTAGGCGCATTGGTAAAGACCGTTTCAATGCTAATTCCTTACGCTACAATGTAGTAAGTGAGGCTTTTGGCGCAATAAAAGAAGTTAAATTAGGTGGTTTAGAACATGTTTATACAAAAAGATTTGCTGCGCCAGCAAAAATAATTGCAAACAATTCGGCTTCAATAACCATTGTCAGTCAATTACCACGTTTTGCTTTAGAAGCGATCGCATTTGGAGGCCTTCTCTTAGCTGTATTATATTTAATGGCAAAAAGTGGAAATTTTAATAATGCTGTCCCAATTATTGCTCTTTATGCTTTTGCTGGCTACCGCTTGATGCCTGCACTTCAACATATTTACACTTCAATAGCACAATTACGTTTTGCGGCACCAGCTCTTGACGCTCTTTGCAAGGACCTTATCAGTCTTAATTCGACCATCTCACGTGATTATAAAAATGAATTATTATTTAAAAATTCTATAACATTAAATAAAGTTCATTATCACTATCCAAATGCATCTAAAATAGTTTTAAAAAATATAAATCTTAAAATCCCTACTAATAGTACCGTTGCATTTGTAGGCGCTACAGGTAGTGGTAAAACAACAACAGTAGATATCATACTTGGTTTACTTGAAGCTCAACAAGGAACTTTGGAGGTTGATGGCAGAGCAATCAACAAAAAAAACAAATATGCTTGGCAAAGATTGATTGGATATGTGCCTCAGAATATTTTTTTAGCAGATGATACTGTTGCTGCAAATATTGCTTTTGGCACTGATTCCAAAAATATTAATCAAAGTACTGTTGAGCGTGTTGCAAAGATTGCGAATTTACATGACTTCGTAACGAATGAATTACCAAAACAATATCAAACTACTATAGGTGAGCGAGGTGTAAGGCTATCTGGAGGTCAGCGTCAACGTATAGGCATAGCAAGAGCACTATATCATGAACCAAAAGTTTTAATTTTAGATGAAGCAACTAGTGCACTAGACAATGTCACTGAACAGGTAGTCATGGAAGCAGTTCATAATCTAAGAAATGATATTACAATAATTATAATCGCTCATCGTTTGAGCACAGTCAAAACATGCGATAATATTTTTTTATTAGAGAAAGGTGAACTGAGAGGAGAAGGAACATATATAGATTTAATTAAAACTAATGCTTTATTCAGAGAGAATGCTAAGAGTATCTAAATTAATTAATACATGATAGAAAATAAAAAAATACTTTTGATATGTAAAGAAACATTTTCATATCCCTTATATTTTCTAGGTAAAGAACTAGAAAAAAATAACAACGAAATTCATTATTTTTTCGTACATAATACTGATGTCACTCATAAGAATGTTTTTAATAAATTTACATATTTTTATTTTAAGGAGAGAATAAAAGATAAATATTTACATGACGTAAAAGATCTTAATATTGAATTTTTTAAGCAAAGAAAAAATATACACTTAGATTATAATCGACTTAAAGAAATTGAAAAAAAATATACTTTTTTTAAAGGTCTTAATAATCAGATTTTATCATCTCAAATGACGTCTACTCCGTATCATGACCGTTACTTTTATCCTAAGAGTACTTATGAAGAAAATTGTTATTGGTTACTTTTAAATTATAATAAAACTGAAGAGTTATTAAATTCAATTGAACCAGATTATATATTCGATATTGGAACTGAAGAAATACAAAGAACTATAATTAATGAAGTAGCGAATTATAAAAAAATACCATATATTTCCATTGAATCAACTCGTTACGAAACATTTATTATTCCTACATTTAATTTAGGATTGCAACTAGACCAATATTTCCTGAAGGCGTACGAAAGTAATAAAAATCAAATTAACTCTCTTCATGAATATATTGACGAAGTAAAAAATTATAGAGCCAAAACACATATCTTGTCTGATAAATTTCAAGACCTTATGGACTATTCACACAGCTTTACACTTGGAGATATGCTAAAATATATTTTAATAAAGACATATCGATATGCGCTGTCAGGAGTCCAAGATTTTATAAAAAAGAAAAAATATATGCATTTTAATTCACCAATTGATGGAAACTCTTTTAAAAAAATCTTATGGCATTATAATTATGCTTTTCGTAAGTTTCTTTTAAATTTAAATATGAGCTCATTTTTCAAGGCTCCTGCCAAGGAAAAATACGCTTTCATGCCCCTTCATTTAATTCCAGAGTCCACAACTTTTGTGAAAGCTCCAATGTACGTAAATGAATTAAATAATATTCAAGCAGTTGCAAAATCTCTCCCGATTGACTGGAAATTGTATGTCAAGGAGCATCCAGCAATGATTGGCGAGAGAAATTTAAATTTTTACAGAAATGTAAATAAAATACCTAACGTGAAGTTAGTTACTTCGAATTATTACGAGGATCCTAAAACTTGGATTGAGAATTCCGCTGTAGTTATTACCATTGCAGGTACAAGTGCTTTTGAAGCTACAATGTTAAATATTCCGGCTATGGTTTTTGGAAATGTAAGTTATAATGTTTTATCAAATATAAAACTTGTTAAAAGTTTTAATGAATTAGAGTCATTGTTTAATTTAATAGAATCAAATAGTTGGTTAAAAGACAATACAATTGAATGTGCAGCATATTTAAAAACTATATCAGAAGTTGGCGTCAATTTAGATTATAATCAATTAATAAAGCTTGCTTCAAAAAAAATCCACTCAGAACCTCTAGAGAAACAGGAGAAAGAAGATTTTGTAGTTTTACTTAATTGTCTTATAAATTTCTTTGAAAAAGCTGTTAGTATAAAAAAACAATAATCAAAACTGCGAATATTTTTGATGAATTTAAAGAAATTGTTTAAACTAATTTAATTGCTATAATTTAATTATGAATTAAAAAAACTTAAATTTGTCTAATTATCATTCTTCTTTATTAATTTAGCAGGTACACCAGCTATAATTGAGTAATCTTGAAAGCTTTTTGTAACAACAGAGCCTGCAGCAATAATGCATCCTTTTCCAAGAGTGACCCCAGGTAAAACAATGACGTTAAATCCAAACCAACAATTGTCACTTATTTTTATAGACTTATATTCATATGATTGATCAGATATAGGGATGTCTTTATTTTTATAAATATGATTACGTGTAATAAACTTACAATCAGAAGCAATTGCAACCGAATTGCCAAATTCTATTTCACCATGGGCTATAAGATATGTATTTTTACCAAAAAAATTTTTATCCCCAATTTTTAAATTTTCTGGTCTATGAATTGTGATATTATCATCAAAGATATTTCCTTTACCTATTTGATTTATTGATAAGATAAGATAAGAAGTTCTTATATTGCAATATAATCTTTTAAACATTTCGAAAATTCTCATTAGAAATTTAATAATTAGGCTATATTTAATTTTATCTTGGTTTATCATGTATAAATATAATATTTTCTTAGCTTAATCTTAACAACTAAAATATTAAAATTTTTTTTAAAAATACATTGGTTATGTAATGATTAGATTATCCAATATTACTTTACCTTTGTTAAAAGTATTGACAGTGACAATCTTAAATATAACACATAAATTTTCAGGATTTATTGTATAATACAAAATATTAATTAACATATGAATAAAAGCATAAATTTAGTGGAGTATATATATATAGATGTGCGGACTAATTGGGACGATAGGTTTTAAAGATAACACAAAACTAGATTTAAAAACTATAAGTCATCGTGGCCCTGACTCAAGTGGTAAATGGAATTCTTCAGAAAATGAATTTCCAGCAACACTTGGTCATACACGCTTGGCCATACTTGATATTACTGAAGCTGGGAACCAACCGCTACTGGCTGATGAGGATCGTTTTGTATTGGTTTTTAACGGAGAAATATATAATTTTATCGAATTAAGATCTGAATTTGAGTCTTTAGGCCACGTTTTTCAAACTAATACTGACACAGAGGTTTTTTTGAGAGGCCTAATAATAGAAGGTCCGTTATTTCAATTGCGATGTAATGGAATGTGGTCTTTTTGTCTTTGGGATAGAAAAGAAAAAACAGCTCTATTTGGCCGTGATAGATTTGGGAAGAAACCTCTCTTTTATTCTTTGATCGGCACAGATAAGTTAGTATTTGCATCTGAAATGAAAGGAATATATCCATTTCTTAATAAAATTGAGCCTAGTGATAAAATTAACATATATCTTCAAAAGCTATTTGATTATGAAAGTTCAGAAGACTGTATAATTGCAGGAATTAAAAGACTCCCACAAGGTCACTATGCTTTTTTTAAAAATGGAAAATTTCGATCTTATCGCTGGTGGAATACACTAGACCACTTAGAAGATGTTTCTTGTAGTTATGATGAACAAGTAGAAAAATGGCGTGATATTTTCTTAGACTCTGTAAGAATACGTATGCGCTCTGATGTTCGAATTGGTACCGCCTTAAGTGGCGGTATAGACTCTAGTGCTACGTTTTCTGCAATGAACTATTTAGCAAATCTTAGAGTTAATAAATCAAGGGAGTCTGAGGATTGGCAACATGGTTTTTGTGCTCACTATCCTGGAAGTAGTTTAGATGAAACTAAATGGGCCAGAATCGTGACTGATGCTGCAAATGTTCCTTTAAAAAAAGTAGAGGTGGATCCTTTAAATTCTGGCTGGTCTATCAATGATGCTCTTTTTCAAGTTGAAGATCCTTACTTGACACTTCCTTTGCCAATGCTTGCAACTTATCAAGCGATATCAAAAGCAGGCATTAAGGTTACGCTTGATGGTCATGGTGCAGATGAATTATTTACCGGTTATGGTCATTTAAAGCATGCTTTTAAATCATCAAATCCTATTGAAACTGCAGAACTTATCTCAATAATTAATAGTCTCGATAACGGAGAGTACAATTCTTATACTGGGAATATTAAAATAAACTATTTAAGACAAAAAATAATTGAATTTTTAAAGTCTCATTTAAGAAAGCCAAGAGATTTTCTCAAAAATATATTTAGTAAAAACGACTGGGAATTTATTAGATATAAATTAAAGTTTGATGATCAGTCTAATTATCAGTTTAAGAAATTAGATCCATTATCGAAGAGTCTGTATGAAGTTTTTCATATTACTGTTTTACCTACTCTACTTCGAAACTACGATCGTTATTCCATGTCTAGTGGAGTTGAAATCAGAATGCCATTCATGGATCATCGTCTAGTAACTTACACATTTTCATTACCATGGACTAGTAAGGTCGGTGGCACACATACAAAGCGAATAATGAGAGATGCACTCAAGGGAATTCTACCAGAGAAGATTCGAGTAAGACGAGATAAAATTGGATGGAATGCCCCACTTCATGAATGGCTTAAGGGGTCATTAAAAAATGAAATCGATGAACTTTGCAAAAATGATATATTAACTCGGGAGGCAAAAGATTCCTGGGAAAAATTTCAAAAAAAAGCAAGCCCTAATTGGAGCGATGGACAGAAAATTTGGGCAGTACTTATGCCTGAATTATGGAAAAGAGCTATTATTTCTCAAACTACACATAAATAAAACAACTCCAATTATTTAATCTAATTGTTCTAGCAAGAAGTTCTTACTAAGGTTATTAGTGAAATTCTTAAATAAATAGCTAAAGTAATATTTATGAAAGTTATTAATTTAAATTTACAAATTTGACTATGAATTCTCCAATAGCATTGTTTGTTTATTCGCGTCTTAATCATTTGAGGCGTACCATTGAAGCTTTAAAGGAAAATCCAGAGGCTGCTAAGTCTGATCTCATAATTTTTTCAGATGCTGCAAAATTTTCAGATATGCAAAAAGCTGTAGAAGATGTAAGGCAATATATTAGAGATATTAGTGGATTTAAATCAGTAAGTATCAATCTTCGCCCTTATAACTTTGGTTTAGCGAGGTCAATTGTTGATGGTGTAACACAAGTTCTAAAAAAATATAATTCTGTAATTGTGCTTGAGGATGATATTCTAACTTCGTCTCATTTTCTAAAGTACATGAATCAGGGACTAAATCGTTTTATTGATGATGATCGAGTAATAAGTATCCATGGGTATGTTTACCCAATTAATGGTAAATTACCCGAAGCATTTTTCCTTCGTGGCGCAGATTGTTGGGGATGGGCTACTTGGCGTCGTGGTTGGCAATTATTTGAGTCTGACGGCAAATTATTACTTGATGGATTAAAAAATCAAAATTTATTAAAAGATTTTAATTTTAATAATACTTTAAGATATTCAGACATGCTTAAAGCACAAATTGACGGAAGAAATGATTCATGGGCTATTTTATGGTATGCATCTGCCTTTCTAGCCAATAAACTAACTCTTTATCCTGGCCGCAGTTTGGTACAAAATATTGGCAATGATAGCAGTGGAACTCATTCCAGTACATCAACAGACTATGATATAAATTTGACCCACAATCCTATAGATCTCTCAGAAGTTGAAATAGAACATTCAAGAAATTCTGCAAAGAAGTTTGAACACTATTTTCGCTCTAAAAGACCACTGATTAAAAGATTCATATCAATTTTTTATAGCAAAAATATCAAATCCTCATTGAGAGCTATAGCTAATGATTGGACTTCAAATTTTTTAAAGGAGAAATTAAGAGGTCTGAGAAAAAATAATAGAAGCATAAGTTTTGAAGGGCCCTTCAAAACTTGGGATGAGGCAGTGCAGAGATCTACAGGTTATGATAGAAAAGAGATTGCAGAAAAAATTCTATCGTCAGCCATAAAAGTTAAAAATGGAGAAGCTTCATATGAACGTGACTCTGTTATCTTTAATGAAATCCAATATTCTCGACCCATTACGGCAACGCTTACATGGTCAGCAGCCATAAATGACGACCACTTAAGTGTGTTAGATTTTGGCGGCTCTTTAGGCACAAGTTATTTCCAAAACAAAATATTTTTTAAGGAATTCTCAAACACTTCATGGTCTATTATCGAGCAGCAACATATTGTAGATCTAGGACGAAAATATATACAATGTGAAAATCTGAAATTTTACAACAGTATTGAAGAATGTACAAAAAATGAACGTCCAAATGTTGCAATTTTATCTAGTGTTTTACAATATTTAGAAAAACCTTTTGAGGTCTTATCTAAAATAATGTCATTAGATATTGATTTGATTGTTTTAGATCGGACACCATTTTTAAATAGTTTTGGCAGTGATCAGATAAAAATCCAGATTACCCCTTCTTCTATATATTCTGCTATCTATCCTATTCGTTTGTTCAATAAAAATAATCTTTTAGAGATAATTAAATCTCATGGCTACAAAGTTCATGCAGAATTTAATTCCTTAGATAGACTTGATCATACAGCAACGTGGAAAGGAATGATTATTAAGCAGGTTTAAAGATGGAAGATTATGCAAATAAAAGAATACTGATAACAGGAGGTTTGGGATTCATTGGTTCTAATTTAGCTCGAAGCCTGGTGAGCCAAGGCGCAAAGGTAACTTTAATAGACAACTTAAATGAACAATTCGGTGGTAATCTGTTTAATATTTCTGATATTCGTGAAAAATTAAATTTTAATATTTGTGATATTCGAGACCACATAAAAATGGAAAAGTTCCTAAAAAATCAAGATTACCTTTTTAGCCTTGCGGGACAGACAAGTCATATAGCCTCGATGAGGGATCCTAAAACAGATCTAGAAATAAATACTAGCGCTCAACTTTCTATTCTTGAGATCTGTCGCAAAGTTAATCCAGATATAAAGATTGTTTTTGCAAGTACACGTCAGTTATATGGAAAGCCAGAATATTTACCTGTAGATGAAAAACACCCTGTTAGGCCTGTTGATATAAATGGAATACATAAATTATCAAGTGAATGGTATCACTATGTATATAATAATGTCTACGGACTCAGAACATGTTCATTAAGATTAACAAACACATATGGTCCTGGAATGAGAGTAAAAGATTCGCTTCAGACATTTTTAGGAATTTGGATCCGGCATTTAGTTGAAGAAATTCCAATTCAGATTTTTGGGGATGGATTACAATTACGCGATTTTAATTATGTTGATGATTGTGTAAAAGCTTTTTTGAACGCTGGTATAAGTGAAAAGGTAAATGGAAAGGTTTTTAACCTTGGAAGCAAGGAGGTTATTAGTCTACTAGATCTCGCCAAAAAAATGTTGGGCCTAGGTATCAAAGGTAGTTACGAACTTATTCCTTTTCCTGATGATCGTAAAGCTATTGATATTGGCGATTACTACACTGATTTTTCAAAGATCTCATCTGAGCTAGATTGGTATCCTAAGATAAGTCTGGAGCAGGGACTAAAAGAAACCATTGAATATTATAATTCAAACAGTATACATTATTGGAAAATATAGCTTAATAAATTAAGGCTCACATTTATGATTTTAATGAATGATTTTAAGGCTGAAACAAAAGAGTTGCATAACGCAATGAGTCAAGCGACCCAACGAGTTTTAAATTCTGGATGGTATATATTAGGTAAAGAAGTAGAGAAATTTGAAATCAAATGGGCTAGGTTTTGTGGTGTTTCTCATGCTGTTGGCGTAGGTAATGGAATGGATGCCATTGAAATTGCTTTGCGTGCTTTAAATATTGGTCCAGGTGACGAAGTAATTACTACCCCTATGACTGCTTTTGCAACCGTGCTAGCTATTTACAGAGCTGGAGCAATTCCAATTCTAGCTGATATTGAGTCTGGAACAGCTTTGCTCTCACAGAAAAGTGTTGAGCGCTGTATTACAAAAAAAACAAAAGCAATAATATTAGTTCATCTCTATGGTCAATTATATAACATGGATACTTGGCAAGAGTTCTGCAATAAAACAAATATTAGTTTAATAGAAGATTGTGCGCAGGCTCATTTGGCTAAAAGTGAAAACAGGTATGCTGGTAGTTTTGGAATAGCTGGCGCGTTTAGCTTTTATCCAACTAAAAATTTAAGTTCGCCTGGTGATGCTGGTATTTTAATTACAAGTAATGATAAAGTTGCTTCTGATGCAATTAAACTTCGAAATTATGGTCAAAGTGAAAAGTATAATCATACAGAGTTAGGTTTGAATAGTCGTTTAGATGAGATTCATGCAGCGATACTTTTAGAAAGGCTTAAATGGTTAAAAAATTTCACTGTTCGGAGGCAAATAATTGCAAAAACCTATCGTGAAGAGATATCAAATTCAAAAGTAAAATTACTGAATGCTCCTCAGTCAAAGGAGTCTCATGTTTATCATTTATTCGTTATAAACTGTACAGATCGTGATTCCCTCACACAACACCTTTTAAAAAATGAAATTCAAACACTTATTCATTATCCAGTTCCTATTCATTTTCAAGAGGCATGTAAATCAATTGGTTGTGATCCAAGTGGGTTGCCTGTAAGTGAATACCATGCCAAAACTTGTTTATCTCTTCCTTGTCATCCACAGATGACTGATGAAGATATTCAGAAAGTAATTAAGACGGTCAATACTTTTTGATCAGAGCAATGGAACATTACGTTACTATATTTAATAATCTTTTTTTACCTCATGGTTTAGCTTTGTATGCTTCTATGGAAAGAAAAATTGAAAAATATGTTTTGTGGATATTGTGTGTCGATGATGAAACTTATGATGTTTTAGAAAAGTTGGCCCTACCAAATATACGTCTTTTAAAATTGAGCAATCTAGAGACCAGAGAACTGCTTGATATTAAATCCAAACGAACAATTGGAGAGTATTGCTGGACCTTGACACCTATATCATTCAGATATGTTTTTGATTCTGACCAATCTGTTGATCGAGTAACGTATATTGATGCAGATTTATGGTTTCTCAAGAAACCGAAATTAATATTTGATGAATTTCAAGCATCAGGAAAAAATGTACTTATAACTGACCATGCATACGCACCAGAATACGATCAGTCTGAAAAATTTGGCAAGTTTTGTGTTCAATTTATAACTATCACTCGTGAAGGTGGAGAGCCTGTAAGGCAATGGTGGGAAAATAGATGTAAAGAATGGTGTTTTGCACGTTTAGAAGATGGAAAATTTGGAGACCAAAAATATCTTGATGATTGGCCAGAATTATTTTCATCTTTGGTCCATGTACTGGGTAATAAGGAAAGCACTTTAGCCCCATGGAATGCTATACGTTTTCCCTATGGAAATGCAATTTTTTATCATTTCCATGGACTGAAAATTATATCGAGGAAGAAACTAAAAATTGGAGCTTATTCTTTGCCAGCAACATTGATAGAAAATGTATATAAGCCGTATGGGCAAGATCTAAAACATGCTATAAATTTACTCGAAACCGCAGAATATTCCTGGAAAACGCAAGTAAATAATGAAAATATGTTGAGAAGGTTTTACATGACGCTAAGACGACTGCGCCATATTTCACATTTATTAGTTCCTTCTAATTATATGAAATGGCAATAAAGAAATTCACAAATAGGTTTAGCTTAATAGTAAATTTCTTTAGATATTTAAATAAAGAATTTCATTGTATGCTTTTAAATAGCTTTAATAATATATGTTTAAAAATAAAATTAAAAAACTTATAAACCATCTCTTATCTCGTTTTGATTTAGAGATTATAGGCTCAAAAAAATCGAAACCTTTTAATCTTATTAATAAAGATACAAATGCACTAGCAGCATATTATCTTGCTGGCCAAAAAGAAATTATAATAAATATTGATATGTCCCAAGGTCGCACAAATCAATGGTTTGATCTATCAGATAAAAGTTTGGATCCAAATATATTTGCAATACGAAATGCTATAAAAAAAAACTTAATTAAAGATGACTTATATAATGAAATACTATCAACATTATTAGAGAAAAAATCTCTGGTATCTTATAACAATGCAGCAGAATTTTTAGATATTGACAATGATGTTGATGAAAATATTAGTCATTATCCTTGGTGGGCTGAAGTAAATCCCTGGGACAACACTTCCTTTGATGAACAAGTAAAATATTACCCTGAAGAAGTTAAAAAAAATAGAGAAAAAAATGGCATGACTTTCACCACTAATGATCCAAATGAAATTATTAATCAAGGCGTAGAAGACTCAGTAAGATCACATGCAATGCAGTATGCAAAACTAACCGAAAAAATAAAAAAAAATGGCTTTAAGCATGGTGGCAATTATGGCTATATAACTGCAGAAATATTTATAAAAAAAAATGAAATGCGCTGGAAACCTGGAAGGGAAGGAAATCACCGAACCGCTATAGTAGCTGCATTAGGTTATAAAAGTATACCCGTGTTAATAAATAAAATTATTAAGTTAGACGATTTAGAATACTGGCCAAACGTTATGAGAGGCACGTTTAGTGCAAATCAAGCAAAACAAATTTTTAATAGTGTTTTTGATGCTAAGCCATCAAAAATCTATCACAAGTGGATAGAAAAAATGAAATCATATGTATAAAATTGTAATATGAAATTTTTAGTCACAGGTGGCGCAGGTTTTATTGGCTCTGCTGTAATAAGGTTTTTATTAAAAAACAATCAACATCATATATTAAATTTAGATAAATTAACCTATGCAGGTAATCTTAACTCTATATTTGTTGATCAAAATAATGATCGATATCAATTCATCAAAGGTGACATAAGTGATCAAAGACTAGTTTCAGAAATATTTTCAGATTTCGAGCCAGATATTGTGATGCATTTAGCAGCAGAGTCTCATGTTGATCGCTCGATAGATAGCCCCGCTGAATTTATCGAGACAAATATTATAGGAACATATGTAATGTTAGAATGCTCATATAATTATTGGAAGAGTCTAACATCTTTGGAAAAGAAAAAAATATTTCGTTTTCATCATATATCTACCGATGAAGTATTCGGCAGCCTTGGTAATGAAGGATCTTTTAACGAATACAGTCCGTATAATCCCAGCTCACCTTACTCAGCCTCAAAAGCAAGTTCTGATCATTTAGTTCGTGCATGGCACCATACATATAATCTTCCAATATTAATTACAAATTGCTCTAATAACTACGGACCATATCAATTTCCCGAAAAGTTAATCCCACTTTTTGTTTTGAATGCCATTGAAGGAAAATCGTTACCGATATATGGTGATGGACAACAAATAAGGGATTGGTTGTTTGTTGAAGACCATGTTATTGCTTTATATAAAGTAATCAGTGAAGGAAAAGTTGGAGAAACATATAATATTGGCGGGCATAATGAAAAAACTAATCTTGAGGTTGCTAGGTTGATTTGCAAGCTACTTGATGAGATGAAGCCAAATCATCCAAATGGGATCTCTTCATATCTTGAGCTTATAACCCATGTAGAAGATCGTCCTGGTCATGATCGACGTTACGCAATTGATGCCAAAAAAATTAAAGACAATCTTAATTGGTTGCCTGATAATACATTTGAGTCTGGTTTACGCAAAACAGTTAAATGGTATCTTGAAAATTTAAAATGGTGCCATGACATTCAAAATGGTAATTATCAACGCGAAAGAATTGGAAAAATAGAAAATAAAGGAAAGCACAAATGAAAGGCATAATTCTTGCTGGTGGTAAAGGCTCTCGGCTTAATCCTGTTACAAAAGTTGTTTCAAAACAACTTTTGCCAATTTATGATAAACCAATGATATATTATCCATTGAGTATACTTATGCTTGCTGAGATTCAGGATATTCTAATTATTTCTACACCAAAGGAAGTTCATCTTTTCGAACAATTACTTGGAAACGGAAATCAATGGGGGATTGAAATAAAATATGCGTGTCAGCCCGAGCCTGAGGGAATAGCACAAGCATTTATTATTGGTGAGTCTTTTATTGATGGAAAACCTTGCTGTTTAATACTTGGTGATAATATTTTTTATGGGGATCAATTAACAACTTGCCTCAAGAATACTTCAAAAATTGATCGAGGTGCAAGCATATTTGCATATCCAGTTAGTGATCCTGAACGCTATGGAGTTGTTGAATTTAATGAAACTGGAAAAGTAATTTCAATTGAGGAAAAACCTAAAAAACCTAAATCACGTTATGCAGTTACTGGATTATATTTTTATGATGAGAAAGTCGTTGATATTGCTAAATCTATCAAGCCATCACCTCGCGGTGAGCTTGAAATCACATCAGTTAATGATCACTATTTAAAAGAAAACAATTTAAATGTTGAAATCTTTGGTCGCGGAATGGCATGGTTTGACTCAGGCACACAAGATACATTGCTTGACGCCTCACTATTTGTCTCAACAATTGAAAAGCGTCAGGGATTAAAGATTGCATGCCTCGAGGAAATTGCTTGGTTAAATGGCTGGCTTGAAGATTTAGATCTCGAGAGGATTTCTTTTGAATTAGGTAAAGAAAGTAGCTATGGTAAATATCTTCATAATATCATTAACTTAAAATCTCGAAGTCAAAAATGAAAAATTTAACTGAAAACTCAATTTTGCTTTCAAACAAATTTTTTACAAATTTTAATAAAGATCCAAAAATTCTAAATTTTAATTTATGCTTAGACAATTAATTAAAAAAAATGAGATCTTATTTTATTCCTGAAAACTTTCTTAAAAAATTAAACATCGTTAATAATTTTAAAAACAAGGGAGTTTTACCTAAAATATCAATTGTTATGCCTAGTTATAATCAGGTCAAATTTATTGAACGAAGTATTTTATCAGTTTTGAACCAAGATTATCCAAATATTGAGCTAATTATCATTGATGGTGAGTCTAAAGATGGTACTACCGAAATAATACAAAAGTACGAAACATATATTGCATATTGGGTTTCAGAGCAGGATGAAGGTCAAAGTGATGCACTTAATAAAGGTTTCAAACTATGTTCTGGGGAAATATTCGGTTGGTTAAATTCAGATGATATATATTTGCCAAATGCTTTTACATCTGCTGTACAAGCATTTGATAAAAACCCAAGAAAAAAAATTGTTTTTGGAGATTTTCTATCGATTGATAGAGAAGGCTGTGTTTTAGATTATAATCATGCATTCGACTTCAATTTAAACCAATTTAAATATGAGGGTTTTCATTTAAATGCACAATCAATGTTTTGGCGAGACAGTGTGCATAAAAGTTTTTCAGGATTTGATATAAATCTTAAAAATACCATGGACTATCAAATGATTCTCGAGTTTGGAATAAATGAAGGACAAAAATCTTTTTTCCGTATTCCTCAAGCACTAGGAGGATTCCGTCGCTATGATGGTCAAAAAACAGGTGGATACCCGTCACGCGCTCGTAATGAGCATAGAATAATAGCTATAAGATACAAATACTCAGATAAGTATAAATTAATAGGTAAATTAAAAAGACTTTATTTTCGTTTTCGGCGTGCATGGTGGTATACAAAACGTGGAGGATTATCTAATTTATTCTACAGATTAAAAATTGCCTATGTTAACTATTTCTAAGTCATCTTTTGTAATTTCATTTTTTAGATCAGATTGGATATTATTAATTGCTATAATAGCACGGTTAGCTAGCTCAATTACTGCTGATATTAGCTTCCTTATCCTCGCTCTTTATGCACTACGAGGTAACCAAGAAGTTATTAAAGCTCTAATATTTTTATGGCTTTTTAATTTAATTAATCAAGGCATTGCACCTATTCCGGAATATGGTCATGTCGGTAGATATGCAGTTATTTTTTCTTCTTTAATATCAATCATGCTTCGATTTAATTTTAGCCTTAAGAAGATTGATAATTTAATTTTTTTAACAACTGTAATTGGAATCTACTTCATCATACATGCTATTATTTTTAGTCAAATACCAGCTGTATCAATTTTAAAAGCAATCAATTGGACTTTGACAATCTTAATACTATTAGTTGCCTGGTCTAGATTAGATCCTTTACAATATAGAAATATGCAAAAATGGTTTGTAGGATTTTTGATATCTGTCACAGTAGTGAGTCTGATAACTTTTTTCTATCCTGAAGTTGGTTACAGAGATACTGGCACTAGCTTTCAAGGTATAATAAACCATCCTTTAGCATTTGCACCATTAATGGCTCTACTTGGTGCATTTATTTTAGGACAATTACTTGAACAAAAGAAACCTTCTTGGAAATTAATTTTTTCATTATCTTTTATATATTTATTAGTATTTCTGTCTGAAAGCAGAACTTCAGGAGTAGCTTTATTTTTAGCTTGTTTAATTTGTATAACATTTATTTTTTTGATTAGTCGACATAAATTAGAGTCATATTCTCCAGCAGTTAAGAGCAAGAGACTATTTTCAATTGGTCTAATACTTATATTCTTTTTAATAATTGACTCACTTCAATTTAACCTTGTTGATTATTTCATTACTAAAAGCAATAAAGCGGAAGTCAGCGGTTTAATTGATGCCTTTATAACATCACGTAAAGTGCTTTATGAACCTATGATTGCTAATATAATAGAAAATCCATTTACAGGTATAGGTTTTGGAATAGCTTCTGACCCCCAATCTATGCAAATAATTAATGATCCAATTTTTGGATTGCCAGTACAAGCGCCTATTGAAAAAGGGGTAACTCCTTTGATGGTTTTGGAGGAAGTTGGGTTAATTGGTTTTTTATTATTTATTTTATGGGCATTTCTTCTAATATTACGATCGATAAGTAATGGGATAGCTGCATTTTTGGTTCTAATAACTCTCTTGCTAATCAATATTGGCGAGTCAGTTTTATTCTCACCAGGTGGTGCAGGACTATTAATAATTATTGCGTTGTCAGCAACTGTCACAAAGCCAAGATTAATTAAATACGATAGGTCCGAGGTATAATTGTAAAATGTCTTCAATGAAAAAACCTATCTGGTTTTGGCAACTTACCTGCTCACCACATATGACTGCACTTGCTGAAGCCTTAGCTGAGCGAGGCTTTCATGTTACCTTTGTTGCTAATAAATTACTCTCAACAAATAGAGTTGAACAAGGTTGGGAGCAAGCAGATTTTAATAAAGTAAGACTCAAATTAGCAGTAAATAAAAATACCGTTACCCGCCTCGCTTCAGAGGCGCCAAGAGATGCAATACACCTATGCCAGGGTTTAAGAGGTAATGGAATTATTGGTAATGCACAAAGTATATTTCGTAAAAAAGGACTTAATCATTGGGTGTTTATGGAAATAGTTGATGATGCAGGTTGGCTTGGTTTGATCAAGAGGGTCGTCTATCGAATACTTTTTCTTCATTGGCGCAATCATTTGTCAGGTGTTTTAGCTATAGGTCATAACGCGCCTGATTGGTTTGTTGCCCGTGGTATGAAAAAAAATCGTATTTTTAATTTTGCATATTTTTTAAAAAATCCACAAGTAGATGAGTTATTTAGGTCATTAAAAGAAGATAATGAGAGCCGTCCATTCCGTTTTGTTTTTGTTGGAAGGTTGATCAAGTTAAAGAAAGTAGATTATTTACTTAAAGCACTTGCTAATTTAAAATTAAAAAATTTTGAGCTTTGGGTAGTTGGCGATGGACCAGAGAAAAATAAATTGTGCTTGCTTGCGGACTCATTATTATCATCTCAGGTACGATGGTTTGGAACTCAACCAATATCAAAAGTTCCCAAAATAATTAGTCAAACCGATTGTTTAGTTTTGCCGAGTAGATATGATGGATGGGGAGCGGTTATATCTGAGTCCCTTATGGTAGGCACGCCTGTAATTTGTAGTAACCTTTGTGGCGCAGCAAGCGTGGTTGCTGCAAGCAGAGAAGGTAGTATTTTTAAGGTGAATGAGCCGAAATCACTCGAATATTTTTTAATGAAGCAAATTAATAAAGGTGTAGTTGATATTGAACAAAGACAAATGCTTGCAAAGTGGTCTAAATGCCTTGATGCTGATTCAGGAGCAGAATACTTAGAGAAAATTCTTTTTGATAAAAGTCAGATCAAGATAGATGAACCATGGGCCTAAGAGTGAACTATGTAAAATAAGCTAAATAATAAAACTTATTCTTTATTATGCCGTTTAACTATCGTAACTTAAAAAATGTTATGAAGATCTTACATACAGTTCCCCATATTGATGAGGAGGCATCTGGACCTTCTTATACTGTTCCACGTTTATGTGAAGCTATAGCTAAATTAGATCATGAAGTTACTTTGTCTTGCCTCAGAGGAGAGCTTGAAATATCAAACGTAAAATTAATTACTCATTCTTCATGGCCAGTACTAAAAGGATTTGGAATTTCTCACAATCATACATTTTCACTAATTCAAAATGCTTATAAAATGGATATCATCCATAATCACATGCTCTGGTCAATGACAAGCATAGCTACAGGTTGGGTGGTTCCTGGAAAAGGCGCAAAGCTAGTTACATCACCGCGTGGAACGATATCAGAGTGGGCATTAAATCATCATAAACATAGAAAGAATTTATTTTGGCCACTTCAAAAAAGAGTATTAGAAAAAGCAAATCTAATTCACGTAACAAGTAATAGCGAACATGAAGATGTTAGAAGGTTAGGGATTAAACAACCAGTTTTAGTGGTTCCGAATGGTGTAGATATCCCTGATCTTAAAGAGCATTTTTTTAACAGAAAAGATCGAACTTTACTTTTCATTTCTCGAATTCATCCAAAAAAAGGTATAGAGACTTTAATTGAAGCTTGGACGTATATAGAAGACTTATTTAATGACTGGAAACTAAAGATAGTTGGACCAGGTGATGAGGTTTACGTTTCAAAATTAAAAAATTTAATTGCAAAAAAAGGTTTACATAATGTAGAATTTACTGGACCTCTTTATGGTATAGACAAACAGTCGGCATACCAAAGTGCAGATATATTTGTATTACCTACACACTCTGAAAATTTTGGCATGGTTGTTGCCGAGGCTTTGGCTAACAACTGTCCCACGATTGTGAGTCAAGACGCGCCTTGGAGTGGCATTCAGGATAATAATTGTGGATGGTGGATACCTAATAATGTAGACAGTTTACGAAATACCCTCAAAGGTGCGATGTCATTATCTAAAAAGGAACTAAGAACTATGGGTTCGAATGGAAGATGGTGGATGAAAAGAGACTTTTCTTGGGATAGAATTGCTATTTTAATGGAGGAAGGGTATAACTGGTTGCTGAATGGAGGCGAGCTGCCAGACACAATTAAAATTGTGAAAAAAAAGTAAAATCTTTTATTGAAATGACAATTGAAATAAAAAAAACAAACGAACTTGATATTACTAAGTGCAGAAAGTTAAAACCATATTCACAAACTGAATACATAGGAAGAATATTATGGACTTTTGCCTCTCCTTTCTTTAAATATAGTCCGAGACCATTTTTTGCTTGGAGACGGCTTTTATTAAGATTATTCGGGGCTAAGATTGGTACCGAAGCTCATGTTGATCCGACTGCAAAAATATATTTACCCTGGAAACTTATTTTGGGTGATCAGTCAAGTATTGGTGAAAACGCAATAATATATAACCTGGGTCTTATTACAATAGGTCATAAAGCTACAATTTCTCAACGAGTGCATTTGTGTGCAGGCACACACAATTATAATGATTTATCAATGCAATTACTTCGACAGCCAATAGAAATAGGGTCGCAAGCATGGATTTGCGCAGATGCCTTTATAGGTCCTAATGTATCAATTGGCGAAAGTTCGGTAATTGGTGCAGCCTCAGTTGTTGTTAAAAATATACCTCCTATGCAAGTATTTGCTGGAAATCCAGCTGTATTTGTTAAAAAAAGATTATTTTTTGATAATTCTCAATGAGTTCTCTTAATGATACTAAGCTGCCAATAACAGTATTGATAGCTGCAAAAAATGAAGAGCTAAACATATCAAAATGCTTGGAGTCTCTTCAACCAGCAGAAAAAGTTTATGTTTTAGATTCTTGCAGTCAAGACTCAACAGCCAAAATATCATTATCTTATGGTGCAGAAGTCTTACAATTTAAATATAAAGGTGGACATCCCAAAAAACGTCAATGGGCAATGGAGAACATAGATATAAAAACTCCTTGGGTTCTACTACTTGATGCAGATGAAGTTGTGCCAGAAAAATTGTGGACAGAAATAAAAAATACGATTTTAAATAAAGAAGTTGCTGATGCATATTTGATTGAAAAAGGGTTCCATTTTTTAGGTAAGAAATTGAAATATGGAGGCTTTTCTTTTTACGCAGTCTTATTATTTAAAAATGGAAAGGCAAAATTTGAAAAATTAGTTGAGGATGATACTGAAGGATTTGATATGGAGGTTCATGAAAGAATAATAGTTGATGGTCACATAAAGAAGCTTAAGACACCTCTCATACATGAAGATTTTAAAAATTTGGAGTCCTATATTTCAAGACATAATACTTATTCTACTTGGAAAGCAAAAGTACGTTACAAATTACATATATCAGGAAATTATGGAAAAGATTCTGTTAAACCAAGACTTCTTGGAAACTCTCAAGAACGACATCGATGGATGGATCGAATAAGTTCACTTTTTCCATTTGAACAATGGGTAGTATTTTTTTATCACTTTTTTTTTCGACTTGGTTTTCTAGAAGGAAGACGTGGTTTGATTGCATGTCAAATACGGTCAAGTTATATTTCACAAGTCAGAGCAAAAGTATATGAAATGAAAAATAAGCAAAGACAAAATATATAATTATCAAATATTTATTTATCAATGAATAACAAACTTTTAAAAAAAAAATCAAGTCTAAAAGTTTCACTAATTACTGCAACATTAAACTCGTGTGACACAATTGATTCTTGTCTAGATTCAATTGCATCTCAAACATATCAAAACATAGAACATATAATTATAGATGGATTAAGTAGCGATAATACTTTACAGAAAATTTATAATCATGCTTATAAACCTACAAAAATTTTAAGCAAAAAAGATCAAGGGATTTATGATGCCCTAAACAAAGGAATAAATAATTCAACAGGAGATATAATAGGTTTTTTGCATTCTGATGATTACTTTTCAAATAATAAAGTAATAGAAAAAATTGTAAAAAAATTTGAAGAAAATAGTTTTCTTAGTGCTGTATACGGAGACTGTGAATTTGTGAGCAAGGTTGATACAACGAAGGTCATAAGAAAGTGGAAAAGTAAAGCTTTTAATTCTAAGTTAATATTATATGGCTGGATGCCGCCTCATGCTGCATTATATATGAGAGGAAAAATCATTAGATCAATAAAAGGATTTGACAATTCATTTAAAATAGCTGGGGACTATAACTGTATTTTAAGAACTTTCACAAGATCAGATTTTGAAGCATTTCATATTCCAGAGGTTATACTGAAAATGAGAATAGGTGGAGCTAGCAATCGATCATTTTCAAATATAATTTTAAAAACAAAAGAAGATTGGAGAGCTCTTCGTCAAAATAATTTTGGTATTTTTTCCTCAATAAGAGCACTTATAATCAAAAATATTTCTAAGATACTTCAATTTCTGTAATTTGCCTGCTATAACTAAATCAAAAATAATTCTTTAACTTTACTATGTTGCACTTAAAAACCCCTAATGGATTGAATGTTGATGTGCCAGAAAATCAAGATGAGGACCCCACATTAAAATTTGAGATAGGCAAAAATAATGACGAAGCAATTTGTTTTTATAAAGATTATGGTTACGTAATATTTCAGAATTGTGTGTCTGAAAATATTTGTGATGACATCAGAAACATTTGGAACAACAGTGTAAAAAAATATAAAGGCACTATCTATAGACAAGCAACGGCCAAAGCTGAAAAAAATATTTTTAATAAAAATAATTGGATCATGAATCCTGTCTTAAATTTGCAAAGTCTAGATCCCCGTCTGTTTGGCAATTTAAGAAATACGGTAGAGAATAAAGTTTTTTCAAATGTGTTGATCTGTGAGGCATTAAAAGAAATTTTAGGTGAGAAACCAAAAATAGTTCAGTCAATGTATTTTGAGGGAAATTCAGCAACATGGGAACATCAGGACACATATTACCTTGACTCTGAGAAGATAGGAGAAATGACAGCTGGCTGGTTAGCTTTAGAAGAAATAAAAGCAGATGCTGGGAGATTTTTTATTTGTCCAGAAAGTCATAAGATTATACTTGGTAAGCAAAACATAAAAAATAATATCGCTGAACATCACGATAAATATATTGCTGAAATAGTCTCAATTATGAAACATAAAAACATGAAAATAAATGCCCCTTATATGGCAAAGGGAGATATACTTTTTTGGAATTCAAGAACGATGCATGGCTCGATTGACTCTCAAAATGCAAATTTTAGTAGATCTTCAATTACCATGCATGCAATAGCTGAAAGTCATAAATTTTTACAGTTACATTCTCGAAAAATGGATTTACCTACAGATGATCTTAATTACTCATTAATCTTTAGGCCAAAAGATCAGTCTAAACTTAAAAATAGGCTAACATTAAAAGCTGAGACGTATTTTCCAGAAACTTTCCACTGGTTTAAAAGAAATGCTGTAAAAATACTCGTTAGTAATAATTAATATTTTGACTTAATTTTGAAAATGTTTAAAAAAAACGCTAATTTATCTAATTTCTTAATATAACTTACTTATTAATATGAATGACTTAAAAAATAATGTTTCGAAGGATGTTTCAATTTTTTTTGATGGTTACGCGCATGACTTTTCAAGTATTTATAAAGAAGATACAAAAAAACGTTCTTCCTTTGACAAATTAATGGATAAGTGGTTCAGATATGGTATTGAAGAAAGATTCAATTTAACTATTGATAGGACAAGAAAAAATTCTATAAAATCTGTATTAGATATTGGATGTGGACCAGGGCATTTCGTAGTTGAATTGTTGGAACAAGGAAAGAAAGTAACTGCTCTTGATATCGCCCCTTCGATGCTTGAAATTACTAAACAAAGAGTTCAAAAGATAAATAAAGAAAATGTTGATTTTGTGCTCGGAGATTACCTAGAATACAAACCAAACAAAAAGTTTGATGCTGCATGTGTAATGGGATTTTTTGATTATGTGGAAGATCCTGTAAAAGTATTAAATAAATTATTGGATGATGTTGAAAAAGAAATTTATATATCAATTCCTGACAATAAGGGCCTCCTGGCCTTGCAAAGAAGAATAAGATATAAGTTACGTAAATGTCCATTATTTCTTTATTCAAAGAAATATCTAGAAGATTGCCTTATTAAGGCTGGTTGCTTTGCATCTAGTGAAATTGTTGATATTGACCGCGGATACTTTGTTACCATTAGGAAGTAATTTGAATAAATTACCTTTTCACTTATCGATAGATTTTGAAGATCTGGCATATGATCTTCTTCGATCAATTAATGAAGAACCTAAAGTTAGTGCCTATGCGCTAAAATTAAGTTACGATTTGATGCATCAATTTTCAGAGACAAAGTTGAATGGGAAAAAATTAACATTTTTTACAACTGGAACTGTCGCGAGAACTATGCCTGACATATTAAAACAGATGGTTCAAGATGGTCACGAAGTGGGCTCCCATTATAATCTGCATGATTTAATGTATAAGCAATCAAATTATGAAATAGCTAAAAATCTTGAGATAGCGAAGGAGTCGATATTCAAGGCAAGCGGGCAGGAGCCCATAGGATTTAGAGCACCTGTATTTTCTATAACGCCCAACAGGCTTGATATTTTTAGAGAAATTGACAAATTTTTTAAGTACGACTCTAGTCATGTTTTAAATCTTAGCCGTCATAATAAGAATTATTATGATACCCTCGAACCATTTAACTCAATTAATTTAGTTGAAATTCCAGTGGTGCCAAAAGGGTATTTAATGGGAAGAGCTCAAATTAAATCTGGGGGAACATTTTTAAGACTTTTTTCAAAAAAAATTATTAAGGAAGTAATGTATTTTAATCATGAGAATGGCTACACACCTCTTGTTTACATGCATCCCTATGATTATTTAACTAATCAAGAGTTTTGGGTACCGCTAAGCGAATTTTCTCGAAATATAAAAATAAAAAATTTAATTAAATACTTAAGACAAAACCAATGGAGCAGACTTGGAAATTCTACAGTATTTGATAAATTGGACTATCTGCTAGACTTTTTTGATCATAAAGGCCCCATGTCTGAAAGTTTGTAAAATATATCACCTTAATAAAAGTATCCTTAGCTTCTATTAAATCGTAAGTTTTTGATTTGCTATTTTTAAAAGATTATCACCTGCGAGATTGATAAAGATAAAATCCAACAGGTAAGTAATAAATTGCATTTATCCAACTTGTAAAAAAGTTAAATGAGGGAGCAAATGGCCATAGTGTGATTGAAAAGCATATCAATAAAAAAATTGTTTCATTTTTCAATATGAATTGATTTTTACCTAAGAAGTAGAAAAAGAAATGGCGTGATAAAGTAAATACAATATAAATAAATATTCCCATAACTGGCAAGAAACCAATTATTCCAGTTTCAGCTAAAAGCTGTAAGTATGAATTATGTGGATGCGTAGAGCAACCGATTGAATTAACACTATATTCTGAGCATAGAAATCGAAACATTTTTGGACCATGGCCGATTATAGGATTTTCAATAAACATACTGAATGCAACTCTATAATGATCCTGGTGCCCCTGAGAAAATATCACTAAATTTTGTTCAGAATTTGATAATCCAATGTCATTAATTGTCTGATCAATCATTCTCTCTTTTACCTCAGTAAACTTAGTAGTAATTATTATTATTAAAAAACATGAAACTAAAAAAGTTATTGCTCTTATTATTCTAAAATTAGGGATTAATAATATGATCATGATGGATCCTAAGATTAATAAAAAAAATGCGGTACGTTCACCTGAAAAAAAAATTAAAACATCAATGAGCATTAAAACTAATAATCCAAGGAAAATAATCGATAATTTATTTAATTTTATAAAGTATATAAAGAAGAATGCGAGCGGCATAAGCCTCGCCAGAAAATTACCTAAAATTAACTCGTCACCAAAAAAACTACTTATTCTCAATTCATCAAACTTTTCCAAGCCAATAATGTTTTTTCCTGTAAAAAATTGCAAATATCCATCAAGTGTTAGGAGGACAAGACAGGTCCATAAAGAATATCCAAAATATAGTATTATTTTTTCATTCTGAGTTATTAAAAGTGCTGTACCCAAGCTAAAAAGGATAAATCTTCCATAAAACAAAGATGACTCTAAAGAAGATGCAATGTTTACACTTAATAAAGAATTGAAAATTAAGTAAATCCAAAAAATAAATATTAATTTTACTAAAAAATTATCTAAAAATTCTCTAGCTTCATGTTTATATAAAGAAGCTATGTAATAAATTCCAATTGCAGTCATCGAGAGATTGGTAAGAAAAGTTCCACTGACAAGGATAAAGGGAAAAGCAACAAGCAAAGCGGAAAAAGTATTTATAAGCATTTGTTGACTTCTAAAAATATATGTAAATGACATTATATATCTTTTCTAATTAAACCATTTTTAGAGCAGTGTGATAATATTTGATTGTAAAAAAGTAAGTAAAGTGAACAAAAAATTATAAAAATTATTGTATCACTCATAAAATTTTTTAATAACAGATGATGTAATATCATTAAAATCGCAACAAAAAGTATTATTGCTAAAGATGATAATGAATTAATTCTTTTTGAAGAAAGCCAATCTAATTTATTATTTAATTTAAAAAATAAAAACTTATAAAGAAGCTGATGAAGATGCAAACCATCTGGTTTAAGAGGATTAGAAAATGATATTATCCTTCTAATAACAGTGCACACAAATTCCATTACTGGATAAAAAATTATGCATACTATTTCGAAAGATTTTAATATACCATAATTAGACATCATAATACTAGCACATCCAATCATGAAACCCAGAAAATAGGATCCTCCATCTCCAGTTAAAATAACCCCTCCAAAAAAGTTTATAAAGAATAAAATTAATACAGGCATTATAAGGCATATCATTAGCATTTCTAATTCGCTGTTATGAGATAAGGTGTAAAAAGCAAAAGTAGTTAATATTAATGTTGATAATCCTAAAATTAATCCATTTAGACCATCAATAAAATTGAAGGCATTAATTAATAGAATTAAACATAATACTGAAAATATAATTTTAAAAGTATCACGCGACTCAAAAAAAGAATTTATGTAATAATTATCAAAGTCAACAATTACAAAATCATTAAAATCTACAAATGCAGTTACTAATGATAACAAAATTAATAGTCTAAAGTATTTTGATATATTTTTATAGATATCCTCTAATAGACCAAAGGTCAAAATCAGAAAACTAAATATTAAGACACTTTGAATATTAGTATCTGTAAAACTGAAAATTATAACAATATTTGAAAAAAAAATTATACCGCCAATTCTTGAAACATTACTAGTATGTAATTTTCTATCTTCAGATTTAGGAGGCTCATTTAAAAATGAAAAGTTTAATTTAAATTGATAAATCAAAAGTACCAAAAGAAATGATGCGAGTGCAGTTGCTATATACGTCATAATACTTATTGATTTAAGTATTTTAAGCTAATACAAAAATTCATCAAAATATATATATATATTCAAAATTATAATCAATCAGTCATTTCAAACTATAGTATTTATTTAAGTTAAATGATGTATATAGTATCACCTTGGACTATTTCATTATCAGATTATTCAAAAAACAATTGAGATAGAAATATATGTGGAGAGTAAAAAAATCAAAGATTCATGGTCATGGTATTATTGCAATAAAAAATATAAAAAAAGGTACCAGAGTAATTGAATATATTGGTGAAAAAGTTACTAAAGCTGAGGGAGATAAGCGATCCGAAAACAGAATAAAAAAATATCTTAAATCAAGTAGGACTGGCTCAGTATATATTTTTGAATTAAACAGTAAATATGATATCGATGGTTCACCTTCTTACAATAAAGCAAAATATATAAACCATTCATGTGATCCTAATTGCGAGGTTGACATAGTTAATAGCGAAATATGGATATCATCTATAAAAAACATTAAAAAAGGACACGAGCTTTCCTATGATTATGGCTATGAGTTTGATAAAGATGACTTTAAAGATCATGAATGTAAGTGTGGATCCAAAAATTGTATAGGATATATTATTTCCTCGGATGAATGGTATAAATATCTCAAGCACATAAAGAAATTAGTCAAAAATAAAAAAAAATTAAAATGATACTTGTTACTGGGGCAAGCGGATATATTGGATCTCATTTTTTAATTGAAATAATTAATAAAGGAAAAGATTATTTAGCTATAGACAATTTTTCAAGAAGTAAACCTGCGACAATAGATAAAATTACAAAAATTACAGGAAAGAAAGTTAATTTTATTAAAGGTGATATTGGCAATGACAAGTTTATAAGCAATATTTTCTCTAATTATAATATTGAAAAAGTGGCTCACTTTGCAGGATTAAAGTCGATTGAAGAAAGCATTAAATATCCATTAAATTATTACTCAAATAATGTTTCAAATACAATTAATTTGATAAACTTTATGGAAAGTTACAGTGTAAAAAATATTATTTTCTCATCATCAGCAACAGTTTATGGAGGAGACTCTAAGTCACCCTTAAATGAAAATATCAATATTCAATTTCCTAAAAGTCCGTACGCTCAATCAAAGTACATTATAGAAGAACTTTTAAGAAAAATGTCTCAGGAAAGTTATAACTGGAATGTAGGAATATTACGTTATTTCAACCCTATTGGCTGTCATCACTCAGGGATTATTGGTGAAAATATCAATCAACACTCGAGCAATTTAATCCCTTCATTGATAAATGTCGTTACAAAATTAAATACAAACTTAGAAATTTTTGGCAACGACTATGAAACAAGAGATGGAACTGGTGTTAGGGACTATCTACATATTGATGATTTAATAAAAGGACATTTAAGAGCTTTAGATTATATAGCAGAAAATAATGGATATCATATTTGGAATCTTGGAAGTGGGAAGGGCTATTCTGTGTTAGAAATAATAAAAGCATTTGAAAATAAACTTAATCAAAAAATACCAATATCATATAAACCAAGAAGATCAGGAGATGTTGCAGAATATTGGGCAGATATTTCAAAAGCCAAGAGAGAGTTATTGTGGCATACAGAAAAAAATCTTCAATCAATTGTTGATAACGTTGTTGGGTTTATAAAAAAAAACGATAAATAGCATAAAAAAAATTACAGTGTTCACTAATTTAATTTGTTAATGCTACTAATATTTAAGACTTTTAATATCTATCTGAAATTGTCGCGAATAAGATCTTTTTTTTTGCTCCTCAGATCTAATTTTGTAACAATATGGGCATGATACTCCTTTTTTAAAATACTTAGATTTTTTTTGTTTTTCTGTAATTGGACTTCTGCATCCATAACATTGATCATAATTACCTTTTTTTAAATCTTTTTTTACTGTCACCCTGTTATCAAAAACAAAGCATTCACCCTTCCATTTATTAACACTTTTTTTTTTATTACTATAATCAAGATAGTTTAAGATCCCACCCTCTAGCTGAAAAACTTTTTTATAACCCTCATGTTTTAAATAGGCTGAAGCTTTTTCACACCGTATCCCACCAGTACAGTACATTGCTATTTGGTCATTTTTGCCTACCTTCATCTTTTTAAATTGTTTTGAAAACTGTCTAAAATTATCGGTTTTCGGATCGAGGGCATTTGAAAATTTACCAATTTTAATTTCATATGGATTTCTTACATCAATAATTTTAGTATTCTTATTCAATATCATTTCATTCCACTTAGAAGGATGAACAAATTCACCTGTAAATTTATTTACATCTAAATTTCCAACCCCAAGTGATACAATTTCTGTTTTAAGTCTCACTTTCATTTTATTAAACGGAAAGAAATCAATAATATTTGTCTTAGTATGTAACTTTCGTATTCTAAATATTCTCTTTAAAGATCTTAGAGCTTTAGATATTTCCTTTTCTGAACCTGAAAGTGAACCATTTATACCTTCATTTGCTAGTAAAATTGTTCCTTTAATATTTTTTTTACCTAATATTTTGTCTAATAATTTCTTCTTTTTTGATTTTTCATCAATTTCAAAAAATCTATAAAAAGAGACAATTATTAGATTATTTTGATTTTTAGATACCATTGACCTTATAAAATAATGATTTGATTGAAATTATTTAACATACAATGCTATAGTAATTTATTTTTATAATTCATAAATATTTTTTGATTTAAAAAATTGTGTCCAAAAAAAAAGCATTAATTACTGGCATTACAGGCCAAGATGGGGCCTATTTGGCGAGATTTCTTCTCAAAAAGGGGTATGAAGTTATTGGAGGTGAAAGACAAAATGCTAGTGGCAATAAGTGGAGGTTGAAAAAATTAGGAATTGAAAAGAAAATTCAAATTGTTCAATTTGAGTTACTAGAAGAAAATAATATAAATAAAGAAATTAGGCGGGGTAAATATGATGAAATATACAATCTTGCAGCACAATCATATGTAGATAAGTCTTTTGTAAGTCCTATTTATACAACTAATGTCAATGCATTAGGGGTCATTCGTATTCTTGAGGGTTTGAGACAATTTTCAAAAAAAACAAAATTTTACCAAGCGTCAAGTTCAGAAATGTATGGAAACAATGAGTCAAGAATTCAAGATGAAAAAACTAACTTTAAACCGATTAGTCCATATGCAATTTCAAAACTTCATGCCCATTGGATGCTTGGATTATATAGAGATGCATACAAATTGTTTTGTTGCTCTGGTATTTTATTTAATCATGACTCACCATTAAGGGGAAACGAGTTTGTCTCAAAAAAAATTGTTACAGATCTGATAAAGGTAAAATTTAATCTAAAGTCGTGTATTTACTTAGGCAATATTTATGCAAAACGTGATTGGGGCTATTCGCTGGATTATGTAGAAGCCATGTGGAAAATGCTTCAGAAAAAAAAACCTTCAGATTATGTAATTTCTACAGGTAAACAGTACACAGTAAAACAGTTTGTAAACTTAGTTTTAAATGAACTTAATATAAAATTTAAATGGAAAGGAAAAGGA
>MDSV01035569.1_pt1 | contig 44445 bp, 46 predicted proteins | sample 810851 | NCBI WGS metagenome assembly MDSV01 (sample SAMN05326640, study PRJNA326480) | marine metagenome | isolation source: seawater | place: Atlantic Ocean: North East | collected 2012
GAAGAGACTCGAACTCTTAAGCCTTGCGGCACTGGTTTCTAAGACCAGCGCGTATACCAATTCCGCCACTTGCCCATTTAACGGTAGTATATATATCAATTTAATTTCTTGTTAAACGATAAAGTCTAAAATAAATTATTAAATAAATCACGAGTAGACTAAAGAACCAATATCTGCTCATAGTTGGGCTCTCTAAAAAATACAACCCTGGTAATATTAGAATTAAATAAACTGAATTAATTAAAATTGAATTTAAAAAATTAGCAGTCTTTTTACCATATATTGATAAAATCTTTTGATAACTAAGCATGTGTAAATGGATATTATCTGGATGAATTGGTGATTTTTTTTGAAAAACTTTTCTTAAAAACGAAAAAAAGACTTCAAAAAAAAGGTAAAATAATAATGTGCAGAAAAAAAATGAGGGTATATTTGGGTTAAGATTGTTAGTAATTATTGTATTCAAGGCAACTAATGATCCCATCAAATAAGCGCCACTATCTCCAAAAAAAATTTTTGCGCTTGGAAAATTAAATAGTAAAAAAACTATTAGTACTATTATCTGAGAAATTAAAATTATTGAGAATTCATCATTTCCATAGTTAATATTAATATATGCCAAGATAGTATTAATTATGATTAAATTAATTGCTAATAAACCGTTAAAGCCATCAATCAAATTAGCTCCATTTATAATAAATAAAAAACATAGAAGTACAAATAATGAGGAGAAAATATGATTTTTAAGCAAAAAAATTAAAAATGGAATATCAATATTTAAAATTTTTATCGGCAGTATAAATATAATTATCCCAAGTAAAAAGACCATGCAAAAAAGTCTTTTAGACGGTTGGATGTTTATTTTAAGATCATCTAAAAAACCTATCAAAAACATTGAGAAACTTATGAAAAAAAAGTCATATAAAATCTCTGAGTATAATAAGTAATAAATTAAATAAAAAAAAAGCATCGAGATAAAACAAGCTATACCTCCGCTTCTGGTAATTGGAACATCATGAAAGGCTTGCGGCTTAGAAAAGTTTGTATCTAATAAAGCGCCATAATTAATTTTATCAGAGTATTTGCTTATAATTAAAAAAATAAAAAAACAAATAAGTGCAAATATTGATAAAAAACTAGCTTCTATTGACTCTGTTCCCATTTATTTTTTGTCTCCTACATTATTTTTTTTAAAAATATATATACCAAATAAAATTATAACTAATGAAACTAAAACTCTCCATGTAATTATCTCATTCATTAGAAAATATCCAAAAAAAATTCCAAATATAGGAATTAAATATGCTACCTGCGTCTGAAATACTAATCCATTAACTGTTAAAATCCTGAATCTTATTAACCAGGCAAATCCAGTCGCAACTACACCTAAATAAAGAAGCGATAACGTGGATGCAAAAGTTGGGGAAGAGTTCCATGGAGTTTCAAAAAATAATGAGAAAGGTAATAAAAAGATTACAGACCATAAAGTAGTTGACGTAGTTACATTTTCATTTTTTTGGTTCTTTAATTTTAATGTTAATAAGCCGCCAATACAGTAAAATGTTGAGCCCAAAATAGTTATTAATGCATAAATAAAGTTATCTCTATTGATAATTACTTTATCAAAAAATAATAAAATAATACCGCTAAATCCAATTAAAACTCCTAAAGATTTTAAAAAAGACAGTTTTTCATCTTTTGTAAATATGTGAGCAAGAATAGAACCGCTTAAAGGAGTGGTGCTCATTAATATCGCTGCTAAATAACTGTTTATTTCTGCAGTGCCAATTGCAATTAAAACAAATGGAATCGCAATATTGCATAGGCCTATAATTGCATACCATTTCCAATTATCATTAAAGGCCTCAATTTTTATTTTTTTTAATTTACATAGAATTAAAAGAGGGATGCTGGCGAAAATTACTCTTACTAAGGCAAGAGTTATAGGGTCATAGGAATATGTTGCTATTTTAATGTTAAAAAAAGATGATCCCCAAATTACAGCTAGTAAAATTAATAATGATAAATCAAAATTATTAGCTTCTCTCATTTCAAGTTTGGATTGTATGTATGTAATAATTGCATAGCAGATATATATTTTTAATTATACTCTAAAAAGACACCTTATATATGGTCTGAACGATTTTAAAACTATTAATATAATTCTAAGGTAAATTAAATGAGTTCAAAAAATATTTTAAAGCTTATGAAAGACAAGCAAGTTGAGTTTGTTGATCTAAGATTTACGGACCCTAAAGGGAAACTTCAACATTTAACTATGGATGCTACAGTTGTAGATGAAGACATGCTTGAAAAGGGTGTATTTTTTGATGGGTCATCCATTGCCGGATGGAAAGCCATTAATGAATCAGACATGATTTTAAAACCTGATTTAGAAAGACCTATAATAGATCCATTTAATTCACATCCAACGCTAAATATATTTTGTGACATTTTAGATGCAGTAAAAAAAGATCCTTATGAAAGAGATCCAAGGGGCACTGCTAAAAAAGCTGAGGCTTATTTAAAAAAAACTGGGATCGGTGATAAATCTTATTTTGGACCAGAGCCTGAATTTTTTGTTTTTGACGACGTAAGATTTAAAAATGATATGAACGAAACAAGTTTCAGTATCGATAGTTCTGAAGGTCCTTATAATACCGGTAAAAAATACGAAAATGGAAACTTAGGTCATAGACCTGGAATTAAAGGAGGATATTTTCCAGTTCCTCCAGTAGATAGTGCTCAAGATATGAGAGGTGAGTATTTAAAAGCTCTTAAAGACATGGGTGTGAAGGTTGAAAAACATCACCACGAAGTAGCTCCAAGTCAACATGAACTAGGAATGTACTTTGGAACATTGACGGATCAAGCTGATAACGTGCAACTTTATAAATATGCCGTTCAAATGGTAACTCACTCTTTTGGAAAAACTGCAACTTTTATGCCAAAGCCAGTTAAAGGTGACAACGGTTCTGGTATGCACTGCCATCAGTCTATTTGGAAAGGCAGCACACCACTTTTTATGGGAAAAGAATATGCCGGTTTATCTAAAGAGGCATTATATTATATAGGTGGAATCCTAAAGCACGCCAGAGCGATTAACGCTTTCGCGAACGCTACTACAAATAGCTATAAAAGATTAATACCCGGTTTCGAGGCTCCAGTAATACTAGCATATTCAGCAAGAAATAGATCGGCTTCTTGTAGAATACCTGTAATCATGAATCCAAAAGCCGCAAGAATGGAGATAAGGTTCCCTGACGCAGCTGGAAATCCTTATTTAACTTTCGCATCTATGTTAATGGCAGGTTTAGATGGTATTAAAAACAAAATTGACCCAGGTAAACCATTTGATCAAGATTTATACTCTCTATCCGAAAATGAAGTTAAAAAATTACCAACAGTTTGTGGCTCATTAAGAGAAGCAATGCAAAACCTTGACAAAGATAGAAAATTCTTAACAGAGGGTGGAGTATTTACTGACGATCAAATCGATGCTTATATAGAGTTAAAATTTCAAGAAATCTACAATTTCGAGCATACGCCTCATCCTATTGAGTTTGATATGTATTATAGTGGTTAAATTTTAAAGGACTCTCCGCATCCACAACGTTCAGTTTCATTAGGGTTTTTAAAAATAAATTGTGAAGAAAATTCTTCTTGTTTGTAGTCCATTTCAGTTCCTAACAAATACATGATTGCTTTAGGATCAATAAAAACCTTTACTCCTTTATCCTCTATAACTTCTTCGTTGGGTTTAGTATCTTTAGCATATTCCATTACATATGACATTCCTGCGCAACCTCCGGATTTTACTCCTATTCTCACACCTATAGTTGAGCTTTCAGCTTGAGACATAATTTCTTTTATTCTATCGGCTGCATTTTTGCTTAATGTAATTACTTGTTCGCTCATAGATTTAATTCTAGTTTTGCCGCTTCAGACATTTTTTCTTTTGTCCAAGGAGGGTCCCATACTAATTTTAGATCGACATCCTCAACACCAGCAATTTTTAATATATTCTCTTTTACTGAATTAGGCAAACTTTCTGCTACAGGACAGTTTGGTGAGGTTAAAGTCATTTCTATCATCACTTTTTTATCATCATTTACCTCTATTTTATAAATTAAGCCCAGTTCATAGATATTGACTGGTATCTCTGGGTCATAAATTTTTTTTATTTCAGATATCACTTTTTCTTTTATATCGGACATTCTAACCCTTTTTTTTTAGAGCTGATAACAGTGTATGCCAAGCCATAGTTGCACATTTAATTCGCATTGGGAATTCTTGAACACCAGATAAAGACGAAATAGTAGTTATTTGATCCTCTGATAAGCTATTTAAAGTAATTTTTGTTTTGTTTTTAAGCATGTTCAAAAAGTCGTCTGTAACTTTTTTTGAAAATTGTAAATCTTTTCCTTTTAAGGTGTCAGTTAAAATAGATGCAGATGCTAAAGATATTGCACATCCTTCTCCTTCAAAACTTAAACCTGAAATGTTCTTATCATTATCTAGTTTTAAATAAATATGCACTTTGTCTCCACACAGAGGATTATGAGCTTTGGCATCATGGTTGTAACCTTCGCATTTACCCTTATTTCTAGGATTCTTAGCATGATCTAGAATTATCTCTTGATATAGTTCTTTAAGTTCCATTTAAATCTGAAATACTTTTTTACATTTATTGATTGACTCACATAACACGTCGATATCTTCTTTACTGTTATAAACTCCAATCGAAGCTCTCGCAGATGCTGGTATCCCAAGTTTGTCATGTAAAATTTGACAACAGTGATGTCCAGCTCTTATTGCAACTCCATCATCATCTAAAATTGTTGCTATATCGTGTGGGTGAATTCCTTTAATAGTAAAAGACATTATCGAAGCTCTGTTTTTAGGATTTCCAATAATATTTACTGAATTATCTTTTCGTAACTTTTCTAAACCATACTCAAGTACTTGACTTTCATGTTTTTCTATATTTTTGATACCTAAATTCTGAATAAACTTTATAGATTTTGCGAAAGCCACCACCTCAGCAGTTTGCATTGTCCCAGCTTCGAACTTTGTTGGTGAGTCAGCATATGTTATTTCATCTTTTTTTACTTCGCTTATCATTCCCCCACCTCCTTGATAAGGTGGTAATTCATCAACCCATTTTTTTTTTGCATAAAGAATACCAAGTCCGTTTGGACCGTACATTTTGTGACAAGAAATAGCATAAAAATCACAATCTAAATCCTGCACATCTAAAACTGAATGGGGCGCACCTTGTGTCCCGTCAATTAACACTGGGATATTTTTTGATTTTGCTAAATCAATTATTTTTTTAACTGGCATGATTGTGCCCGTAACATTTGAAATATGAGTAAACGCAACCATTTTAGTTTTTTCAGTAATATTTTTTTTAAACTCATCAATATCTATTTCACCATTATCATTCACTGAAGCGAATTTTATCACTGCGCCTTTTTTTTTTCTTAAATAGTGCCAAGGAACATAATTTGAGTGATGTTCTAGTTCTGTGACAATAATTTCATCGCCAGCTTTTATGAATTTTTCTCCGTAAGTATTGGCTACTAAGTTAATTGCTTCTGTAGCTCCTTTTGTAAAAATTATTTCCTCTCTATGTTTAGCGTTAATATATGATTTTACTATATCTCTTGTTTCCTCAAATTTGTTAGTAGCTTTAACTGCTAAAGTATGAACACTTCTTCCAACGTTTGAAAATTCAGTCTCATAAAATCTTGATATCTCATCAATTACAACCTTTGGTTTTTGTGAGGAGTTAGCACTATCCAAATATATCAAAGGTTTGCTTTTTATTTTTTGTTTAAAAATTGGAAATTCTTTTTTTATATCGTTAATTTTCATTATTAATATTTTTCTCTAAATGTTTTTCAATTAACTTTGTAACTTGTTGATCTTTTATTTCAGAAACTACATCATTTAAAAAACCTCTAATAATTAATTTTGTAGCTTCTTTTTTAGACAAACCTCTAGTCATAAGATAGTAAACAGCATCTTCATCAATATTTCCAGATGTAGAACCATGAGAACATTTTACATCATCAGCATAAATCTCTAATTCTGGTTTTGTGCTAAATTCAGACTTATCATCTAATATCAATCCTTTGCTTAGTTGATATGCATCTGTTTTTTGAGCTCGATCAGATACTAAAACTTTTCCTTGAAAAATACCTTTACTATCACCCTGTAGAATATTCTTGATTTTTTGATGACTTTTACAATTTGGTTCACGATGAAACATTTTGGTTTTTACTTCATGATGTTCCCCATTTTTTATGATTGCAGCAGAATTTACTCTTACAAAAGAAGTTTCTCCATTTAAGGAAATTTCATAATCATCCTTTCTAAATTTTGAGCCAGAACCAAAGATGTAGTAATTGAATAAAGAGCCTTTTTTTGAATTTAAATCATTTATCACAACTTCATTTTTTGTATAATTGAATCCATTTGAATTATTTTGATTTATAAAAAAGTAATCGACTTCACTTTCATTAATTTGAAATTTCTGAAAAGTATTTTTAAAATATTTAGATTTTGATTTGTCAATATCTACCTCTATAATAGTACACTTACTATCTGCTATTTGTATACTGTTTGTATTATTAATCATTTTATTTTGTAATTCTTTGTTGTAATGATTATAGATGACTAAAGGTTTGTCTAAATCGTATAATTCTAAAACAAACCCCCTGTCTATAAATGATAAGTTTAACGATAACATCTCGTCTTTTTTTGACTGATTTTCAACACTTGGTCTTCCAGGAGTAAGATTATAACTCATGCCATAAAAAACAGAGTGATCTTTTAAATGACTCACCGCTCTTATATTATTTGGTGATAATTTTTTAAAATCATAATCAATAAGAGAACCATTTAAATTTGTAATTGAATAATGATCAAAATCGAAAATTTTTTCAGGCTTGTATTTAGTTTTTGCTTTAAGAGGTGTTAACTGATCAAAATTAGAATTTAAAATTTTATCTAAATCGGTAAATTTCCAGTCTTCCTTTTTTTTATTAGGGAATCCCATTTCTACAAAGCTATTGTAAAAAAGTTTTTGAGAAACTGTCAAACCAGTATCTTTAAAATCATTTTTTGAGGTATTAATTTTCATATTAATTAAAGTTTTTGTAACCTGTTTTCTCTAATTCATTTGCTAACTCAAAACTTCCTGTTTTTGCGATAACTCCATTCGATAAAACATGAACAAAATCTGGTTTAATATAATCAAGTAATCTTTGATAATGTGTAATAATTAAAAAAGCATTATTTTTATTTTTATATGAGTTTACACCATCGGCAACTATTCTTAAGGCATCGATATCTAATCCAGAGTCTGTTTCGTCAAGAATAGAAAGTTTAGGTTCTAATAGTTTCATTTGCAGAATTTCGTTTTTCTTCTTTTCTCCACCAGAAAAACCAACATTTAGTTGCCTAGATAAAAAATTTTCGTCAATATTTAACTCAGAAGCTTTTTCCTTAATAAGTTTTAAAAGTGTAAGAGTATCTAATTCTTCATCACCTTTTGATTTTCTTATAGAATTAAGCGAGGTTTTTAAAAAATTACTTGTGTTTACACCTGGGATTTCTAAAGGGTATTGAAAAGCTAAAAATATCCCCTTTCTAGCTCTTTCTTCTATAGGTATTTCTTGTAAATCTTGCCCATTAAACTTTAAACTTCCGCTTATTTCATAACCATTTTTTCCAGATAACACGTTTGCTAAAGTACTCTTACCAGATCCGTTAGGACCCATAATTGCGTGAACTTCACCTGGTTTTATATTTAAATTCAAACCCTTAATTATAGATTTTTCTCCAATAGAAGCTTTTAAATTTTTGAGTTCGAGCATTAACCAACACTCCCTTCTAGGCTTATTGAAACAAGTTTTTGTGCTTCTACAGCAAATTCCATGGGTAATTGTTGTAGAACTTCTTTACAAAAACCATTCACGATTAAGCTGACAGCCTCCTCTTGGTCCAAACCTCTTTGGTTACAATAAAACAATTGATCCTCGTTTATTTTAGAGGTTGTAGCCTCATGTTCTATTGTTGATGTAGAGTTTCTATTTTTAATGTATGGAACTGTGTGAGCGCCACATTTATTTCCCATTAACAAAGAGTCACATTGAGTATAATTCCTAGAATTTGATGCTTTAGGGTTTATATCAACTAATCCCCTATAAGTATTATCAGCATGACCTGCGGAAATTCCTTTTGAAATAATTTTACTTTTTGTATTTTTGCCTAAGTGAATCATTTTAGTGCCGGTATCAGCTTTTTGATGATTGTTCGTAATAGCTATCGAATAAAATTCACCTACTGAATTATCTCCCTGTAAAATACAACTAGGGTACTTCCAAGTGATTGCAGATCCAGTTTCGACTTGTGTCCATGAGATTTTAGAGTTCTTTCCTCTGCAAGCGCCTCTTTTTGTTACAAAATTATAAATACCACCAACTCCATTTTTATCTCCTGGGTACCAATTCTGTACTGTTGAATATTTTATTTCTGCATCATCTAAAGCAACTAATTCTACATTCGCTGCATGTAGTTGATTCTCGTCTCTCATTGGTGCAGTGCAACCCTCTAAATAGCTTACATAACTTCCTTTATCAGCAATTATAAGTGTCCTCTCAAATTGTCCAGTCTCTGAAGCATTAATTCTAAAATATGTAGAAAGCTCCATAGGACACCTAGTATTTGGTGGAATGTAGACAAAAGATCCATCTGTAAATACTGCGGAATTAAGTGTAGCAAAATAATGATCGCTAATCGGAATCACGGATCCAAGGTATTTTTTTACTAAATCAGGATGTTTTTGTATTGCTTCAGATATAGGACAAAAAATTATTCCTTTTTTATCAAGCTCACCTTTGAAAGTAGTAGCTACTGAAACAGAATCAAAAACAGCATCTACAGCTACACCGCTTAATCGCTTTTGCTCATTAAGAGGTATTCCTAATTTATTATATGTTTCTATTAATTTTGGATCTACTTCATCTAAACTTTTAGGTTTTTCCTTCATGCTTTTTGGAGCTGAATAATAATACAGGTCTTGATAATTTATTTTTGGATATTTAGGTTTTTGCCAATTAGGTTCTTCCAAAACCTTTAACCTTTTAAAAGCTTTTAGCCTCCAGTCCAACATCCATTTTGGCTCTTGTTTAATTTTAGAAATAAACCTAATAGTTTCTTCCGTAAGACCTTTCGGGGCTTTAATATTTTCTATATCAGTTGTAAAGCCGTATTTATATTCTTGGTTTTTAAGTTCTCCGCTTTTCATTATTTTTGGTTCATTTTAGTTAAGTCTTGTAATTTTACTTTTTCAAAAAAACTATTTATGTGGTGATCTAATTGATCCCATAAATTATGTGTAATACATTTTGTAGATTTATTATTACATCCTTTTTTTGAATTTTTTTTACAATTTAAAGTTTTAACCTCTTCATCAACAGCAAAAATAATATTCGATATTTTTATCTCAGATGCTGGTTTTTCTAAAACATAACCGCCATTCGCTCCTCTTGAACTTTTAACTAAATTATTATTTTTTAATTTAATAAAAATTTGTTCTAAATAAGCTAAAGAAATATTTTGCCTCAAAGATATTTCTGCAAGACTTATAGGACCTTTGCTGACATTTGATGCCAGATCGGCCATAGCCATGACGGCGTATCTTCCTTTATTAGTTAACTTCATAAATTATCGTTGTATTATAATAATTTTTGTTGAATTCCTACTATTTTAGTAGGGATTAAAAAAAAATATTTGTCGCATAAAAACGTGTTATAACACTATACTTTTTTTTTTAATAATAATCATTATCAAGTATGAAACCGAAAAGTTTAGAAATTTTTATACCTGGACCCGCAGGAAGGCTTGAGGCAAAGTATTATAAAAATCCTAAGTTTGGCTCACCTGTCGCAATAGTATTACATCCTCATCCTCAGTATGGAGGAACAATGAATAATAAGATTGTACAGTTGATGTATAATATTTTTTTAGAAAATGGCTTTTCAGTAATTAAAGTAAATTTTAGGGGAGTTGGAAAAAGTGAGGGAGTTTTTGATAATGGTCTTGGCGAGCTATCTGATGCTGCCGCAGCTTTAGATTGGATTGAAAGACAAAATTTAGACTATAGTCAATGTTGGGTTTCGGGTTTTTCTTTTGGTTCTTTGATTTGTATGCAACTTATTATGAGACGACCAGAGGTAAACAATTTTATTGCGGTCTCCCCTCAACCAAATGTTTACGATTTTTCATTTTTAGCTCCCTGCCCTACATCAGGTCAAGTAATTTATAGTGAAAATGACGAATTAGTTTCGAAAGAAAGTATTATAGAACTTGATAATAGAATTAAAAGTCAAAAAGGAGTAGAAGTTATTTTTTCGAAAATTAAAAATTCAAATCATTTTTTTAAAAATAAAGAAAAAGAATTAACGATTGAAATTGAAAAATATCTCAAAGAAAAAACTGCTTTAATTTAATTTTCTACTAATTCTCCTCCAGTACATGCTTTTTTACAATTAGTTGTATTTGGAAAACTAATTGGTAAATTTTCGTATGATCTTATGGCAAGAAATGCAAACGCTTGGGACTCTATAAAATCTCCATTCAAACCGTAATCGTCTATTAATTTTAAATTTATTTTCGGCATCAAATATTTTTTAATTGATTTAATTAATATCTTATTCTTTCTTCCACCACCACATAATAAGATATCTTTAACTGAATTTTCTTTACATAATATCAAAGATAAAGACTCCCCTATAATACTAGCAGTAAATTCGGTAAGTGTTGATGCTCCGTCCTCCAGAGTTAAACCTCTTGAAAAAGAAATATCAAAATCACTTACATCAAAAGATATTTTTTTTTTATTTTTTCTATTATTATATAGTTCTTGTGCTTGTTCAAAGATAATATGATTTATTGTGCCAGTCTTAGCTAATTGCCCGTCAGAATCGTATTTGTGGTTAGAATTATTTCTTATCCATTCATCTATCAAACAATTTCCAGGCCCTATGTCTCTACTGAAAATTTCTGAGAAACCGATTTTTTTTTTGACAATAGTTATATTTGAAATGCCTCCAATATTAAGGATGCAAACTGGTATTTTTATTTTTTTTTGTAAAGTAATTAATTGATGGTATATTGGTGTTAATGGTGCTCCTTCTCCTCCATTTAAAATATCATTACCTCTAAAGTTAAAAATTATTTTTTTTTTCGTAAGTTGATTTAAAAGTTTGCCATCACCTAATTGTAGAGAAATTCTCTCCATAGAATTGTGATAAATAGTTTGACCGTGAAATCCTATTAATAAATCTTTATGGCTTAGTTCTAATTCTTTGATTATTTTTGCATGATACAAAGTGATATTTCTCTCTAAATCTTTTAAATCCTTTGAAAACTTTGATAGATCATCTTTGTTAAAAATTTTTTTTTTTAGAGAATGTATTGCTTTATATATTTTAGAATCATATTCAAAATACTTGTCTTTGATAACTTCAAATTCGTCAATACCGTTAGAATTTATTAAGGAAGCATCAACACCATCTCCAGATGTTCCGCTCATTAAGCCTAATGAAGTATATTTTTTTTGCATATTTTTATTTATTTATAATAATTTTTGTATAATAGTAGTTTAATCTAATAGTTCTATGAAAAATAAATTTCTCAATGAAATGCAGTCTCGAGGGTACATAAATCAATGTACCGATTTAGATGGATTACAACAAATTTGTGATAAAAAGTCTATATCTGCTTATATAGGATTTGATTGTACTGCTAGCAGTCTTCATGTTGGTAGTTTGTTGCAGATAATGATTTTAAAATTAATGCAAAAACATGGTCATCGTCCTATAGTGCTTTTGGGTGGGGGCACCACTTTAATTGGAGATCCTTCAGGGAAAGACTCGACAAGAAAAATTCTCAAGCAGAGTGATATTAAAAAAAACATACTTAGTATAAAAAAAGTTTTTAAAAGAATCTTAAATTTCTCTGATAAAAAAACCAAACCTATATTTGTTGATAATGCTGAATGGTTAACGAAATTAAACTATATAAAGTTTCTTAGAGAAGTTGGCAGTCATTTTACAATAAACAAAATGTTAACTTTCGATAGTGTAAAGTTAAGATTAGAACGAGAACAATCTTTAAGCTACATGGAATTCAACTATATGATATTACAAGCTTTTGATTTTTATAAGCTATTTGAAAAGAAAAACTGTGTATTACAAATCGGTGGCTCTGATCAATGGGGAAATATTGTAAACGGAGTAGAATTAATTAGAAGAATGCTTCAAGAGTCTTCTTTTGGGTTAACTTCGCCTTTGATCACTTTAGCCTCAGGGGCTAAAATGGGTAAAACAGAAAAAGGTGCTATTTGGTTGAATCAAGATTTATTTTCTCCTTATGATTATTGGCAATTTTGGAGAAATACTGACGATCGAGATGTTGAAAGATTTTTAAAATATTTTACAGATTTAGAACCCAACGAAATAAAAGTTCTTTGCGAAAAAGAGAAAGATATAAATAAGTTAAAAATAATACTAGCGAATGAGGCTACCAATATTCTTCACGGAAAAAAAGCCGCCTTGAAAGCAGCGCAAACTGCAAAGGATACATTTGAAGGAAAAGGATTGAGCTCTAATCTTCCTGAAATAAAAGTTAGAAGTGCTGATATAGAAAAAGGAATAAATATTTTAGATTTATTATTCAGCAACAATATAATGCCATCAAAAAGCGAGGCTAGAAGAACAATAGAAAACAACGGCCTAAAAATAAACGATACTGTTTTAAATGACAGTAAAAAAATTCTTCAACTATCAGATTTTAAAGGAAAAATTTTAAAAATTTCTCATGGTAAAAAAAAACATTACATAATAAAAATTATTTAGTATTTTTTCTTCTATCTACAATTTTTTGAATAAATCTTGGCGTAATTGTTCGGATCGGATTGATAGTAGTTTTAATTTTTCCTGGTGGGCCTTTCATTTTAAAACTTATACCAAATAAACCCTCTCCAACCTCTTTGGGAATAACAATATCGCCAATTACAGGTATTTTTGAAATTAGCTTATTAAGTGTTTTAGCTGGGACTAAAGTACCTCTCAAACTTGTGACGCTGGGGTCTTGGTAACCCTCCATTAACACAGAAATACTGGGTCCTAATGCAAGTATTTCATTTAAATTCAAAGTATCTTTTGTTTTTTCCATACTAATTTCTAAAATATCAAAAGATAGTCCCTCGCCCTCAGCTAAATCAGCTAAGCCGCCTAAATCAGCTAAAGAAAGTAGTTTTATCATACCCGGTGCATTAACTACTTTGAATTTTTCAATTCTTAATTTTGAATTAAAAGAACTCCCCTCTATTACTGACGTATATAATAATTTTCCTCCAGTTAACCCTTTGAAAAAACTATATTCAGTTAAGAGAGGTTTTGTAATATCTGAGTATATTTCTAGGTACTTTTTTTTGCTGCTTTTGTCGTCCTTCATTGTGATATCTAAAAATTGATTCTGTCCAAAGTCACCTTTAGATGAAATTTTGGTAAATTTTCCTTTTTCAATTCTTCCAATAAGTTTAAAATTTCCTAATTTCTCTGATAAAGGTGCTATTATATTATTCAAATCAATCTCTATATCTTTGTTAATATTTGACAAAAAATGATTTTTTGAATCCTTTTTTAAAATTTTAGGTAGATTACTTGCATCAAATAGTGAACCTTTAATCGAAATATTTTTGTCATAAAATATCGAAAAATCGTTGTTTTTTGAATCTTGTTGATGAGTTTTAACCTTAATTTCTTTTAAAGAAGTAAGTTTTCTCTTTTTAAATTCAATTCCTTTTAAAATGATTGAACTTTTTTGATCATTGAAATTAATTTCATTTATTTTAAGAAGGTTTTTCTGGTTCTCTAAATCAACAAAAATTTTAGCTTTTTTACCTTTTGGTTTTTGAAAATTAATTAAATCTATAGTAAAATCTTGATTATATTCTGCATTCAAATTAAGTTTCAACAATTTCTTTTTAAATACATTCTTTAAATCGAATGATAGAAAATCTTTTTTATTTGTCGAATATTTGCCTGAAATATCTATTGAATTTTTATTTAAATTTGAACTAAGGTTTGTTTTAATTTTTGAGTCAACTAAATTTAATTCTTCAACTCTTTTTTTAAAAAGATTATTTTCAATAGATTTTAAATCAAAATCTATACTTTCAATATTTCCGTTGTTTTTATAAGAATATTTTTTTAATTTGTATGTTTTGTCAAAATTTATTATTAAAGAATTATTTAAATCAGCTTTAATGCTTGTTATATATTTAACAAAGTCTAATTTTAAAAATGTATTCATGTAATTTTTAAATTTTTCATTATAATGAATAGTGCTTTGAAAATTAGTCTCTAAATTAATTTCAGGAGATAGTTTTATCTTTAAGTCTCCTTCTTTGATATTGAATAAGGGACTATCACTCTTGAAATTCTTTATTAAAATATCAGTTTTATCAGCAAAAAAAGAGAAATTAGTTTTCTCTAGTATTAAACCTTCAATTATTTCCGTCTTTAAATTTGAAACTATTCCTCTTGCTATAAAATTGTCTAAAAAATTATCTTTGTTAAGATAAACCTCTATTTCAGTATCTACTTTTGCTTCTAGAACTTTATTATTTATAAAACTGTTAAAATTTGATGGTTTTAACGTTGAAGATAAGTTTTTTAATTGATCTAGGTCAATTTGTTTTAAAACAAAATTGATTTTCTTAATTCTTGTCTCTGATCTAATTAGAGGTAAAAAATCTATGTAAACTTTAATATTTTCAGTTGGTATTTTTACATTTCTATAAGAAATTTTTGGATTTTCAGTTTCCAAAAATAAACTTATTTCAGAAAAGTCAAGTTTGAATTTAATTGTTTCAAGTTGTAAATTAATTTTACTATTATTTTGATTTATTTTTTGGGAAATTAAATTGTTAAATCTTTTAGTTTTAATACCATTAGTTGTTAATATAAAAGTTATCAGAATTAAGAAACTTAAAAAAAATAAAAATATTAAGAATAATATTTTTTTCATTATCTATTTTTTATTCCCTCTTCAATAAACTGATCAATGTTTCCATCTAAAACACTTGATGGATTGGTATTCTCAATTTTATTTCTTAAATCTTTAACCAATTGATAAGGTTGTAAAACATAAGATCGTATTTGATGTCCCCATCCAATATCTGTTTTAGTGCTTAATTCTTTTTGATTTTCTTCCTCTCTTTTTTGTATCTCATTTTCATAAAGTCTTGCTCTTAACATCTTAAAGCAAGTTTCTTTGTTTTTATGCTGAGATCTCTCATTTTGACATTGAACAACAATTTTTGTTGGTAAATGAGTTATTCTGACAGCACTATCGGTTGTGTTAACATGTTGGCCACCCGCACCGCTTGATCTATAAGTGTCAATTCTTAAATCTTTTTCATCAATCTTTATATTTATGTCATCTTCTACCGCTGGATATACCCACACGCTCGCAAAACTAGTGTGTCTTCTAGCTCCACTGTCAAAAGGAGATATTCTTACTAATCTATGCACTCCAGACTCAGCTTTCATTAGTCCGTAAAGATAACTTCCCTCCGCTTTAATAGTAGAAGATTTTATACCAGCCTCATCCCCTTTGTGTTCGCTGATTATTTGATATTTAAATCCTTTTTTATCGAACCATTTCATGTACATTCGTCTTAACATGTCCGCCCAATCTTGGCTCTCGGTTCCACCTGCACCAGCATGAATTTCTAAAAATATGTTTAAATCACCATTTTCTCCTGAGAGAAAACAATTTATTTCACTTTTTTTTAAAGATTTTTGAATTTCGTTTATTTTTTTATTACAATCTTTAATTATATCTTCGTCACTTTCTTGAGAAGCCAAATTAAATAAATCTTTAATATTTACTATCTCTGAACTACAATAATTATAAGAATTTAAAATATCCTCATAAACTTTTTTTTGTTTTACTGTTTTTTTTACTATGTCTTTATTTTTCCAAAAGTTTTCTTGCAGAAGAGACTGTTCTATCTCCTTAAGCTTGAACTCGACATTATTTTTATCAAAGATACCCCCTGATATTTTTGAGAATATTCTCAGCTCTAATCAATTTATTATCAAAACTTTCCATTAGTAAAACTGTCTAAACTTTATTAGTGTATCACGATCATTAATTGATATTAACTGATTATTATCAATATTGTTAATATCTTTAAATTTTAGAGCTTCTACAATTATATTTTTGTCGCTTGGAGAAGACTTAAGGCCAGTATCATAATTTAGAGAAGTTAGGTAAATATTTTTTGGTATATTAAAGTCCTTAAAATCCTCCTTAAATAAAGCATTTTCTACAAAATTTTTGAAAACTGGTAGGGCTGCTTTTGATCCAGTTTCAAATTTTCCAAGTGTTCTAGGATTGTCATAACCAACATATACACCTATCACTAAGTTCGAAGTGAATCCTATAAACCAAGCATCATAATTGTCATTTGTTGTGCCTGTTTTACCTGCTATTGGGACATTAAGTGATTTTAATTTTTTTGCGGTTCCTCTTTTTACAGCACCATTAAGAATAGTTACCATTTGATATGCTGTTTCTTCACTGAATACTCTTTCGTTGTTATTTGTTATTGTAGGATACTCGCTAGACTTATTTATAAATTTATCACAGCCTAAACATTCTCTACTTTTAATTTTAAAAATTGTTTGACCTCTTCTATTTTGTATTCTAGATATTAATTTAGGTTCTATTTTTATTCCTCCATTTACAAATGGTGCATACGCTGCTGTTAAGTTTATCAAACTTGTTTCTGCTGCACCTAATGAAACAGACAATAATTCAGGAATTTCTTCATAAATATTTAATTTTTTAGATAAATCCAAAATTTTATTTAGTCCTAATATCTTAGCTATTCTTACTGTCATTAAGTTTCTTGAATACTCTATTCCTTTTCTCAAAGTGGTAGGACCATAAAATTTTTTTCCATAATTCTCGGGTTTCCAATTTTTTAATCCTACACCTTGTGCCTCTACGAAAGGTGCATCTAAAATAATCGAGTTTGGAGCAAATCCGTTTTCTAAAGCTGCAGCATATACAATTGGTTTAAAAGCAGAACCAGGCTGCCTTTTCGCTTGTGTTACTCTATTAAATTCACTAGATTTAAAATTAAATCCACCTACTAAAGCTTTTACATCACCTGAATATGCATCAATTGCTACTATTCCACCATTAACTTTTGGATATTGTTTTAAAACCCAATTATCATTTTCTTTTTTAACTAAAACAATATCTCCAATTTTAAACTTATCTCTTATAGTTTTTTTTCTTGGGACTACCCACTTTAGATTATTTTTATTTATTTCACCAAAAATATTTTTTTTATTTACAATAATTTTAAAATTTAATTTTGAATTATCTAAATTAGTTATTTCTGCAAAGTGCCATGATAAGGTTGGGTCCAATTTATATCTTTCAATTTTATTTTTCCATTTTTTATCACTTATTTTATTTGTAATTGGTCCTCTCCAACCATTACGTTTATCATAATCCTCAATGCCTTTTCTTAAAGATTTTAATGCTTGAATTTGATAATTTATGTTTAAAGGAGTTCTAATGCTTAAACCTTGAGAGTATAATTTTTCAAATCCATAGTTTTCATTTACTGATCTTCGTACTTCCTCTGTGTAAGAATTAGCCTCATTTATAATTTCAATTTTCCTTTTTTTTAAATTTAATTTTGATTTTTTAAAACTTATTAACTCTTCCTTAGAAATAAAATTATTTTCTCTTAAATTTTCTAGAACTAGATTTCTTCTAAATTTTCCAATATCCGGATATTTATAAGGATTATATTTACTAGGTGCTTTAGGTAGCGCAGCCAATAATGCGGCATCTGGATAGTTTAACTCTTTAATGGATTTATCGAAATATTCTAAACTTGCAGCGGCTATTCCATACGTCCCTTGTCCTAGATAAATTTGATTTAAATAAAGTTCTAATATTCTTTCTTTTGAATAAGCTCTTTCTATTCTAAACGCTAATATAGCCTCTTTAATTTTTCTTTTCATTGAAACTTCATTTGTTAAAAGAAAATTTTTTGCGACTTGTTGGGTTATCGTAGATGCACCTTCAAGTCTTTTATTTTGTGAAATATTCTTTAAATTTTTAATTATTGCTCTGAGAATTCCTTTAGCGTCTACTCCAGGGTGTGAAAAGAAGTTTTTATCTTCTGCTGAGAGAAAAGAGTTAATAACCTTTTCTGGAATTGACTCAAAAGGAACAAATAATCTTTTTTGTAATGCGTACTCAGCTATTAATTTACCATCCTCAGAATAAACCCTGCTAGAAATTGGAGGCTGATAATTCGATAGTTTTTTATAATCTGGAAGACCTATTGAAAAATACCAAAGAGTAGAAAGGCTAAATAATAATAGAATTATTGTAAATAGGATTATAAATTTTGCAGAAAAGTTAATAAATTTAAACATTAAGCTATTTTATTAATAATTTTGACTTTCTTTAGGCATAAAAAATTTAATTAACTGTATTTATCTGAAAAATCGTATAAAATAGAATAATGTTTATAAAAAAATTCACAGATTTCAAAAAATTAAAAGGAATTCACTTAAAATGGAAAAAAATTTATTTATTGATGCATCGCATCCTAATGAAACTAGAATCGTTCTTAAGTCTGAAAAATCAATTGAAGAATACGAATTTGAAGACAAGAATAATTTAAATTTTAAAAACAATATTTATCTAGGGACGATAAGTAGAGTTGAGCCCTCTTTACAGGCAGCATTTGTTAATTTTGGAAGGGATCGGCATGGATTTCTTGCTTTCAACGATATACAATCTGACTACTACCAATTGCCCTCTGAAGATAAAGAAAAAATAAGAATAGCTGAAGAAAAAATAAGAGAAGATTTAAAGAACAAGGTTATTGATGGAGCAGATGAAAATGTGGAGATTAATAATTCTGTTAATCAATCAATTCAAAAAAATAATGAAAATGAAATAAATGTTCAATCTGATGAAAATATAAAAATTGAGAACGATAAATTTAATAAAAATAGCGATATTCAAAAAAAGAATTATAGAGATGAAGTTAAATCCTCTTTTGGTATTAAACGTTATAGAATTCAAGAGGTAATTAAGCCGGGTCAAGTAATTTTGGTTCAAGTAATTAAAGAGGAAAGAGGTCAAAAAGGAGCTGCGTTAACAACTTTTATTTCTTTAGCTGGAAAATACATGGTTTTAATGCCCAACACACCTAAGGGTGGAGGTATATCTAGAAAAATTTTTAATTCTTCTGATCGGCAAAAGATTAGAGATATTCTGAATGAAATTGATATTCCAAAAAGTATGGGAGTAATTGTTAGAACAGCTGGTGCTAATAAAACAAAAAATGAAATAGAAAAAGATTTTCAAAGCACTTTGAAAACTTGGGATACCATTAAAGATAAGGCATTAGAGTCTAATGCACCATCATTAGTGTATGAAGAAGGTGATATTATAAAAAGAACTTTAAGAGATATATACGATAATGAAACTAAGAATATATATATTGAAGGTAATGAAGCTTATCAAAAAGCTAAAAAGTTTATGAAAGATTTAATGCCAAAATATGTAAAAAATATTAAAAAATATAGAGGTAAAATTCCATTATTTCATGATGCGAATATTGAAAAAGAATTAAATAATATTTTTGAACCTACAGTAAAGCTACGATCTGGTGGTTACTTAGTAATCAATCCAACTGAAGCTCTAGTAGCCATTGATATCAATTCTGGTCAATCTACAAAACAAATTAATATTGAAAAAACCGCACTGAATACAAATTTAGAGGCAGCTGAAGAAATTGCACACCAAATTAAACTAAGAGATCTATCTGGATTAATTGTTATAGATTTTATTGACATGATGAATTTTTACAATAGACGAATTGTAGAGAAAAAAATGAGAGAGAGCATCAGAAAAGATAGAGCAAGAATACAGATAGGAAGAATAAGTAATTTTGGGCTGCTTGAAATGACGCGACAAAGACTTCGTGAAGGATCTATAAAGTGGGAAACTCAACTAACTCTTGGATCTTTTGCTCAAAAAATTTTAAAAAAAATTCAACACTTAGCATTTACTGAAAAAGTAAAAATAATAAAATCCTATGTTCCTGAAAAAGTAAAGCTTTTTATTGAAAATAATTTAATTGAGGAAATTAAATATTTTCAAAAAAAATACTCACTTAAAATTGAAATATTTTCTGACGGAAAGTTTATAATACCTGAATATAAAATTGACTTGTTAAATAAATCAAAAAAATTAATTAATACTGTTGAAAATTTTAGTGGAGTAAAATTTAATATAAAAGATAAAAAAGTTAAATCCCAAGATAACAAACAATCAAAAAAATCAAAATCAGTTAATAAAAAGCCAAAAACAAAGAAAACCTTAAGAACTCTTTGGGTTAGAAGAAAAAAAAAATTAAATTAACCCTTTAATTGGAGAGCTAGGTGATGCTAGTAAGTTTTTTTTCATTCTTATAGCCTTATAAGCATTCCTTCCTGAAATTACTGCATCTTTAAAAGCCTTCGCCATAATAATAGGATATTTTGAATTAGCTATTGCACTATTTACAAGTACACCATCACAACCTAGTTCCATTGCAATCGTAGCATCTGATGCTGTTCCAATACCAGCATCAACAATAACTGGTACTTTTGATTGTTTAATAATTAATGAAATATTAACTTTATTTTGCAAGCCTAAGCCAGAGCCAATTGGTGATGCCAATGGCATTATAGCTGATGCACCATTATCCTCTAACTTTTTTGCTAACAAGGGATCATCTGTGCAATAAACCATTACTTTAAATCCCTCTTTAACTAAAATTTTTGTTGATTTAATAGTTTCAATCATATTTGGAAAAAGAGTTTTTTTATCCCCTAGCACTTCTAATTTAACCAACTTCCAGCCTCCCATCTCTCTTGCCAATCTTAAAGTTCTTAGAGCCTCTTTTGAGGAAAAACAGCCAGCAGTATTTGGTAAAAAAATAATTTTTTTTGGGTTTAGATAATCAGTCAACATTGGTTTTCTTTTATCAGTGATGTTTACTCTTCTTACTGCAACTGTAACCATATCAGCACCTGAAGCTTTAACCGCATCGGCAGTTTCTTTAAAACTTTTGTATTTACCTGTGCCTACAATTAATCTTGAATTTAATTTTATGTTAGAAATTTTTAAAAAATCATTTTTCACTTTAACCGCCACCTATAAAATGAACAATTTCTAACTTGTCATTGTTTTTTAAAAACTTTTTTGTGTATTTTAACTTTGGAAGTATTACTCCATTATACTCAACTGCTATCTTTTTATTATTAAGCTTATACTTTTTTAATAGATCCATTATTGATAATTTTGTTTTTACTACGATTTTTTTACCATTTAATTGTATTTTTGCCATAATTCAGTTAATCAATGCTAATATTAAATACCAATGAAAAAAATTATAATTGTTAATGGCCCAAATCTCAACCTTTTAGGTGAAAGAGAGAAGAAACAATACGGAAACTTTACTCTGACCGACATAGAAAAAAAATGTAATGAATTTGCTATTAAAAACAATTTAAAACTAACCTTGTACCAGTCGAATATCGAAGGAGAAATTGTAGAAAAAATTCAAAATGCTAGAAAAGATCAAGATGGTTTGATTATCAACGCTGGTGGTTATACTCACACATCTGTTGCTATTCATGACGCTCTCAAAATTTTAAATATACCAATTATTGAATTGCATATAAGTAACATATATAATAGAGAAGACTTCAGACATAAATCACTAATTAGTGGAATTGCAAAAGGTATAATTTGTGGTTTTGGAGATCACGGTTATATTATGGCTTTAGATGCTATGAGACAATATTTAGACTAATGAAAATTGATAAAAAATTAATAAAAGAATTAGTTGATAATTTAAAAGAATTTAATCTTACCGAATTGGAGTACCAAGAAGGTCAAACAAAAATTAAGGTTTCAAAAGCTTCAAGGTCGATTGATAGTTTAAAAACCGGAGCAGTTGTTTCATCGAACAAATCAGTGCTAAAAAATTCTGAAGATAGTGAAGGCACTAGAATAAAATCACCAATAATTGGTACTGCGTACTTAGCTCCGGAACCAGGAGCAAAAAAGTTTGTCAAAATTGGAGATAAGATTAAGAAAGGTCAAACAGTCATGATTGTTGAGGCTATGAAAACAATGAACCATGTACCTTCAACAAGTGAGGGAGAAGTAAAAAAAATACTTGTTGAAGATGGACAACCCGTTGAGTTTGGTCAAACTTTAGTCATTCTAAAATAAAAAATGTTCAAAAAAGTCTTAATAGCTAATAGAGGCGAGATAGCTGTAAGAGTTATAAGAGCATGTAAAGAGTGGGGTATAAACACAGTCGCAGTACATTCAGATGTTGACTCTGACTCAATGCACGTCAGATTAGCTGACGAAAGTGTTTGTATTGGATCACATCAACCTCAAAATAGCTATTTAAATATTTCTTCAATTATGTCTGCGGTTGATTTGACAGGTGCAGAAGCAATTCACCCAGGCTATGGATTTTTGTCTGAAAATGCAAAATTTTCAGAGATAGTAAATAAACATGGAATTAAATTTATTGGTCCAAGTGCTGATATAATTTCTAAAATGGGAGATAAAATTGAAGCAAAAAGGATAGCAAAAAAATACGGTTTGCCTGTTATCGAAGGATCTGAGGGTGGAGTAAAATCTTTTTCTGAAGCGAAATCAATATGTAAAGAGATTGGTTACCCTGTCTTAATTAAGGCTGCAGGGGGTGGAGGTGGAAAAGGTATGAAAATTGTAGAAGAGGAAAGTAAATTAGAGAATTTATTTTTAACAGCAAAAACAGAAGCAAAAAAGTTTTTTGGAAATGATGAACTGTATATTGAAAAATATTTCAAAAACCCTAGGCATATAGAAGTTCAAGTAATGTCTGGAAAAAATAGAACAGTCCAGTTAGGTGAAAGAGATTGCTCAGTACAAAGAAGACATCAGAAACTCATAGAAGAAACTCCTAGCCCAGTATTAACTGACAATCAAAGAAAAGATCTCTTGGATAAAACAGTAAAAATGGTTGAACAAATTAATTACGAAGGTGCTGGAACTGTAGAATTTATTTACGAAAACGGAAAATTTTATTTTTTGGAGATGAATACAAGGGTACAAGTCGAACATCCTGTAACTGAAGTTCAAACCGGGATAGACATTGTTAAAGAGCAGTTATGGATTGCTTTTACAGGTGACACTGCTTTAAATCAAAGTGATATCAAACCTAGAGGCCATTCAATTGAATGTAGAATTAACGCCGAAAATCCTGCTTTGGATTTTCAACCAAGCCCAGGAACAATAAGTGTTTGTCACCAACCCTCGGGTTTTAGAACAAGAGTGGATGGTTCAATTTTTCAAGGATGTAAAATAACACCTTATTATGACAGTTTAATAGCTAAAGTTATATGTAAAGGAAGAAACAGAACTGAAGCTATTCAAAGAACTTTGAGATCTTTAGATGAATTTGTATTAGAAGGTATAACCACTACAATTGATTTACATAAAAAAATCTTGAATCATAAAAAATTTGTTAATTCAGATTTTGATACTAATTGGTTATCAAAAGAAAAATTTTTCTAAACATTACAATTAACTAGTTGTAAATCGTATATAGCATGATCAAAAGGTGTTAAGTTTGGATCAGACGCAAAAGTCCATCCGTTAAAAATAAAAACTTTTTCATTTTCACCTTTTGATAAATCTTTAACTTGCATGTAAGCTACATCATCTAAAATATTGTTATTTTTTACTTTTCCACATTTTAATATTTTTATCTCTAAAGGACCAAATTTTTTTGGCTCATTCATTTTTACTAAAATTTGAGAGGATTTTGCAGTTATTTTATCTAAACCTATCAAAATTGCATTTGATCTACCCTCATTCAAAGTTTGTTTTTTTTTATTTTGTATAATTTTAATATCTGAGGAATTTTCACTATCATTTTCTAAATCCTCATAGCTTGGCTTGAGTTGGTCCAAATTTAACAATGGCGAACTCACTATTTCATTTTCGGCAGACGATGGATTGCTTAAAGCTGTAAAAATAAAAATTAATAAAAACCTTAAATTATTTCCAAGTTTCATACTTCTTTTGAATACTATTTTTCCTAATTTTCACTGAACTATATTTTTCCTTAGTACCAGTTTTATTTTCTGAATGTTTTTTTTGCCAATCATATTTTTTTTCTAATTTATCGTCTGGAATTTTGTCGGTTGTATGGTGCATCCAAAGAAACCAACTAGAGGTTATCTTTGAAGCATCTATTTCTCTAGAATAAATCACCCATCTCTCGTCATTTTTATTTCTGTAGTATTTATTTCCAAATTCATCTTTACCTACAAATTTTCCAGTAAAGAATGTTTTTAAAAAAGTCCCGAAGGTTTGTTTATTCCACCAAGTAAAAAAAATTTTCATATTTGAAATTTAAAGTCCACACACTTTATAAGTGTATTTATAAAAAAATAGACACTTACTAGAATTAATATATATATGTTTAATTATTAAGATTCCATTAATTTATGAAAAAATTTATAGTCGAAACCTATTACACATGCACTTTTAAAACAGTGCATACTCTTAACAATCTTAACGACCAGGAGCTATCAAAAGTCGACAGTCGAACAGACGGTGAGGTGGAAGTACTAGATGTAAAATTAAATAATAGAAAAACAAAAAAAGTAGGAGAAGTTAAAAATAAGGATAGTAAAAATGTTAAGCTAGAAAGTTCTTTGGGGGAGAGCATATCTACGAAATTAGTGGAGAAAAACAATCCTAAAGAAATTCCAAAAAGTTTTGCTGGAATAAAAATTAAAAGTAATTCAAGATTTAAAATGCCTGATAGACGTAAAGGATATATTCAAAAAGCTCAGATTGGAGATCATAAGGTTTATCTTCATACAGGGGAATATGATGATGGAAAAATTGGTGAAATATTTATTGATACTAATAAAGAGGGAGAATTAGTAAAAGCAATGATGAATAATTTTGCGATAGCAATTTCTTTAGGTTTACAATACGGTGTGCCGCTTGATGAGTATGTAGATGCGTTTATCGATACCAAGTTTGAGCCTTCCGGAAATGTCGTTGGAAATGATAGAATTCTAAGTGCCTCTTCAATCCTCGATTATGTTTTTAGAGAGTTAGCTATTTCTTATCTTGGAAAAGAAGAACTAGCTCATACCCCATCAATAGCAAAATCCAAAAACTTTAATAGTGAGACCACAGATGATAAGTTTCTCAAGATTGTTAAAAATATAACTTCAAAAGGGTTTGTTAGAAGCAATTATGAAGAAAAGCTTGTTGATTTATCTGATGTAAGAATAAATTTAAAAAGTAAAAATTAATTTTTCTTTTTATCAATTTTTATATTTAATTCCTCTAATTGTTTAGTATCAACCTCGGAAGGTGCTTGCATCATTAAATCTTGTGCATTTTGATTCATAGGGAACAAAGTTATTTCTCTTATATTTTTTTGGTTTGCTAACAACATTACTATTCTATCTAATCCAGGCGCAATGCCTCCGTGTGGAGGTGCCCCATAACTTAATGCATTTATCATTCCACTAAATTTTTGATTTACTTGATCTTTGTTATAACCAGCGACTGAAAACAGTTTATACATTAAATCAGGAATATGATTTCTAATAGCGCCAGAGGATAATTCAATGCCGTTACAGACTATATCATATTGAAAAGCTTTCATCTCCAGAGGTTTTTTAAAATTTAATTCTTTTATTTCACCCTGTGGCATAGAAAATGGGTTATGACTGAATATTATTTTATTTGATTTTTCATCCAGCTCAAACATAGGATAATCTACAACCCAACAAAAAGAAAATGTATTCTCATCGATTAAGTTCAATTCTCTGGCAATTTTATCTCTAGCAATAGATAAAATTTTTTCTATTTCTTTTTCTTTACCACATGCTAGAAAGACACTATCTCCGATGCCCATATTGTATTTTTTCATTAACTCTTTAAGTGAGTCTTCACTGAAAAATTTTCCTACGGGACCTTTTCCAATTATTTTTTTGTCCCCTTCTAAAGTGAAATAAGCTAGCCCAGAGGCTCCTTGCTCTTTAGCCCATTTGTCTATGCCATCAAAAAAACTTCTAGGCTTATTTTTAGTATTTTTTGTTATAATTGATCTTACAACGGCTCCACCCTTAACTAATTTCTTAAAAATATCAAATTTTACATCTTCTCTTGAAAATAAAAATGTTAAATCTTGTATTATCAAAGGGTTCCTTAAATCTGGTTTATCAGTTCCGTATTTCTTCATTGACTCATCATAAGGAATCTTAGGAAATTTCTCTGAAATAATTTTTTTATCTGAAAATTCTTTAAATAAATTTACCATTAATTTTTCGACAACTTTAAATACATCCTCTTGTTCAACAAAGGACATCTCTAAATCAAGTTGATAAAATTCACCTGGGCTTCTATCAGCTCTAGCATCTTCATCTCTAAAACAAGGCGCTATTTGAAAGTACTTATCAAATCCTGATACCATTATTAATTGTTTAAATTGTTGAGGCGCTTGAGGTAAAGCATAAAATTTTCCTGGATTTAATCTGCTAGGTACTAAAAAATCTCTTGCTCCTTCAGGACTTGACGATGTTAGTATTGGAGTTTGGTATTCTAGAAAACCTAGTTTAAACATTTCATTTCTAATAAATGAAATAACTTTTGATCTTAAAATTATATTTTTATGCATTTCACTGCGTCTTAGATCCAAAAATCTATATTTCAATCTTAAATCTTCAGGATAATCTTGCTCGCCAAATACAGGAATTGGCAATTCTTTTGACTCAGACAACAATTCAACATTTTGAATACTAATTTCAATTTTTCCAGTTTTGAGATCCGGGTTCTCTGTGCCACTAGCTCGTTTTACAACTTTTCCTAAAATTTTTATAACAGACTCTGGTCTAGTTTTTTCTAAAATGGGAAAAAATTCATTTTTATTCTCAATTACGCATTGAGTTATTCCATAGTGATCTCTCAAGTCAATAAACAACAGATTACCATGATCTCTTTTCCGATGTAACCATCCAGAAATAGTTACTATCTTATTTATATCTTTTTCCTCTAATTCTGAACAAGTATGAGTTCTAAATTTATTCATTATTTTTCAATACTTTTTTTATTAAATTAATATTGATAGATTTTCCAGATGATAATGATAAATCATCAACATCTTTGAGAAACTTAATCATTTTATCATAAGATCTTTCAACATTTTTAATAATGTAATCACATATTTTTGGGTCAAGACTAATTTGCTTGTCCGAAAAAGATTTAATGATAATTACTTTAAGAATTTCATCAGTTGGCAAATCTATTCCCATATATAAAAAACTATTAATTCTAGATTTCAAGTCATCTAAATGAAATTTATATTCCTTTAACGGTTTTGAACTGTTGATTAAAATAAATCTTTCTAGTTGTTTAGATTGGTTTAATAAAGAGTAAAATAATTTATGCTCAATTTTATTTGAAAAATTATCAATTATTAGACATTGTAAATTTTCTAATTTTGAAACTACATCATCAGTAACGTCTAACTCATTCAAAATTTTGACATTTTTAATTTTTTTTTCTAAAATTTTTGATAAATGAGTTTTTCCCGAACCAGAGTCTCCATACACATTTACCCACTTGCTTGACCAGTTGGGCCAACTTTCAATCAATTTGTAAGCTGAAAAGTTATTACTTGAAACATAAAAGTCTTGTTCGTAATATTCTGTTTTAAAAGGGAATTTAAAAATTAGTTGGCTCATCAAATAATTTTTAAACTCCATTGTTCATTTTTTAATTCCAACAAAATATTTTGACTTTTCAGCTGGTCAACAATTTTATTAATTTTACCCAAATACTTTATTTTTAAAAAAACATATTGTTTATTAAATTCTTGAACATAAAAATTTTCAATTAAATCGATTTTTTTTATTCTATTATCAAGTTCCACTAGATTATTTTTTTTATCAAGAAAAAATTTAATGTTTATAAAAGAAGGTGTTCTTATATCAATTAAATTCTGAGACTTGACTAGGTTAATTATTTCATTATTTACTTTGTAAATAATTTCTTCATAAAAGTTATCGACGTTGCTAATGTTTTTTTCTAGTTCAATGCTTTTACTAATATTTTTACCCATTATATTCGTTTTCAAGAAAATTTTATTTGGACCTAATTTGTTCTCCTCAATTATAACTAGCGCATAGTTATTTTTAGAATATTCCTGAAAAATATTTCTAATATCAATCTTAATTAGATTATCTTTATAATTATTTATACTTTGTAAAATTTCAATTTTTTCTAAAGGTAATATAAACTCTATAAGCTCATTCTTTGTGATTTCATTCCATTTTATGTAAAAATAGTTTTGGTTATATATGAAAAGTTCATCATCCTTTTTATGAATAGGTAAAAAAAATATTTCATATTTTGATATATCAGAATATGAAATATCAAACTTATAAAACAGATCATGTACTTTGCTTTTGTCAAAAAAGATATTATATGTTTTCTCAATATTTTTTTTCTCACGATTTTCTAAAGACTCGGAAATTTGATAATATGAAACAAGCGATTTTATCTGATTAAATTTTAAATTTTCTACTTTTGCTAAGTCTTTTTCTAATAAAACTTTATCTATAAGCTCCTTAAAACCTTTTTTTATTGCTTGATTAGCCAAATTTTCGTTACTTCTTGTCAGATCATCAATAATTTTAACATTATTAACATTAAACAATGACGTTTCAGACAAAACATTTCCAGTTTTGAAAAAAATAACTAAAATAATAATTATTAATTTAAAATTTTTCATAAAAAGTAAATATCATTTTATTAATGAAAAAAATGCAAAATAGTTACAAAAAAAGTGGTGTTAATATTCCCTTGGCTAATAAGTTTGTAAAACATATCCATAGTTTATCTAAGAAAGTTGGCAAAAAAACGAAAAATTCTTTTGATGCAGAAAATATTGGTAGTTTCGGATCATTGTTTGATATGAGTAAAATCAAAATTAAAGATCCAGTAATTGTCTCTTGTACAGACGGCGTCGGTACTAAGCTTGATTTAGCTAATAAGTTAAAAAAATACGATACCATCGGAATTGATTTAGTTGCAATGTGTGTAAATGATTTAATTGTTCAAGGCGCAAAACCTCTTTTTTTTTTAGATTATATTGCAACAGGAAAATTAAATATTAAAAAAACTAAAAAGATCTTAAAAGGTATATTGAAAGGTTGTGAACTATCACAATGTAGTTTAATTGGAGGTGAAACGGCTGAAATGCCAGGTATTTACTCAAAAAATAATTTTGATTTAGCAGGATTTAGTGTTGGCGTTGTATCAAAGAAAAAAATTCTAAGTAAAAAAAATGTAAGAGTTAATGATGTAATTTTAGCTATCCCGTCAAGTGGTGTACACTCAAATGGTTTTTCATTAATAAGATCTATAATTAAAAAAAATAAAGTCTCAAAAAAAATTAAAAATGATTTAATTACACCCACAAAGATTTATTCTAGTGAAATTTTAAACCTTCATAGGAACAAACTTGTTCATGCCTGCGCACATATTACTGGGGGAGGACTAATAGAAAACTTATTGAGATCTATTCCAGATAACCTTTCTATAAAAATAGACTTATCAAAGATCAAAATTAATAAAATTTTTAAATGGATTAGAAAAAAAAATATTTCTGATAAAGAAATGATGAAAACTTTTAATTGTGGAGTAGGATTTTGTTTAATTGTTCCAAAAAAAAATGTAAAAAAAATAAATAAATTTTTTAAGAAGAATTATTTACCTTACGAAATAGGTGAGATTGTTAATAGTTCAAAAAAAATTAATTTATATAATGCGTTAAAATGGTAAAAAAAAATGCTTGTATTTTTATTTCAGGCGAGGGAACAAATTTAAAAAATCTTATTAATAGATCACGAGACTATTGTTTTCCTATTACAATTAGGCTTGTAATATCTAATAACAGTAAAGCGAAAGGTATTATTCACGCAAAGAAAAATGCTATTCCTTATCTTATAATAAATACAAAAACGAGAAATTTTGAAAACCAAATTTTTTTTTATCTTAAAAAATATAAAATATCTATTATATGCCTAGCTGGTTACATGAAGATTATTTCTAAAAATTTCATAAAGAACTATAAAAAAAAGATAATAAATATTCATCCTTCACTTTTACCAAAATTTAAAGGTTTAGATACTTTCTCCAGAGTTTTAGACAATAAAGAAATAAAAACAGGTTGTACGGTGCATTTCGTAAATGAAAAACTTGATGGAGGAAAAATAATTTCACAGAAAAGTTTCTACATTGAAAAAAATCAAAATGAAAAAGAATTAAAAAATAAAACGCAAAGACTTGAATATTTGGCCTATCCAGAGGCTATTATAAAAATTTTTAGGGCTAACTTTTGAAGAAAAAATCTATCTCTTTTTTAGCGTTTTCAGGAGAGTCTGAGCCGTGAACAGAATTTTTGTCAATTGAAATACCGTATAGTTTTCTTATAGTATTTTTCTCAGCATTTTTAGGGTCCGTTGCTCCCATAATTTTTCTATTAGTAGCGATTGCATCTGAGCCTTCAAGGACCATCACTACAATTGGACCTGAAGATAAATAAGAACATAAATCATTATAAAAAGGTTTAGATTGATGAACCTTATAGAATTCTGCAGCTTCCTCTTTAGTAATGTGTATTTTTTTATTGTCTCTAATAATTAAATTATTTTTTAAAAATATTTTCTTAATTTCTTCTGTAAGGTTTCTTTCTACGGCATCCGGTTTAATAATTGAAAGTGTTTGCTCCGAATCACTCATAATTTTCTTCTACTAATTGGTTTAATAATCTAACTCCAAATCCAGTTGCTCCTCCTGAATTAAGTGCTCCACCATATTTAGAAAAAGCCATACCTGCTATATCCAAATGGGCCCAGGGAGTTTTGTTTATTATAAATCTTTGTAAAAATTGAGCAGCTGTTGTTGAACCTGCACCACCAACATAATTAATATTTTGTACGTCAGCGTTTTTTGAATTCATTAACTTATCATAATTTTTATGTAAAGGCATTCGCCAAACTTTCTCTTCAACTTTTTCGCCTGCTTTAAAAATTTGTTTTGATAAATTATCATCATTTGAGAAAAGCCCCGCATATTCAGATCCTAAACAAACAATAATAGCTCCGGTTAATGTTGCTAAATCTACTATGAATTTCGGTTTAAACTTTTTTTCTGTAAATGTAAGTGCATCAGCAAGAACTAGTCTTCCTTCTGCGTCTGTATTTAAAATTTCTATAGTTTTACCACTATAAGATTTAACTATATCTCCTGGTCTTTGTGCATTCCCGCTCACCATATTTTCCACAAGACCTACAACTCCCACTGCATTGATTTTTGCTTTTCTTAACGCAAAGTTTTTCATTAAACCAACAACAGTTGCCGAACCGGCCATATCGTATGTCATATCTTCCATAAATTTTGCAGGTTTTAATGAATAGCCTCCGGTATCAAAACAAACTCCTTTTCCAACAAAAGCCAATGGCTTAGAACTATTTTTTGCACCTTTCCACTCCAAAGTAACAAGATAAGAACCTCTAATGCTTCCTTGCCCTACTCCTAATAACGCGTGCATACCAAGCTGTTTTAATTTTTTTTCATTGTAAATATTTACTTTTAATCCATCTTTTCTTAAAGAATTTAATCTTCTCGCGTATTCATCTGGATGTAAAACATTACCTGGTTCAGATACTAAATCTCTTGCAAAAAAAGTTCCCTGTTCTAAAGCTTTAAACTTAAGCTGGTGTTTAGCTGATGGTTTATTTTTGCTTCCTACCACATTTACAGAGATTATTCTTGTATTCTTCTTTGTTTTATATTTGTTGAATTCGTAAGATTTTAATTTCAAACCATGAAGAAAATGACCTAGAAAATTATCTTGTTTGACTATTATACTATCTGAAACTAAAAAGTACTCACTATTTTTACCGTAGTTTATTCTTCCGTAAAATTCTGCTCCTAAATTTTCTATATCAGATGTGTTAAAATTTTTTTTTATGGATATAATTATAATCTTTTTTTTTGAATTAACTTCAAAAACAAATAAATTTTTTTTAAGATCACTAGTCTTAAGTAAATCACTAATGTAAGTGAATTCAGAATTCGATAAATATTTTTTAATACCAGTTATTTCAAATTTTTCTTTTGTAAATAAGACTAAATTTGATGAAGATTTTGGTCCGATCTTTTTTGTATAATTTATATTTATAGTCATAGATTTTATAAAAAACTGATTAAGTGATAAGGTATATATGTACGAATATAACAAATTTCAACGAAAAATTAGTCATATTTAAACCATTAGTTGAATTTAATTTATGGATGCATTATTTATATACGATATATTCCAATGCTTCAAAACAAAATTTATCATAATTATCTCATTGAAATCTGTAGAACATTTCTAATAATTTTATTCGGGTTATCCGTGATTGCATTAACTGTCAGGGCAGTTAATTTTTTGGATTTAATTGTTGATAGTGGTTATGACGTATCAACTTATTTTAAATATTCAATCTTCAATCTTTTTGGAATCGCACCCAAATTTATTCCATTATCCTTTCTGCTCTCTTTAATAATCTTTATTTTGAAACACAATCAAGATAGTGAATTTATAATTTTGTGGACCTCAGGTGTAAAAAAAATTTATTTGGTAAATTTATTTTTTTTTGCATCGACATTTATATTAATAATTTATTTATTACTTACTACGATAATAACTCCAATGGCTTTAAATAAATCAAGACTTTTATTGAATAATGAAAATTTTGGATCTTTTGTACCTACAGTTAGAACACAACAATTTAGCGATTCTTTTGAAGGATTTACATTTATCGTTGAAAAAAAGTTAAACAATGAACTTCAAAATATTTTTTTACATGATAAAGGAAACAATTTAAAAAACTTTTCATCAAATACTTCAAAAATAAAATCAACGACAATAATTGCTGAAAATGGAATAGCTGATAGCAAAATGTTATTAATGTTTAATGGTCAAATTATCACGACTAAAAAAAACTTAGAAAATGAGATTATTAAATTTGATCAATTAAATATTGATTTAAGTTCATTAAATACAACAACAATAAAGGAACCTAAAATTCAGGAGACTTCTACCTTAAAACTTCTTAAATGTTTATATGATGAAACTGCACGTCAAGATATTTATTGTAATGATAATTTCAAAAAAGAAATTTTGTCTACACTTAACAGGAGAATTATAATTCCATTTTATATACCAGTATTATCGCTGGTATGTTCTTTTCTTTTGATTAAATCTAGAAAAAATTTTTTAAATACCAATACAAGTATATTTTTATATAGTTTTATAATTTTACTATTCACTGAGCTCGCGGTTAGATACACTGGGCTGAATAATTTAGTTTTTTATACTTTTGTACTTCTTCCATTCTTACTATTATTTATTTTATATGGTTATTTAATTTACAAATTTTCAAATGAAACTTTTAAGATATGAATAAAATATTTTTAAATTATCTTTTATTAAATTTCCTTAAAACTTTTTTTATTTTCGTATTAGTTTTTTATTGTTTTGGCATGATATTAAATTTATTTGAAGAAATTGAGTTTTTTAAAAATATGAATGTTAGTTTTTTTATTCCACTACTGTTAACTAGTATCTTTATTCCAAGTATGATAATTAAAATTTTACCTTTTATAATTTTTCTTTCAAGCATGTGGTTTATGGTAAAAATAAGAAATAATCGAGATTTATTGACTTTGAAAGTTTTCGGTTTTTCTAATTTAAAAATTTTTATGGTATTGGCGGTGACATCATTTATTTTGGGTTGCTTGATGCTAGTTATTGTAAATCCTATTACTTCGTCAATGTCAAAATTTTATGAAAAGACAAAATCAAACTATTCAAGAGATATTGATCATTTAGTAACATTTAATAAAAATGGTCTTTGGATAAAAGAAAATATAGGAACAAACCAAAGAATAATAACTGCAGCAAAACCAGAGAGTTTTAATTTAATAGATGTAACAATTTTCCATATAGATAAAAACTCAAATCTTATTGAAAAGATAATTTCCAAAAAAACGAATATAGTAAATAATACTTGGGTCTTGAATGATGCGATTATATTTAAGCCTAAAGACGGAATCTTGATAAAGAAAGAAGTTAAAAATTACACAATTGAATCCATTTATAATTATGAAAAAATTAATACTCTTTTTAAAAATTTCGATACTATGTCTTTCTTAGATTTAGTTATTAATTATAAAACTTTGTTGGACAATGGATATAGCAAACCTTTTTTGAATCAAAGTTTACATACCATGTTATCCATGCCTTTTTTTTTATTCTTGATGACAGGTTTAGCAGCAATACTTACAATGAACACTTTAAAAAGATCTGATAACATAAAATACATCGTTATTGGTTTATTGGTAAGTGTTATTATATTTTATTTTAAAGATCTGTCATTAGCTTTGGGTCAAACAAATAGAATACCATTAATACTATCTGTATGGGCACCAGTTATCGCATTAACACTTTTCACCTCAATTGGAGTAATTCAAATAAATGAAAAATAGGTGTTTAATTTTAGCTTATACAGTGCTTTTTAATGTAGAGTTATTTGCAGAAAATCTTGCAATTCAAGCTAAAAATATTTCTTTAGATAAAAACAAACAATTTTCAATTTTCGAAAATGAGGTTAAAGTAGAAACTCAAGACGGTTATATAATTAATAGTGACCTTGCAGAATATGACAAAAAAAACGGGATTTTAAAATTTAAAAAAAATATAGTTGGAAAAGATAAAAAGAATAATACCATTAATACAGACTTTGCAGAGTACAATGAAAAAACAAAGATTTTAAAAAGCGTTGGTCCAACTCGAATTTTAACTTCTGAAAATTATATTATTGAAAGTTCAGATGTGACACTGAATAATTCAAAAAAACATATTTTCTCTAAAATGGAAACTACTATTATTGATCCAGATAAAAATAAGATATTTGTGACTAATTTTGATTATCAAATTAAAAATAATATTTTTAAGTCTACAGGCAGTATAGAAGTATTAGATAATAGAAAAAATAAGTATCAATTTTCACAAATTTATATTGATACTAAAAAAAAAGAAATTCTAGGAACAGATATAAAATCTTATTTAAATGATCAAAGTTTTAAAATTAATGAAAGAAATAAACCAAGAGTTTTTGCAAATACTTTAAAAATGAATCAGGAAAATACAATGTTCAATAAAAGTATATTCACTCTATGTGATTATAGAAAAGAAGACAAATGCCCGCCGTGGTCCATACAAGCATCGAAAATGTTTCATGATAGTAAAAAAAAAACAATATATTATGATAATGCAATAATTAAAGTTTACGATTTACCCGTTTTTTATTTGCCAAAACTTTCACATCCCGATCCCACAGTTGATAGAAAGTCTGGCTTTTTAGTGCCATCTCTTACGGACTCTACTAATTTAGGCTTTGGGGTGTCTGTGCCGTATTTCTTTGCATTAGCAAAAGATAAAAACTTTACTTTTACCAATAGATTTTATGCTAACGAAAATCCAATCTTTGGTGGGGAGTATCATCAAGCTTTTAGTAACTCGAGTTTCATAGCTGACTTTGGATTTACAGAAGGATATAAAAAGACCAGCTCAACTAAAACAGAAGGATCTAAATCACATTTTTTTTCAAAGTTTGTAAAAAATTTCAAAGGGAATACTGGTTCGGAAAATTCTTTGAGTGTGTCTTTTCAATCCGTTTCGAATGATAAATATCTCAAGCTTTATAAATTAAAGTCAAATCTAGTCGACTATAATCAAGATACCCTTGAAAGTTCGCTAGATTTTACTCATGAAGATGAAGATATGTTTATTGGACTCAATGCAAGTGTATTTGAAACACTAAAAGATAATTATAACGATAAATATGAGTATATTGCACCGGAAATAACTTTAGATAAAAACTTATTTACCGATGAAAAATTTGGGAATTTAGATTTACAGACAAATTTTAAAGTTCATAACTATGATACAAATAGAAATACGAACTTTTTAGTAAACGATTTAAGATGGAATTCTAGAGATATTATTCATAAATCTGGAATTAAAACAAAATTTTTAAGTGATATTAAAAATATAAATTATGAGACAAAAAATGTATCTTTATATAAGCAAGATCCTACAAGTGAATTGTTTGGGGCTTTGGGTTTCTTATCAGATTTAAAATTTGAGAAAATAAGTGGAATAAATAAGCATTTTTTTACTCCGAAATTTTTAGTTAGATATGCTCCTGGGGATATGAGAAAAGAAAATTCAGGTTCAAGATTAAATCCAGTTAATGCATTTAGCATGGATCGTCTCGACCACATTAATAACTTTGAAACTGGATTAACTAGTACAGTAGGTTTGGATTATAAAATTAAAAATAAAAATAATGATAAAAATCTTGATTTTTCAATAGCTCAAATAATAAATAGTGAAGAAAACAAAAAAATGTCTAGTGAAAGTAGTTTGGATGAAAAGCTTTCTGATTTAGTAGGATCAGCAAGCTACAATATAAATAATAAATTTAATTTAAACTATAACTTTGCATTGGATCAAAACTACAATGACTTAAATTACAACGACTTCGGAACTAAAATGAATTTTGGCGCACTTAATATTGATTTTAATTATTTACAGGAAAAAAATCATATTGGTGACAAAGATTACTTTAAAACGGAATTTTCTTACAAAAATGATGATAAAGGCTTATTTTCGTTTGAAACAAAAAGAAATTTAATAACTAATTCTTCTGAATTTTACAATTTAAGTTACGAGTATATTAATGATTGTTTAAGAGCTGGAATAGTTTACAGAAGAGAGTTCTATAATGACTCAGAATTAGAGGCTGAAAATTCATTATTCTTTAAAATTACTTTGACACCTTTTGGAGGAATTGACTCTCCTGCTCTAAACCAATGATTAGAAAATTTTTATTTCTCTTTTTAGTTTCCATTGTTTTAAATAGTTATTCAAAACAAGTAAAAGCTTTAAAAAATGAAATAATTGTTAAAATTGACAATAATATAATCACTACTTACGAACTTAAAAATAAACTTAAAGTTTCTCTGTTATTATCAAATCAAGAGATAAATCAAATAAATATTGATAAAAATAAAAAACGAGCTTTGACTTATTTAATTAATTTAAAGTTGAAAAAAAATGAATTAGCCAAATATAAATTTGAAATAGATAAAATTAATGTAAATAACCAGCTTCTTGCTTTATCATCAAATGATATTAACAATTTGAGAAAAAGGTTTAATGAATTTGGAATTAATTATGATTTATTCGTGAATGAATTACAAATTGAAACAGCATGGAAACAGCATATGTTTAAGATTTATAATGAGAAAGTGAAAATTAATCAAGAGGAAGTTGATAAGCAGGTAGCCGATTATATTAAAAAAAATACTGATATGAATGAATTAAAAATTTCTGAGATTGAAATTGATTTAGATCAAAATTTAAATTATGAAAATGAAGTTAAATTTTTCACAAATGAAATAGAACAAAACGGATTTGAAAATACTGCATTTAAATACAGTGTTTCATCTTCTGCAGTTAATTATGGGAATATTGGATGGGTAAGTAGTGACAGTTTGAATAAAAAAATTAGTAAAGAGCTGAATAAATTACAAGTGGGTGAGATTTCATCGCCAATTAGAAATCTGGATACATTAATTTTTTTAAAGATCACTGATAAGAGAGTCTCGAAAATAGACGATGTAAATGCTGAAAAGTTTAAGAAGAAATTAACAAATCAAAAGAAAAATGAATTATTCAATTTATATTCTCGTAGTCATCTATCAAAATTAAAGAATAATTCTCTAATCGAGTATAAATGAAAAAAATAATTCTTATCAGTGGTGATCCAAATAGTATTAATTCGGAAATTATTGTAAAAAGTTGGAGGAGTTTAAATAGCTCCTTAAAAAAAAGATTATACTTAATATCAAATTATGATTTGATAAAAAAACAATTTAAAAGATTAAAGTTTAATAAGAAAATAGTTGAGGTCGATAGTGTGAGTGATAAATCAAATGACCCTTCGATGAAAATTTTGAATGTAGATTGCAATTATAAGAATCCTTTCAATGTTTCTCGAAAAAATTCATCCAAATTTGTGAACGATTGTCTTAATTTAGCACATAAAATTTCATTGGATACAAATATACTAGGAATGATTAATTGCCCAATAGATAAAACTCTCTTAAATAGGAAGAATATTGGTGTTACTGAACTTTTAGCTGCTAAATGCAAAATTAAAAATAAGTCTGAGGTAATGTTAATTAAAAACAAAAGGTTTTCCGTAAGCCCAATTACAACACATATTGATATTAAAAATGTATCAAAAAGAATTAAGTATAAATCGATAGTCAATAAAGTTTTAACAATTAATAATTTTTTTAAAAAGATATTAAATAAAAAACCAAATATCGGAATTCTGGGGTTAAACCCTCATAACGCCGAAATGCGACAAAATACAGAAGAAAAGAGAATTATAGAACCTGCAATTTCTTTTCTAAAAAAAAAGGGGTTAAAATTGAAAGGGCCTCTTGTAGCAGATACAATTTTTATTAAAGATTTTAAAGATTATGATGTAATTGTTGGAATGTATCACGACCAAGTTTTAGCTCCTTTCAAAACTATTTTTAAATTTGATGCAATTAATATTACTTTGGGATTAAAGTATCTAAGAGTGTCACCTGATCACGGAACTGCAAAAAATATAATTTTAAAAAACAAAGCTAATCCAAAAAGTTTAATTGAATGTATTAATTTTATTAATAAATTTGGAGCATGAAATTAGCTAAAAAATCTTTAGGTCAAAATTTTTTAGTTGATAAAAATATAATTAGAAAAATCATAAATATAACATCAATTAAAAATAAAAATATAGTTGAAATCGGGCCTGGATACGGTTCTTTAACAGATGAAATTTTAAAAAAAAAACCAAAACTAATTTCTATAATAGAAAAAGATTTTTTTTTATATAATCAATTAAAATCTAAGTATTCAAATATTAAGAATATAAGAATTTATAATGCAGATATACTTGATTTTGATCTAGAAAAGATTGTAAAAAACAATTCAATCATTTTTGGAAATCTTCCATACAATATCTCTTCACAAATACTTGTAAAAATTCTTAAATTTAAAAAATGGCCACCAAAATTTGATAATCTTATTTTTATGTTTCAAAAAGAGTTAGGTGATAAAATTTTAGGAAATTATTTAAGTAAAAATTACGGTAGATTATCAATCTTATCAAATTATAGACTAAACAATATTGATAGATTTACAGTGTCACCAAATTGTTTTTTTCCTAAACCAAAAATTACATCCATAGTAATAAATTTTAAACCTAAAAAAAAAACTACTATTAATATAAAAGATCTTCAAAATTTAGAAAAAATAACAAATATATTTTTTTCAAAAAAAAGAAAAATGATTAATAAGGTAATAAAAAAAATTTTAAATAGGAAAGAAATTCAAAGCTTAAAAGGGTTAAATTTAGACTCAAGACCAGCTGAAATAAAGCCAGAAATTTATTATAAAATTACGGAACTATTTGAGAAAAAATAGATTTTTTGTTCATATCTATTATGCTTTCTATTTGCTTAAAACAAACATCTAAATTTTTATTAATAATTATATAATCATAATCTTTCCAATGTTTTATATCTTCATCGAAAGCATTAAATCTTTTCTTAATTTCATCTTTTGTATTTTGATTTCTTTTGACTAACCTTTTTTTAAGTTCATGTTTGCTGTCTGTTATCAAATAAATTTTTATTAGCTTAAGATTTTTAAATTTTGATAATTGTTTTGTACCTTGCCAATCAATATCAAATAGTAGATCGTTTTTTTTTATAGTTTCATCTACGCTTTTTTTAAGTGTGCCATAGTAATTTTCAAATATTTTTGCATATTCATAAAATTTGTTATTATTAATTAATTCTTCAAATTTCTTATTTGATACAAAATAGTAGTCAACTCCGTCTACCTCATTAGATCTAGGTTTTCTAGTGGTATGTGAGACAGAAATTTTAAAATTTTGATATTTTTGTTGGATTTTTTTTGTAATAGTAGTTTTGCCTACCCCAGATGGAGAAGACAAAATAACCATTATATTTTCTCCATCGCTATACATTTTTAAAAAATTAAGAAATGTTTAACTAGTTTTGCTTTCAATAAATTTTATTGCATCACCAACAGTTAAAATTTTCTCTGCCTCGCTGTCAGAAATTTCTGAGCCAAATTCTTCCTCGAAAGCCATAACTAATTCTACAGTATCTAAGCTATCTGCACCGAGATCATCTATAAAACTTGCTTCCTCTGTTACTTTCTCCTCATCAATTCCTAAATGATCTGCAACTATTTTTTTTATTTTACTTTTTATATCCTCTGACATGAAATCCTTTCTTATGTATAAATTCTTAATAGATTATTAAACAGAATTGTCAAGCCATATACATTCCACCATTAACATGTATCGTTTCACCATTTATATAACTTGATAGGTCTGATGCTAAAAATGCTACGCAATTTGAAACATCCTCGCCTGTTCCTAGATTACCAGATGGAATCTTGCTCATAAGAGACTTTTTAAAATCTTCACTTATTTTATCGGTCATTTCAGTTTTTATAAATCCTGGAGAAACACAATTTATATTAATATTTTTCTTTGCATACTCTATTGCCAAACTTTTTGAGAATGCAACAATACCAGCTTTTGATGCTGAGTAATTAGCCTGACCTAAATTACCTGTATGACCTACGATAGAAGTAATATTTATTATTTTTCCATATTTTTGCTTAAGCATTTTTTTTATTGCTGCTTTACACATCAAAAAAGTAGAAGTTAAGTTTATATCTATAACTTTTTTCCAATTTTCTTCAGTTAATCTTATAGATAAATTATCCAGTGTAATCCCAGCATTATTTACTAAGATGTCTAGGCCATCTAATTTTTTAACAACATTTTCAACAAACTCTTCTATATTTTGATGCTCATCTAATTTAAATTTTTCTACTTGAATGCTTGAATATTTGCTTTTCAAAGATTTAAGTTTTTCTTCATTTGTCCCGGTTGCTAATATTTTTGCACCAAGTTTATGGAATTTTTCGACAAGACAGTTGCCTATTCCGCCAGTAGCACCTGTAATTAAAATCTTTTTATTTTGTAATTCCATTTTGTAGATTTTTAATATCAGCAATTGAGTTAATTGAAAAGCAATTTACTTGATTAAGTGTTCTTTTAACCATACCTGTCAAAACCTTCCCTGGCCCAATCTCGATAAAATTAGTGACTTGATCTTTAGACATTTTTAAAATTGACTCTCTCCACTTTACACTTGAAAAAATTTGTTTGACTAGTAAATCTTTTATTTGCTGAGGATCATCTACAGCACTAGCGTTTACATTATTTACTATCTTATATTTAGGTTTTTTAAATTCAACTTTATTTATTTTTTCTACCATATTTTCTGCTGCTGGTTTCATCAATGAGCAGTGAAAGGGTGCGCTTACTTTTAATGGGATGGACTTAATTTTTTTTTCCTTTAAAGTATTCTGAAACAACTCAACATCTTTTTTATTTCCACTAATAATTACTTGTCCGTCAGCGTTATCATTTGCAATTTCACATACGCCACCATTCTTTTTTGACACAATCAATTCCTTTATTGACTCAATTTTAGCACCAAGAACTGCTATCATGCTTCCCTCCCCGACCGGCACTGCTTCTTGCATAGCTTGACCTCTTTGGTTTAATAAATATATAGCATCTTCAAATTTAAGAGACTCTGAACAAACTAATGCGCTATATTCACCTAAAGAGTGACCTGCAAAATACTTAAATAACGAAAAGTCAAAATTAAATTCTTTTTTAAGTACACTAAAAATAGAATAGCTTACAGTTAAAATAGCTGGTTGTGTGTTTTTTGTTAATTGTAATTTATCAGAAGGCCCTTCAAGAATTAATTTTGAAATTGGGTAATTAAGTTTTTCGTCTGCTTTTTCAAAAATCGTTTTTACAGAGCTGAAAGTATTATAAAATTCAGATCCCATGCCTACTATCTGTGATCCTTGCCCTGGAAATAATAAAGCGTTCATTTTATTTAATTTTTTTAAAATTATTTGTATTGCTATAATTCTTTATTATAGTATAACCCAATCTTTATAAATAATTAATAAATCTATGTTACACAATATATTATGGCTTTTTACGAAAACACGATAGTCGCTAAGCAAGATTTAGCTGAAAAAGAACTAAAATTATTAAAGGATAAATACAACGAAATAATTAACAAATCTTCTGGTAAAGTAATAAAAATTGAAGAGTGGGGCTTGCTAAATTTAGCTAATAAAATCAAAAATTATAAAAGAGGTTTTTACATTCATTATAAATTTGAAGGTAATGTAAATACACTTAATGAAATTCAAAAAAAAATAAAGGTAGATGGTTCAGTAATAAGACATTTGACGGTAAAATATAAAAAACTGGATACGAAAAATGAATTTTTCAAAAATACTAAGCAATAATAATGAAACGAAATAATAAAAAAAAACATAAAAAGAATTCAAATTCAATTAATAAGCTGAGCTTGTTTCAAAAAAATGAAGGTAAATTTTCCAAAAAATGCCCTCTATCAATTAAAAATGCGCCTATTGTGGATTATAAAAATATTAGTTTGCTAAAAAAATACGTCTCAGATAATGGAAAAATAGTGTCGTCCAAAATTACTTCCGTATCATTTAATAAACAAAAAAAACTCACTAGAGAGATAAAAAGAGCTAAAATTTTAGGACTTTTATAAAATGGAAATAATACTATTAGAAAATATTTTAAACTTAGGAAACATTGGAGATAAAGTAATCGTGAAAAATGGTTACGGCAGGAATTATTTGCTTAAACAAGGTAAAGCTTTACGTTTTAATAAAGAAAATTTAGATTATGTGAACAAAAAAAAAGATGAATTAAATAAAAAGAACACTGAACTAAAAAATAAATTTAAAGAGATAGCAAAATTAGTAAATAAAAAAACTTTTATCTTTAATCGTGAAAGTAAAGAAAATGGAGACCTGTATGGGTCTATAAAGCCAAAAGAAATTACAAATTTAATATCAGAAAAAACAAAAGCCGAAGTGAGTCCTTCTCAAATTATTTTAAAAGATGAACTTAATAAAATTGGTCTTTACAAAGTTGATATAAATTTCCATTCTGAAGTGAGAGCTAGTATATCTATCAAAATAGACAAGATTCAAGCTAAGTAACTTTTCCACAGAACATAAAAAATAGTGTGTAACTTTTCACTTTAACACTGGTGACATATAACTATTATTAAAATGTGAAAGAAATAAAATCACTTCAAAATAAACTAGAAAATAAACAGCCGTCCAACTTAGAGGCTGAACAAGCTTTAATAGGATCAGTTCTTGTAAATAATGATATCATTGATGAAATATCTACAATGATTAATTCATCAATTTTTTACGATCCTGCTCACATAAAGATTTATGAGGTTATTGAAAATTTAAATAATAAAGGAATGATTGCTAACCCAATTACTTTAAAAAATTATTTTGAAAAAGATAATATGTTAAGTGAAGTTGGGGGAACAGAATATCTTGTTAAATTAACGAGATTTTCAGGTTCTGTGAAACAAGCTGTTGACTATGCAAAAATAATTCATGAGATGTATTTGAGACGGGAGTTGATATCTATTTCAGATCAACTTTCTTACGAAACTTTAAATGCTAACTCTCAAGAGCAAAACGCAGAAAGTATAATTGAAAATACTGAAAGATCACTATTTGACTTGGCAGAGAGAGGAACCTTTTCGCAATCTTTTTTAACATTTAATCAAGCACTGGATCAAACAATTGAAATGGCAACCTCAGCAATGCAAAATGATCAAGGACTAGTAGGTGTACCAACAGGATTGAGAGATCTTGATGAAAAACTTGGTGGCTTACATAAATCTGATTTAATAATTTTAGCTGGGCGCCCTTCTATGGGAAAAACTGCTCTAGCAACAAATATTGCTTATAACGCATCTCAAAATATTTTAAAAAGACAGGAAAAATCTTCTGTTGCTTTTTTTTCTCTGGAAATGTCTTCAGAACAATTATCTACTAGA
>MDSV01128692.1_pt1 | contig 44426 bp, 69 predicted proteins | sample 810851 | NCBI WGS metagenome assembly MDSV01 (sample SAMN05326640, study PRJNA326480) | marine metagenome | isolation source: seawater | place: Atlantic Ocean: North East | collected 2012
ATCATCTTCGATGCCGACCCAATCTACAACACCACTACGGTTGTTTAATATGAGTCCGTGTTTCTCAAAGTCTCCCCAATGCATACGATACTTGTATTGGTCTTCTCTCACATTCGACATCAACTTTTCAAAGTGTTCCATTTGTTCTATACCATCATACAGATTGATGTAGAGTAAATCTAAACCTGCACGATACAATCTATGTGCATAGTCTTCTGTTAGTTTATCACCGTTGGTGTTGCACTCAAGTGTGGCATATGGCAATGCATTATGAAACTCTCGTACAATGTCAATGAAGTTTGGGTTGAGTAGATTCTCACCAAACCCACTGAATGATATCTTACCTTTGAATCCGTTTTCACCTAACTCTTCTGCAATCGTTGTTGCACCCTTGACGGTCATGTGTAGATTTCTATTAGGGAATACTTTGGGGTCGTGTCTAGGACAAAACACACATGTTCTATTACAGAGTTCGGTACTATTAATTTCTACTGTAAGAATAGAGTCGAGAGGTTTAGAACCCTTGTTTCTTTCCCAATGTTTCTTTTCTTGTTCTCTACGATGTTCTAAGAAATCGTATTGGTCAACTGCTGTAATTGGAATGTTTCTGTTATCTTCCACATCAACTACTTTGAGTAAGGTGGTTGATTGTCCCAACGATAAAACTCTCGTTTCTCTGAGTGCCAGTACCAACCAGTATTTTCCTGTTCGGACTGAGGTGTAGTAGATTCATTATAAAGTCTACTCTCTTTTTTAAATTCTTTAGTTTCGTTAATCATGTTTAAGTACCATATTGCCATTCGTTTATTTATTGTATCTTAGAACACACCATATGTCTAGGTGTTTCTTCAGTATCATTGAATATTTCTGTTTCATATTCTCCCTCATTAAACATATCTTTTGGCACAACTATAAACTGACCACAATCATCTTGATTGAAATTGTTTGATTTAGGATTACTGTTTATGTGTCTAAAGAATATTTCTGATTGATATGAAGCGGCATCAAAGGGTAGAGGTTCAAATGACATAATGAATTTATCATATCTTCTGTAGATGTTTATAACATCAAACAATTGGTCGTCAAGATATCTACAACCTAGAATGGTTGATACTTCTGGTGGTAAGTCAATACGAAAGAGATTCTTTGTATCAAGACTCTCTTCGTATGTTTGACATAATTCGGCGTTTACGATTTCTCGTATGGTTATCTTAGAAGTAACCGCCGTCTTGTATATTGGGGTTATCATTTTCACCTTCATCATTTTCAGCAGATACAAACTCACCACTCTCTTGGAGAGATGCAATAAACTCATCTACTTGTGTTAAGAAACTTGCAATCATTACTGCCTTAGTGTCTTTAGTATCTAAAACAAAATCTAACATTTTGCCTTGTTCTAAAATTGCAGCCTTAGTCATTGCCTTAAGTTCTGACTCTGAAGGTATAGTGACCTCTTCATATTCTTCTTCTTCGACTTGTGCATTGTCAAGTTTTTCTTGAGCAGCTGCAAGCATATCTTCTTCGGTGTCGTAAGTAGGAATACTTTCTTTAGGTTCTTCATAACCAATATCTAAACTAGGTTCTTCTGGTCGTTGTGAATTACTGATAACTGGTGCTGACGGAGATGGTGCAGGTTCTGGTGTTTCTCTTTCTTCGATGTAAACACCATCAGCAAGTTCTTGTCTTACTGGTGCATAGTCTTCGTCTGAGATTTCTTCGTCTGCCTCCGCAACTTCATTAACTCTTTCTACTTCATCTAAGAAAGATTCTGTTGTAGTTCCAGTTGGTGTGAAACTAGTTCCAGTTGGTGTGACCTCAATCTCTGGTGTTGGTTCTTCTGCAACAAAGTCTTTAAATGCTTTCTTAGTTTCTTCTACTTTCTCTACGAAGTCTTCATCGTTTGAGAACGGTTCTTCTTCTACTACAGGATTTACCATTCTTGCCATTTGAAATGCACGAGAAGGTTCTTTAGGTTCTGAAGGTTGAACTGGTGCAGTAGCAATGTTATCTTTCTCTACTTGTACCATTGCATCAACTTGTGCCTGTTCTTGAGCAGTAAGTTGAGTTGCAGTTTGTCCTGATTGAAGACCAACCTTACCATCTGCATTTAAGTCCATTGAGATACCATGAGACAATAGAACTGCTTCCATATTTGCAAGTCTTTGTTCTGCTTCTTTTCTTCTTTGTCTCTCAGCAGTTTCGCCATCTTTGATTGCCTGAATAGCAGCTTCTTGTTTTGCGATTTGTTCTGCTTGGTCTATTTCTGCCAAGTCTGTTAATCTCTTCTGAGCATTTTGAATTTGTGTATTGTACTCAATTTGTGCTTTGTTAATCTCATCTCTTAGTGCTACGATTGCATCTAAGTCAGCAGGTTTAATCATGCCAGACTTTAATTGATTGTCAATCATTAATGAGATTACACCCAAGACATTTGGGTTAAGGGATGATTTGAATTCGGTAATTCTTTTTCGAATTCTATCGGACTCGGTAAGTTCCTCTGTCACTGTTTGTTGTGCGAATGTTTGTTCTACCATTATAATTTAACTCCATGGAGTCCGACTCGACTAGAAAGTTTATACATCGGAAAGTGTTATAACTTTCCCTAGAATTCTATGTATAGTCTCTGCGGACATTAATATTTATTTAAAAGTTTGCGTTAGGAAATGCTTTTTCAGCAATTTCTTTTGTTATGTTTTTGAAAGGCCAAATCTTATCTTTGACTAGTTCCATCAACTCTGCCTCTTTGGCAGGTATACTTTCCATCAATTCAATCCACATAGACTCTCTTCTGAGTCCTTTGATTTCATCGGTACAAAAGTATTTGAATTTTCTAAACTCAAATCTTAATGATGTTTCAGTTAAATCACTATCTGGTGCATCGTTTGGTGTGTACGGTGTTTTGCCTTCTGGCAATTTACTTACAATGTTGTCATTAAATGCCCACTGTAATACAGGTTGCACTGCACCATTGTTTGAACCAAAGACTTGAAGACCATTTATTGCATTGTCTACATTGTCTTTTGCGACTAACTCTGCTTGACATAGTATTTCATATACATCAGCATTCTTTTGTAAAGTTTCCCTTTTTGAAATAAGTTCTAACTTTGGTTTATTTGGGGCGCCCTTAGGTCTGCCTCTTCCTCTTTTTTTCTTTTCGGTCATAACGAAAAATCTCCAATATTATCTATTAATTGATTCAATCTTTGTGTTCGTAAATAGTCAAAGACTTTGCCCTTGACTGGTTCTACTTTAGAATATTCACTAAGAATTGCATCTTCTATTTTTTCTGGTATCATATCGAAATCAATTAATGTTTGATTTCTTAAATAATTACGGTAGTATTTATCATCATTTTCAATACTAATCCTGAGGTATTTCTCAAGTATTGGTTTTCTTAAAGGCGTTTGTCTAATACCTGCATCTAAACAATCATCGTTAGATAATATATTTGGTATGCCGTCTGACTTGTCTCCCTTTAATATATGTTCTTTTAAAAACATATCTGCATCGTGACATTCAATCTCTTTGTTTAAATTAGGAGACCATTGTCTTACACCCCAATATTTGTGCAACTGTTGGAAGTCTTTATCACCAGATACAATCATAATATTTTCATCCATGTGAAACTTCTTAACAATGACAGCAATGATATCGTCTGCCTCACACTTCTCAACATACATATATTTGTATGGGAAGTTATCTCTAATTTCTTCTTTGACTTGTTGTAGTGTATCAAAGATTAATGTCCAATCTCTATCATCTGCCTCACGAGACTTCTTACGATTCGCCTTGTATAAAGGGAAGTAATCTTTACGCCATGTATTACCTGCATCTGTACAAAGTACTATCTGCCCATAATCAGGACCATATCTTCTCTGATAAGTTCTAAGTGAATTAAGTATCATATGTCTAAGCATAGATTCGTTTATTTCATTATCATTACTTTTCAGTTGGGCCATAAGGCCTGCGATAATAGTTTGTGTAAAATCAATTAATATCATAGGTACTAGTATACTCTAATAGGGGGTTAATTGTCAAGCAGGTTCTGGTGGCATAATTGAAACATTACCAGCGACACTAATTCTAACAGCGTTCTCTTCATAATGTGCATAGACTGTATGTCTCAACCATGAGGGAAATATAATAATATCTTTACGACTAGGCACATGACAATATCTATCATGATTCATAAAATTGCCTTCACCGTATTGAAGTTCTATCAGACCTGCAAGTTTACGATTCTGTAAAGCAAAGTTATTATCGGCGCCATGTACTGAATCATATTCATTGTCTTGTAGTTCTTCTAGTTTAAACTTCTCTAAATCATTTCTGCAATATACCACAAAAGAATAATTACCTGTATGTGAGTGAGGTGGATTATATTCTCTTGCCTCTTGTATGTTTGACCATATACCATCTAAACTTAGTGAGTCTCCACTTTGACCTGTTGCGTAATATGAGTATCTATCACAATGCATCATAAGTTCATTAGCTAATTCTGATGATATTGACCGAGTTAAATCTGTTTGTTTTTTAATTCTACCTGCAAGTCTATTAGATGCATCAAACTCAATCTTACCACTAAGTTCTTCTATGAGTTTATCTAGTTCATCTACTGCTTCATCTGATACTTGGTCTAGATATACAGAAGGACCAAATGGCATGAATACCGGTTGTTCATTTTTAAATTCATATTCTTGTTCTGGTGGATTTGTTTTTACAACTTTCATTCTTTTTCCTCATGTAATTTAATAAAATATTCTGCATCGACACACACTAATGGTTTCTTTCTATTCTTTTTAAATACTACAATAGGTTCATACTTACCACAGTTCGCCTCTGACTGTTCATAGGCAGACCATATATTAACCTTCTCTTGATTTTTGCACTCTACTGAGTATGGGAAGAACTCCCTTGATTGTACACCCATAATAACATCTTCACCAGATGAACCCATAGGTCTGGATTCCATATCTTCTGGATTAAGATTTAGATGTTCAACTAGTTTGGTGACAACCCACTTCTGTAGATTTCTACCTTTAGCTTTCGCTGATGATGTTTTCATTAAATTGCACACTCACTCCACAGCCACATGCGGACTGTTCATTTGGATTTAAGAATTTAAAAAATTCATTTAATCCTTCTTTAACATAATCTAAAGTCATACCATTTAAAAATGGTCGACTGTTTGCATCTATAAGAAAAGAGAACTTACCGTAATCTAATACTTCGTCTCCTTCTCTTAGAATATCTTCTGCAAATACATATTCATATCCTGCACACCCACCACCTGTCACACCAAGTCTGACTTTGGGTACATTGCGTTCTACTAGTTTCTGAATTGCGATATCAGTGACTTCTATCATATAATTATTTAGTCATCTAGGCCAGGATAAAAGTTCTCATTTCTTTCTTTATATCCATAGAACGAACCTTCTTTCTCTACATTGAACATACCTTGACACCAATTGTCGGCACAGTCCTCTGCATATGATTCTGAATGAGTATGTAATTGTCTACACTCTATTAATTTGCCATCTTCCATTAAGTCTACTTCAAAACCATTTTCTGATTTCCAGACTTCAGCACTTCTGTTCTCATGACGGTACATATGATAACTCTGCCTACTCATTATCATCCTTTGGTAAAAACTCAGTCTTATCTTTTACTGAGTCCCAAGGTATATGTACTTCTTGGTCTTCTGGAATATATAAATGATTAATCATTGAACGATTACATGTATCGATTGCATCGTATACTGTTTCAACGATTGACTCACCACCTAAATTAAATGATGTATTAAATATAATTGGTACACCTGTTCTTTCATAGAACCCTTTAATTAAATTATAATAGTTTGGGTTCTGTTCTTCGGTCACTGTTTGAATACGACAAGTATTATCTGAGTGAACCAATGTAGGTATATCTCTTAATGCACGAGGTTTACATTGTAGTGCAAAAGACATCCACGGTGATTCTGGTAATTGCAACATGTCAAAGTATTCTTCTGCATGTTCTAACATAACTGTACAAGCAAAAGGTCTATAAGACTCTCTCTTCTTTACTGTATTCATTATTCTTTTCGCATCTCTATGTCTAGGGTCAAAGATAATAGAACGATTGCCTAGAGCACGAGGACCCCATTCAGACTCATTCTGAAACATACCAACAATCTGTTGGTTGTCAATAAGTTCGTCTAGTACTATATCGAGTTCTCTATGAATTTGTGTCAATAACATTCTCTTCTCCGTTTAAATCATTATACATATCAATTGCAGCCCCAACAGCAGTACCACCATCATGAGGGATAGGGTCTACAAAGAACTGTACATCTGGAAATAGTTTTAAATATTTTGCATTGTTAGTACAGTTTAAACTAAACCCACCTGAGAGAACAATGTTCTTACAATCAGGTACTAAGTCTAGTGCCTTTTGAATGACACCAGTTGCATGAACAAGTGAATCATGTTCTAATTTATTTGCAGCCGTATGTTTATTCCAAATATTACCCATACCACCATCTTTTTGTAATGCACCATAAGATGCCATACCCATAACTTTACCAGCGGCACGACCATGTTCATCGCAACCTAATGCATAAGACATATTACTAAAGTTCATACCCATACTCGGATAAGAAGTAAATACAGACTCGACACCATCATAGTCATATGTCTCATCTGTTAAACACATGAGAGGGTCTTCACCCCAACCACCAGCGTTCATACTATTACGAATGTCACTTAACATACGATGATTTGAATATCTTTTATATAAGGGGGTGACTTTATTATCTTTGAAATGCCAGATACATTCAATCTCTTGGTACCCAGGCCAATCATCAAAGTGAGTCATCCAACCCCCACCATCCCAGGTGATGCATAATGCTTCGTCATAAGGGGATAGATGTGAACCACAAACTGCATGAAAATAATGATGTTCATGTTTGAAGTCTATTTTATTCTTAGGTTGAATTTGGTCAAGAAGTGATGTGTTAATTAAATTATCTTCGCCGTCTGCAACTTGAGATTTATTAAATACTGAGGTGCCATGTTCTTGTTGAATTTCTGAGAGTCTTTTACGAGACAATTGTTGTGCTGAGAAGTCACGAATAAGTGCCTGTTGCAATTCTCTGTCTTGTATTGCCTTATCTGTAAAGTTTACATTAAACTGTCTCCTATCGAAGGAGGCGAACGCCACATGGTCAGGTTCGTGTAGTTGTTTATGTTCTATGCATACAAGTCCAAGTTCATCATATGCTTCTTCGCCACCATTGTCTTCACTTGGTGACCAATATTTACTTCTACGAGAGCGTTCCTCTTCGTATACATGCTTGACTTTGCCGTCTTCAATGACTGCAACAGCAGTATCGTGACTGGTGTTCACACCAAGAATCACTTCTTTTTCTTTCGTCATAATATATTTCCTGTTATGAGATTATTTTGTTATGTTATATTCTTTATTTAAACTGTCTTGTGTGACAAGCTTGCGGTCAAGCATGTCTATTACCATCTCCTGATGGCCAATCTTGCGTCCTTGATGCTCTCCGTAGAGATAAGAACCGGTTGCACAAAGAGTAATAAAGATAAAATGGGTTATTAATAAATCCATATGTTTATTTATAGACTATTATAGTAGTCGTCTTGACCATCGTTGTACTTTTTCTGATTCCTTTTAAAGAAATCTGGTCTACGAATTTTGATTTTGCGAATTTTAGCCCAAACATTGTGTTTTTTACACTGATAATGTAGTGTCATAAACAAAGCAAGCCATAATCCAAGTGAAAATACATACTTAAAAAGTATCCATGGTAATAAAATGAGTTCTAACATAACTTTTTCCTTTCTAATTAATCTGGAGGGGTGGGAAAACACTCTCACGCATGTCGTGAATTAAATTGTGGACTTGGTGATGTTCGTTTCCCTGCCCCTTACCCGAGCAGTTTACCATTAAATTGGTTTATGCCCCTATTAAAACTCCAGTATACACTGATGCTACTGATATTTCTAGGCCCTTTTACGCTTTCTTTTTGCATAACCACTGCCTTGAGTGATTTCTGCAACTCTTTTTGCGTGTTTTTTCTTCGCTTTATTTCTGAGTCGCTTGGAAGCAGTAATAGAATCCCATTCTGCCTGATTCAATGCGATATAATCATCACACCCTTGACCTAAACCACGAAGAAACTTAATGAAACGGTTCTTTTCTGCCTTAGTCATATGAGAATAGGCTTCAAGAAAGTCTTCCTCAGTAGATTCAAGTTCATCAATCAAACCATCCCACTCGTTTCGCATGAGTTCGACCAGTTTACGCTTATACTCAAGACTTGTAAGATACTTAACCATATCAAACTTCGTCTTATAACCGTTATCCATGAAACAATCAATCTGGTACTCTATCTCACCGAGTGCCCCATTGACCTTTTTCTGCATTGCTATTTGTATTTTGTTCATAACATTTATATATTAAAAGAAATTCTTTAACACACCAGACGCCAATATAAGCAACCCAAACCCATTGAGTAATATAAGCGCCCTATCTTTCCATAGGAGAGACACTATTAGCCATCCGAAGATACCTAAGGTGCTGAGATATAAGTCCCAAGTCAACAACGCAGGTTCACCAGTACTCCTTAGAGTCATTGCAATCATGACTATAATACTAGAGAACCACTTTGTCCACCATGCAAGTTGTTCCTTCTGCCTTGCCTTACGCTCCTTAGTGGTAAGGGGTGCAGTCGGAACAGACTCAACGGTTTCCGCTATTTCCTGTAGAACCTCACGATTAACGAGAACTTCTTTCAGGACTTCTTTATTTGTGTTGCTCATCTCTCCTCTTCTCCCAAGGGAATGGTTTATTGATATGCATACCCACATAAGTGAGTGTAATCATAATCACACACAGGACAAAACCTGCGATACTACTAATTTGTGCTACTTCTGTTTCCATAATCATTGCTCCTATGCAATATTCCACTTTCTAAACTTAACAAAGTCAATTAAGTTCGATTCAGGTGTGTAGACAGAATCATCTATATCACCTGGGTCAGGTTCGTCTTCGTATTCGACATGCAACTCTAAACGACCATTGATATTACGAATACACATAAGAGTGTCTTCTTCTATCTCAGGATGGCGTGCAAAGAAATCTTCAGCACGAATCTCATCGTCAAAGAGAATCATATCACCACTTACTTCCATTTTATATCCCATATATAACATTTTGGTTTCCTTCTTTAAAAATATCCAAAAAAATTTTTTAGTACGGCGTCAAGGTCATCCCGATGCCTTAACACTAGTGGACCAACGCAGAGGATTTCACATGGACTGTTTGCCACGCTCACTCAGAGACATTCTAAGACGCTCTATGCTACCCCTACACCCTATCTAGTGCAGTAAGTGGGAGGGGCGTTCTCATCCCCTCCACGAATGTTCGGACATTACCCTCTGAGACTTTCACATATGCATGATATATTATAGGTAACTCTCAGATGAACCCTTTAATATATAGCCATTATACTACAGCATGCAGTCTATGTCTAGTGGAATACCTTATCTACTCCGTTAATTACTATGAAATCTATCTCTACCTGGCCGATGATGTCTTCACCACCCCTAGATAGGACACTCGCACACATCATATCCCAACACTGGTTCTCATCCACCTTGGACATGGCCAGTTGCATCTCTTTACTATTCAGTGGTATCTCCACTGGTATACCCGATGCGATGTGTACTCCCTTTAACCCATTAACCATGATACTCCTCCTATGATACTGAATGGTACTCCGAACATACAGAGGAAACAACAGAAAGTACTGTTGCAAAACCATATGTCGAATCTTCTTAATCTCTTTTTAAACTCTCTTCTCATCATGGATCCATCCTATCAAAAAGTGAGACCCATTGTCAACCCCTAGTATATACTCCAATGTACACTCCAGTATACAATGTATACCATTAGAAACACATGGAGTGGAGATGATATGCATGGTACTCTACTATATATCAGGAGTACCATTAACACATGGACCTTACAGACATGGGGTCCTTCGCCTGTTACCTTCGTCAATTCATCATGGGTATACCATAACAAAAAGTGAGGGTCATTGTCAACCCCTCTGAAACCCCTATAGGAGGGACGGTCTCTCTCGTGTCCTCTCTTAGGTTCTCTCAGGTTATACATAGTCCTGCTTCTCTCTACCACTTCACGGTAATCACTTTTATTCGCTGGTTCTACGAAACACATAAATACGAATATAATTACACACAACTGCACACTTCTGCACACAATATATTATGAACCTACTGACACTACTCAATAAAATATTCAAACCCACTAAGAAACAGGCTTTGGCGCATAGAGAAACATCTTTCACTATACTCAGTGGACTTATTACACAAGCACCTATCATCGTATTCATCATGTATTGTATGCGTGAGGTATTCAATGTCACTGACTGGTGGGTACTCAGTATGGTTAACATATCATCTATGACGGTGATATCATACATTAGATTATACTACACTCGTATGTACTTCAGTGGTAGATACGATGACATAGAGGAGAGACATGAAAAACACTAATACTTTATTCCCTTGGGATAACTACTATATGGACTGGGATGAGTCTGTAATGGGTCGTCTGATGATGATACCTAACTTCTATTCGGATAGCGAGCTTGAGTTTCTACGGACTATGGCGTTGGAGGTCGGTGAAGTATCTTCGGATGTTTACCCTAATAGACGGATTAGTGCGTTTGATGGATACCCTCCTAGCGCCTTAGTGTCTACGGAAGATTCTTCTGTCGAGATGATGACTGGTGTGATTACGGATAAGATTGATTGGTTGTGGTCAAATTGGGAAGCGTTTTCAGTGTCTTTGGAAATGCCTGATGTTAAGTATGTCTTTGATACTAGGGACTTAGAGAAGAGAGCGAATAATGTCCCTGCGTATTGTAATCATCATATGCAGGCATCACCTAAGAATATGCCTCATTACCCTATACACAATGATGGTGGTAAACTTATGACGATACTTGTCCCTATCTATCCTGATGTGAATAATAGTACCATCTTTCATGGTGGGGAAAGGTTTGACATGGATAGTGGTCGTATGATATCATGGGATATTAATACGGCGTATCTCTTTCGTGCAAGTGATTATAGTTATCATTCATATGTCGGAGGTGATACAGATAGGTTTATTATGAATATAAATTTCTTTAACAATTGGTATAAATCACCCCCTATGCATAAATAGTACCATGGCATACGACTTCTTCCCAACAAAGAGCAAAGAGATACTTACTAAGTGCGACAAGTTTCCACCTGGTAATGTAGCAGATATGATTAAACTCCATGAGGCACTCACTCAGAAGTACCCTAAGGTTGATACACCTATTAACATAGACTTAGGTAAGAAGAATCAAAGTAAAACAGAGGTCAATGTCACTCGTGCATTAGAAGGCGCTATCACCATCAATCAGATACTTAAGATATCTAATGCTGAGAATCTTAAGTTAAAGTTCGGTAATGGTAGTAGTGGTAATAGGGGTGCTAAGAATCAAGGTAATGCGTTTGAAGAAGAGTTCGCAAAGGACTTACAGTCATGGTGGGCAGGTGAGAAGGTCGGTGATAAGAACCATCTCCTTGCGATAGAAGACTTGAACAAGACATATGATTTAAAGAGTTCATCAACACTGAAGATAGAAGTAGTCGGTGGTGAGAACACACCTAGACCTATCAAGTATGGTTCTAACATTATACTAGAGAATAAAAAGGGTACTGGTACAGATGTCGGTAAGAATGTCACTGATATTACTCTTACGAAAGATGATGGTAAAGAGATATACTTATCACTTAAGTTTGGACCTACTACGACCTTCTTCAATGTGGGTGTAAGAAAGGTACTCACACCAGACGAAATAGAGGCAGGTGGTATCAACAACAAGAATGGTCTAAAACTTTTAAAGATGTTCGGAATCAAACAAGATAAGTTTTGTTCAGTCTTCAAAGGCGATAAGAACACCGCACCAGGTTATAGTAAGAAAGAGGTTGTAGGGTATGATAAGAGTGCTCTCAACAAACTACTTGAATCAGGCATTGGTCATGGGTATCATATCATACATAAGTTCACTAATGGTAGAGTCTTATCAAAGAAGATGGACAAAGTGTCAATGCAAAAGGCAGCAAGAACAGGAAGAATGAAGTTGTTCTATGGTGGTAAGACTGGTGATGGTAGAAGAATCAATATGGAATGTGAATCACCTACTTACAAGTTCAGTTTAAATATTCGTGATACGCAAGGTAAAGATGGTAAACCTACTCGTATGATGTGCGACTTCAAATATAAGTAAACCAAAAAAAGGGACATATCGTCCCTTTTCTCAATCAAATCAATGACTTACGGATTAGACACTAGGTACATTTGTGCAAAGTAATCGTCACTGATAGGACCATCTGTCTCATCAAAGAATAACAATGAACATTGTTTAGTCATATCTCTCCAATCATGATTGAATGATAAGAACTTCGCCTCTTCGTCACCGCCTGTACCACGCCAGTGTTCTGGAAATAATGGTCTAACATTCTTCTCATACATCTCATTGAGTTCTTTGTTCTTGTCATGATTACATGAATAGTACTTACCAAGAGTTGCAGGCATCATAGGTAATACAAACTCAGTGTACTCACCCTCTACGAAATGCATGAATGAATCATACTTGTCTAGTGTACCATCGAACATCTTCTCAGTTAAGTCTGGATGTTCTGCATAGTTGAACTGAAAGAACTGAGGCATGAATTGAGTATCTTCTGATTCTGTCCAATCTACTGCAAGATTGAGTGTCGCCCAATTGTTTTCAATGATTGACTTTCTGTCTTCTTCATTGATTGTATATGATGAGTGGTTAGGATTACCTTTGTCTGGTAATGTAGAGAAGATGATACTATGACCTAGATTTCTCCATTTGACTCTTGGGTGCATGTACATGATTTTGTCATGTTCACCAAATCTATCGTTTCTAAACAAGTGTTTAATCGCATGACTTGGATTATCTGTACTCTCAATAGTAGTGAGTCTCATACTTGATGGTACATTTGGGTCAGTTTCTTCACTTGCCCACCTTGGTTGAACTGCAAGAAAGTCTGATTTCTCATAGTCGGTGAACACATTCAGTACACTAATCTGCATACCCTCATGTACTAGTAGACGGTTTGCGTCCATTGATAATTTAAGTTTGATAACATCCTCTGGTGTGGTAGTAGGGTCGTCTTTCAAACATACTGTAGCAACATTAAATGCCATTTTTCTATCTCCTCATTCGTGCCAAATCTTTGGCGTATTGTTTATCTTCTTCAAATACCGGTACTAGGTTAGACTTATGCATAACACCGATACCGATTAGTTTTCTCTCACCTGAGTATATAGGACTTTCTCTGCGTGGTGTTGGATTACCGACACATAGGTTGTCACTTACATACGAAGGATATTGTTCTGTTGTTATCTCAGACATCACTTGGTCATATTGAACTTGCTGTCTTGCGATTAACTCATTATATTTAGTCATTTTACTTTTGGTACTAAATGCCTTGGTCTTACGGCGTTTACCATGAGGACCGTACTTGATACTTGTACCTAAATTCAAATAACCCATATAATCTATTATAATATATTATGCATGATTGCACAAGTGGTTTTATACAATACTTACCCAACCTGTGATTACATACTTCACATTCGATAGAGGTGGATTACCTCTATGTATATGTGTCCACCCAGCGGGCCAGACCACAAATCTATTAAACTTTGGGGCGATTCTCTTTGACTGATATAGAAACTCTGTCTCACCGCCCTCATCTACATCATTGAGATACACCATAAATGCAAGTGCTGTTCTTACATTTTGTAGTTGATTGTTATACTCACAATGCCATGAATGATAACCTTCTGTTGGTCTTGTCTTCTGCATCTTCAACTGACTGACATATATGTCTTTGACCATTTGTGAACCAACAAGTGGATATTCTTCACTCCATTTTGGTAATATTTCATATTGTACCACATCACCCAACTCTCTAAGGGGTTGGTTAATCATTGTGTCCATTGCACTCCAGTATACTGAAGTATCTTCACCTGTCCATTTACCTGCTTGTCTATGTCCGTCTGCAACTCTAGTCTTTGTTAGACCATGGTCTTCTGCATTATCAAACACTGCAACACAATCATCTATCAAACCTGGGTCAAAACAGTCATCAATTGTTTTGATGTGGTCACCATGGTCTTTCCAACCATTTTCATTATATAATTCTCTTTGTCCCTTATGATGATTATTCATTTAAAATCCTTTATTTCTTGGTCTATTCTCACAATGCCAGTCATGACTGCAATATGCATCACACCAGACATGTTCAACATGACCGTTATTCATCGGTGAGTGGTACTTCACTTCCTGTAGTTTCAGTACTTTCTGACACTGACTGCATTTCGCTGTCGGTACTGTCGTTGTTCTCTGATTCATTGTTCTCTTCCTCTCCTCTCATAGAGTCTTCATCTCTTCCAAACCATACAAGTAGAACATATCTGTCACCCTCATAGACTGGTTCTACACCATGCCACATTTGTGTTGAGTTGTTAAAGAATGTAGCAGTACCCTCGTTCTTTGCAATATAGTTTCCATCTACGATTAATCTACCACCTTTATATCCCTCATTCAATTGTAATATCATAGTACCAAAGTCGGTGTCTTCTGCAATATCTTTGTGAAAGGGAAACATAGAGTCTTGGGCATAATGGACAACTTGCATATATGTTATTGTGTCGAAGTCTGGATGGTCTGGTATTAAATGTTCGAACACCTCTAAACATGCATCAAACTCTCTTGTACCTGGTGAACATGTCAAGTGTGTCTTGTTCATGTCTGCAATATACTTGTAAGATAGATTGTGGTCTTGTACTTTCTGACTAGGAATTATCTCACTAGACTCTGGATTGTATTCTGAATCTTCATCAATAGGACAACCATGAAACACATTTAGTATGTGTTCGCATCCTAATGGATTGATTATGTTTGGTAGAATTGTAATAAAGTCTGTATTGCGTTCTATTTCGAACTGTTCACCAGTGTACTTGTTTTCTACTATTTCTTTGTTGTCTTGTTCATCTGAACCACCTAAGTTGGTGTCGGTATATGAACCCATGTTAATTGCCATTGTTATCTCCTAATTTGGGTGAAAGAAAGTCACCTGCGTGAATCTCCAGTTGTCGATATATTTATTATAATTATCAATCCAAGCACCGTGCATGTAATTACCTGGAAATATAACACATCTGTTAAACTTCGCCTTAATCATAGTTCGAATGTTGAATCTCTCTTCTACAGGATATAACACATTCATGTTCTCGTCATTAGTAATCCATTCGCCATCATAAACTGCTGTACCACCATCTTCTTCTTTGTCAAGATAGACTAGCATGTTGAGTGTAGCACAATTGTCTGGCGTATCTAACTTACTATCGATATGTGGATAATGTTGAAATCTTGGGTTGGTAATATCACCAGTTTTGAAACAGTTGAACTCATATAGTCTTGACCAGTTGTAGTCACCTTTATGCCAGTATCTACGACATACATCTAATATTCTTTGATGTTCTGTTTCATAGATTCTTGTAGGGTGACCGACCTTGTCAACTATTCTACAGTCGTAATAGTCTACACCATTTCGTGTTGGTGATTCAGGATTATATTTCCACATTGGGTAATCTCTGTTAATCAAGTGTTGATACAAATCTTCGGCGTTCTCATAGAAGTCGTCTATGGTCAAACAAAAACCATCAAACTTTGCATCTGCAAATGAACCTTTCATTTTGTATAGTTCATCTAGTATAATTGGTTTACTCATTACTCAAAACTCCATAATCAAATGGGTCACCATGATGATATGACCCTAAATCTTCTGCATGTTGTAAATTGAAAGAGATTGATATTCTCTCGTATTCTTTAATCTCACCAATCATTCCTTTTCCTCGTGACCGACCCTGTGGTACTGCATGGGTCAAGTACGAGGGCCATAGTAAGAAGTCACCAGTTTCGGCATAAAATGCCATTTCTGTCTGACCACCTGGCGTACCTTGAAATGTATATTGACCATCTTCGTGTTGACCATCACTGGCGCCATGACCAAAAAGAGAACTCATGTTAGGATGATAAAAGGTAATTGGTTCTGAATTAGAATCTGTAGAGACATAGTAGGTACCAGATAGTCTGGACTTGACATGATTATGAACTGAATGGGAGTGTGGTTCATTATATACATTCACCCATGAAAATAGGTGTATGTCATGTCGAGATATTCCAGTCACATCGAAATGCCACATTTTACGGATGAATTCGATGTAAGTATCTTTCATCTGATTTGCGAAGTCGTTGAACCATGGTTGGTTATGTGTCTCTTCTCTCAAATCGTGCTCGAAGTAGGTTGTGTATTCTGTTTCTGTATTACCCTTTGGTATTCTACCTACTACATCTCTACAGTGTTCTGCGACAATTTCATGATTGAGGTTTGCCTTACCTTGAAACATGGGTGTAGAGAAAGTTTGTTTAAACTCTCCTCTACACGGTCCATATGTGTTCTTTGGTGTATTAGTCTTTATTGGTCTCATTAACTTTCGCTTCAGTCTTTGTAGTGACTTCTCTATAATATAGTACGACTTCACCAAGTTGTTTGATGTATCGTTTTAGTTCTTGCATGTCTTCTGCCATGACTTTGTAATCGCCAACTGAGGTTGCAACGAATAGCACCTCACCATTGTTCTGGTCTTTCATCTCATCTAAGAATCTGTCGAGATATGTATATCCCTGTGGCCAGTCTGGATTGTCTCTTTCTGACAAATCACATGTTTTTGGTCGTTTAAGTTTTTCTACACCATCTTCATCAAACTTCTTAGGTTCGAATGATAATGTTCTCTTACATGGATTAGTTATAGTCGCCTCAGATACTACAAACCATTTGGGTGCAGTCAATTCTACTGGTCGTGGTAAATCAGGTTGCATGATTTCTATTTCTATTGGTTTACTGACTATCTCTACCTTTCGTTCAGGTAGTAGCGAACAACTACTCAGGAGTATTATCAGTGCTGATATTGTAAAGTTTCTCTGTATCATCTTCTAGTCCCTCCATAACTTGTTCACTTGCGTTATTAAATCTATTCTCAATTAGACCAGGTTTCTTTAGTGCAAGTAAATCTAAATTGTGTCGTGCAAATATAGAAAGATACTCTGCCTTCTCTTTCTCTATCTCTGCATTTGCTCTAGACATGTTTAACAATGCCTTACCTTGTTTCTCGTAAGACTCTTTCATTGCGGTCATTGCCGCCTTCTGTTCTTCTACTGCATACTCTAACTTAGCGTTATTGTCTTTCAGTGTGATGTTCTCATTATAAAGATAATAACCACCAAGACCAAGTACGAGTATAATACCAATAAATAATTGATTCATATTTACTCCCTATAGTATAACTATGAGTAATGCACCTAACAACAAGAACAAAAACAACAAGTCTTCACTACTCGGTCTCTTGTCCATACTCATATTCGTAATCTTCGATTATAAAATTCAGCCCACCTGAACTTCTGTATTCGATTACTTTGCCTTCTTCATCTCTAAACTTGAGATGTTTTTCTTTTTGTACGATTAGTTTCTTGGCGATAAATTTTCTATCGTCTGAATCACCATATACATTGTTGAATGAAACTGTAACCAGATATCTCTTAACGAACAACGATTTGATGCTCTCATATATGTATCTAGTTGTCTTGCGAATCCAACTCCACAATCTTTTTAATCTTTCCATACTTGTATTTAGTCGTTATTTCTTAACAACTTTAATTGTTCTATGGTATCTCTTGCACTGACATGGACAATACCAATACCACCTGCCTCGACCCATGCATCAATGTTCTTCTTTCTGTCGTCAATCAATACAGAACCCTCAAAGGCATATGCCGCCTTTTGAGTACCAGTAAAGGTACAAGTGACTGGAACTGTTGGGTCAACATATCTCTTAATCCATTCGTTCTTGTCATGTACTACTAGATGTCTGTTGACTTCACCAGCGGCAGTCAATATCTCCCATGGTACTTCACAATGTCTGACATATGCGAGTAAGTCGTACATATCGACCATTGGGGGTAAGTTTGCGAACAGTCTTTTGTTTGTTAGTTCTTCTTTTCTGTCGTCATATGTAGAGTGACCTTCTGCATCGTTAGTAAGTGGTTCACCCAAATACTGCGGACCTTCGACCCCTCTTAAGAAGTCGGCAAGAACACCGTCCATATCAATAAAAACTCTTTTTACTTTTCCTTTCATCATGGTAGGATTATAGTCTTTTTTGGTGGTTATTGTCAAGGGTTTTCTCTCTTAAATATGCCTCAGTTTCGCATATTTCTTCGCCTTTTAAGTACTGTTTTACATGTATCATCTCGTGTGCTAGAGTGATATATCGTTCTTTGTTTAGTTTCAAAAAGATATTAATGTAGGGTTTTTTCTCTAAGATTCGTGGGTGTTCCATCAACCCTTGTTGTGTGAATGATGGTGGGAGTCGTTTGATATAGATTACAGAAGGTATCGCACTGATTTCCAATGTGTTCGCATACTCTATTGCCTTCTCTAACAATAGTTTATTCTTGCAGTAAATCTCCATTATCAAGTTTTCTTTCACCTATTGTTTCATTCCAAAAATTGTCTATTGACTTTTTCTTACCATCTAACTCTACATGGGGCAAAGTCTTGTCGGTCTTATAAAAGTCTAACCCCAACACATATACCCTAACTTCGTAATCTTCTCGGTTCAATGTATTACAGATATGTTTCAATCTCAAATCCATTGCATTCCAATCTCGTTCTCTCTGTAGATAAAGATGTACAGTTCTCATTATACCTTTCTATATCCTTTAGACCATGTTTCTAGTTCAGTGAAACCACCTATGTTCTCACCATGAACTCTGATTTGTGGAAATGTTCTTGCACCAGGAAACCACTCTAACATCTCTTCACGACCAAAATCAGTACCTAAAGATTTGTATGTGTATTCATATCCTTTCATTTCACATAACTGTTTTGCCCTATCACAAAAAGGACATTGTGGTTTTCCATATATTTCTATCATTTCAACTCCTGTTGTATAAATTTACCTATAGTCTGTATCTCTTCATCGGATAACATACCTGCCTGTGCCCACATGGTAGATGACATTGCACCCACTGTTTCTCTATTCTTATATGCATATAGTCTTTGGGTGATGTAATCACTACTTTGACCTGCGAGTGCTGGGAAGACTGCCATACCTTGACCTTCTGCACCATGACAAGCGGCACAACCTGCCCATAGACTTCTGATTGATGAGAATTCATCTGCACTTGCAAGTTCTTTCTTTCTCTGTTCAATCTCTACTGTTGTACCATTGACTCTGACATACTCTGCATAACACTCACCTGTACATGAAGTGTTTGATGAGTATCCTTTATACTCAATATTACTATATGCCATTGAGATGGTGCCCACCATCGCTAAACATATTCCTATAATGTATCCTTTCATAGTATATAATCCTTTCTTGTTGACTTTGCAGTGTATACTTTACCAGTCTTTCTACCATAGTAAGGTTCTTTCTCTATACCCTTAGTGCCTTCACTAAAGAATATAAATGTGACTAGAGATACTAGGGCGAACCATATTATCATAATTAGAACTACTGCATCCATCATAATTTAAAATCGTCAAATGTGTTATCATCGACATCCTGTTTAATACCACCAATGACATAAGATTCAATCTCTGTCTCTTGGGGTGCATTTTGTAATCCTCTACTGTTGAACCAATGTTGTGTCCATGGTAGTGGATTGTTAGTTGAAGAGACATTGAATATTGGGTCTAAACCAATCGCTCTAAGTCTCTTATTACAAATGTATTCTATGTAATTACCAAGTAATGGTATTGATAAACCAATCATAGAACCCTCTCTGAATAAGAACTCTGCCCATTCTTTCTCTTGGGCGACTGCATCTTCATACATTGCGTATACTTCTTTCTCACAATCTTTCATAACTTGATGCATGAGTTTGTCTTTTTCTTGATTCTTATAACATTTGAGTATGTGTTGGGTGATTGCAAGGTGTTGTGCTTCATCTCTGGAAATGAATGAGATAATCTTTGCACTGCCTTCCATGAGTTTTAGTTCACCAAATGCAAAACTACAGGCGAATGATACAAAGAATCTTACACCCTCTAGTATGTTGACTGATATCAATGCGAGATACAATGCCTTATACAGTTCATAATCATCTACTTTTAAACCTAACAGTCTTCTACGACCAAGTTCAATGAAGTGGTCATACTTCTCTGTCACCATCTCTGCTCTCTTAACGATTGCAGGTTCATCTATAATCGTATCGAATATATCACTAGGGTCACTATAGATGTTCTTTATAATGTGAGTATAACTTCTACTATGAATAGTCTCCATGAAGTCCCATGTGATAATACACGACTCAAGTTCAGGTAGAGTGACAAACGGTAAAAATGCTATGGATGGCGCTCTGCCTTGAACTGAGTCAAGTAAAGTTTGATATCTTAAGTTAGATGTGAATATGTGTTTTTGTGCATCTGTTAGTTGTTGATAATCACTTCTATCTTTCTGTAGTGATACTTCTTCTGGTCTCCAGAAGAATCCTAATTGTGTCTGAGTAAGTTTATCAAATATCGGATACTTGAACTCATCGAATCTTTGTGTGTTTAATTCTTCGCCAAAGAATATCTTGTTCTTTGTGAAGTCAATGTTTTTCTTATTAAAAACCGTCATTATCTCTTGCTCTCTATTTTTTCTAAATCATCATAGTAATTTACGAATTGCCCATAATCTGTGGCATAGTATTTATCATTAAAGATTTTTGATTGTTCACCATATGTCTCATTGTCATTTGACCATCTATGTTCTCTACCATCTAGGTGTAATGATGTCTTGGGTTGTCTTTCAGGACCATAATGAAAATCTGGTATGTGTTGCATCATAGAGTTTGAATTCACAAAATGAGAAAATATATGATAACTGTAATCACCTAAGAATTCATCTCTCCAATGTGGTATATTAGGACCTTGATACAATAATATATCACCAGGTTCTAAGTCAACTGCAATACAACTATTCTTTAGTCTGTCTCTATGACTAAAATCTTGTGATTCATTCTTAACTTGTTCTGCATCAATACCTGCATAGTTCTTATCATTTCTTAACCATATTGTCCATGGTGTGTTGTCGTCTGTTTTGTAATCTAAACATAAAGTTGCACTGACCTCACATGAAGGTCTATCAGTATGTGAACCAAGGTAGGCACCTCTAACATACTTTCTGGTGAATGAATATGTCTCTTCTAAAGTCATGTCAAAACAGTCTTTTAGTTTCTCATGTATGTAATGAGACAATGCATTACCCCATGGCGAACAATACTTTCCAGAACTCGTTCCTCTAGATGATTGGGGGTTCTTATATGTAATGTCATGTGTTTCTAATGTGGTTGCAGTATCGGTGTATTCTGCTGATTTCCATACATCCATTGCAAAGTCAATCATGTGTTGTGGTAAAAAGTCTCTGACAACAACATATTTGTTCTTCATAAACTGCCATGTCATTGGGTTTGTTTTACCCCTAAGTGTACCAGATTTCATCTGTTCTTTCCACTTAGCGATATTCTCGTCTACGCACTTATATTCTATAGTTTTTTCTTCAAATGGCACAGGCATCGCAGTCTTCATCTCCTTCTTCAATTTGTGATGGTGCAAGTTCTTCTTGTACTACATCTTCGACTTTACCATCCATAGTATTCTGGTAGTAAGAAGTCTTCCATCCATATTTATAGGTGTTCAATAAGTCTTTCGCCATTACTGATACTGGTACTTCATTGTTAGGGTATTGTTCTGGATTATATGACCAATTACCACTAATACCTTGGTCAAAGAACTTCTGCATCACTGCAACTATATTGATATAACCAGTGTTGTCTGGCATATCCCATAACAATGTATAGGCACTCTTAAGATTAGAATATTGAGGCACTATCTGTTTCAATGTACCTTTCTTACTCTTCTTAACTGACAAGTGGTCTCTAGGTGGTTCAATACCATTAGTTGCATTACATACAACTGAAGACGATTCACTTGGCATTTGTGCTGTGAGTGTTGAGTGTCTTAAACCATGAGTCAATATCTCTGCTCTTAAGTATTCCCAATCTCTAGTGTACACTGGTTTTACAATAGTGTCAACATCTTTCTTGTATGTGTCGATAGGTAGAATACCTTGCGAGTATTTTGTTCTATCGAAGTAATCACATGCACCTTTCTCTTTTGCGAGTTGATTTGATGCCCTTAGTAAGTAGTATTGAAATCTCTCAGTCAAGTCATGAACTAATTGCCATGCTTCTGGATCCGAATACTTGACTCTATGTTTTGCAAGATAATGTGCAAGACCAATATACCCTATACCAAGACTTCTTCTTGCGAGTGTTGACATCTCTGCCGCCTTTACAGGATACTCTTGGTAATCAATCAGTTCTTCTAAACCCCTCACTGCAAGTTCACATATGTCTTGTAGTTCATCATCTTTTACTACACCCACATTGACAGCACTCAATATACAAAGTGCAATCTCACCACCATGGTCATCGATGTGGTCAATTGGGTCTGTCGGTAATGTGATTTCTTGACATAGATTACTCATGTTCACTTTGTCTAAAAATGAACTATGAGTATTACTATGGTCTATATTCATAATATAGATTCGGCCAGTCTCCGCTCGTTCTTTTAATAAATCTGTAATCAGTTCTCTTGCACTGACTTTTGTTTTGGGTACAGAAGTTGCTCTCTCATACTTTTCATAGAGTTCGTTAAACTCTGGCGTACCAAATGCCTCATATAGACCAGGTACTTCATGTGGTGAGAATAGAGTAATGTCTTCGTTCTTTAAGAATCTCTGATAGAATAATTCTGATAACTGAATACTGTAATCTAGTTTTCTAACTCTATTGTCTTCTGTTCCTTTGTTGTTCTTTAAGACGATAATGTCTTCAATTTCTTGGTGCCAGATAGGGAAATGAACTGTAGCAGAACCCCCTCTTACACCATTCTGAGTACAACATCTTACTGTTGATTCAAATTTCTTTAAGAATGGGATGACACCAGTATGTTGTACTTCACCCCCTCTAATCTTTGCACCTAAACCTCTGATACGACCTGCATTGATACCAATACCTGCCCTTTGTGCAACATATCGACCAATCGCCATATCAGATGCAAACAATGAGTCTAGTGAATCATCTGAATCGACCAGAACACATGATGCAAACTGTTTCAATGGTGTTCTAACACCTGCCATGACTGGCGTTGGTATATTAATCTTAAACATACTTACTGCATCATAGTATCTACGAACATATAGTAATCTATCGTCTGAATCATAGTCTTGAAATAGTGTCATTGCAATCAACATGTACATGAACTGAGGCGTTTCAAATAGTGTACCTGTTGACCTATCTTGAACCAAATACTTATCTACGACTTGTTGTAGACCTGCATATGTAAAGTCAAAGTCTCTACTATGTCTTAGATATGAATTGAGTTTCTTTAATTCTTTGTCTGAGTATTTTGATGTTAAATCTTTTGTGTATAAACCTTTGTCTATGTTTCTCTCAATCAAGTCTTGTAGGGGTGGATAAATCTCTGAGTCTTTCCACTTAGTATTGAATACTTGTTTCTGAATACCAAATAGTAATAGTCTGGCTGCAACAAATTGATAATTAGGATTCTCAAGTGATATCAAATCACTTGCACTTTTGACTAGAATCTTTTGAATCTCTTTTGTGGTGATACCATCAAAGAATTGTAGACCACTGTTCATCTCTACTAAAGACTCAGAAACACCATTAATGCCTCTACAAGACTTCTCAACCATTACATGTATCTTATCTAAATCAATAATTGATTTTGAACCATCACTCTTTATAACATTAATTTCTGCGTTCATATTTTCTTATACTCCATCAATTGTAATTTTGCTGAGAGACCGTAAACTGTATTACGATTGATGATTTCGATAATCTCACTTTCACTCAAACCTTTTATAACCATATCATTTATATCTTTGCAATCTTCTATTCTTCTATCGTTCCAGATGCACACCTTATATCCAAGGTCAATGACCTCTTCTATTTTTTTGATTATTTCGGTGTTTCTTGGTTCGTTATCATATATTAGTATTGCGTTATCTTTTATATCATCTTGTATCTTTTTAAAATCACTACCTGCAACTGCGATACTATTCGGTAGGAATAGACTATCTATTGGTCCCTCAGTGACATAGATTGTCTTTGTTTTGTCCACTTTATTAAGATTGAAGATAAGTGGTACATCATCTCTGAATCTCATGGTCATATATCTTAATGGTGAGTCGTTAATTGCACGACCAGATACACCAATCAATTCACCATTCTCGTCATAGAATGGCAATATTATTCTAGGGTCTTTACCGAGAACCCTATCTTTGTACTTATCAGATAACAAACTGAGAGTTTGTGCCTGTTGTACGAACCATAAATCAGTCATTGAAGATTCTGGTATTTTTCTATCTAAAAGATAGTTTTTTGCGATTGCCTTTTCGAGAACAGGAAAGGCGACTGCCTTGAGACTGTTCTCTTTTTTGACCACAGTTTTATTTAGATTATCTGTTCGTGGGGTGAACTTAAAAGCGTTCGCCGATGGCATTTTTCTTTTAGGTTTTTGACCTTTTTCTGATAGAAATTCTTTCAGATATTCTTTGTGAACTGATGGCCAATGGTCTTTGATAAAGTTTATCGAAGATGTTGACTTACCACAATTATGGCATTTGAAAATGAATGATTGTTCTTTGACGAAGTGAAACCCTCGTGCCTTATATACATTCTTTTGCGAGTCACCACAGTAATTGCACCTGTGATTCATCGTGTTCTCGTTTGTCCATTTGGCACGGTCTAAGTAGACCATAACCATCGACAAGTATTTTCGCTCTAACCATAACATTACTACTTATTATACAGTAATTATGGTCAAAATACTAGTCGGTTTTGTTGATTTTGGGAACTTTCTTTTTGGGTACTTGAATGACATATCTGTTCTCAACTACCTTAGGTTTATCTTTCTCAATCTTTCTTGCAATAAGACTTGTTGATGTTATTAATAATAACACCGCAAGTGGGTCAAACACAAAGATGAGTGCAAAAATCACCCACCTAACAGCGTTGTCAAGGTACTTGACACTCTCTTCCTGACCATATATCACTTCTGCAACATACTTAATCGGACCAATCTCACCCTCTTGCATGAGTTGTTCTCTTTTAAGGGGCATCAATTCTTCATTGTACTTGACTACTTGGTCAATTATAACATCCATATCTTGTGCAATCAAGTCCCTTTCTTCTTTTTGTCTACGGTCAATGTAGTTTCTATCTTGGGGTCTTGCAGTACTAATAACTAAATCTAACCCCTCTAATCGTGTTTCTAGTCTTTCTAGTTTACCCTCTTCGCCCTCTATTCTCTTCTCTATGATTGACATCTCAAGTGAAAATGAATCACCCTTAAGTGTCTGGTCTATGTTCGCCTTTGATAAGAATCCAAATATACCTAATGAAGTAATCAACATCAATACCAAAACTGACAATACAAGATAATACTTCATGTAGTTAAGTCTGTCCCAAAATAGATGTAGATAGGCGGCAGTCACAATCTTTCCGAACTCTAGTACACCAGTCATAATGACAACTGATAACCATGCACCTGCGAATATGGTTGCAAGACCAAGAACTGAGAAATAGGCGGCGATACCTGCAATTACAAGAGAGGTACCTAGAGCCAAATAGTTTAAGAATTTTTCCATAATTTACTTAGAGTATCTTTTTAAAAGACCGAAAATCTTCTTTGAATCTTCTTTATTCTTTTTTAGATACTTGTTTCTACTTCTAACTAAAGGTGTGTCTGTTGATACAGCACTACCTGTAGCGTTCACTGGCGCATCTTCTTTTAAGTCGTCTTTAAGATACTTTGCCATTTCATCTGCAAGTTGTATACCTGCGTTATAATCTGTTGGGTAATGCAACCCAGCTTGAACTCTTCCATATGCACATATATCAGCGGCATCTCTAAGATTACCCTCATGTTCTGGATATTTCTCTGCATAGAAGTTTGCAACCAAATATGGTTGCATTGAATGACCTGATGGATATGAAGGAGAGTTTGCAGTTCCTGTTTTCCATTTTTTAAGTTTCATATTAAGTGCTTCTGCAACTTGATATGGTCTAGGTCTGTTGAATGAATTTTTAAAGTGTCTGATTACTGGTGTACATTGGTCTACGATGTAATCCATATGTTCTTCATCAAACTCTAAGTCTGAGTCTTCCATGTATTCTTTGATGTAATAACATGGGTCATCAGCACAATTGATGTACTTCTTTTTGATTTCATCTGTTGCGTTGTTTGACTCTTTGATGACTGTTTCTAATTCTGACTTAGTTGTTTTAGAACTATTTGTAGGTGGGGGCATCATTTCTATTTCTGACCAACCATCTTCAAATATCTCTATTTTGTGATATTTGGGTTTCTTTAGTTTCTCAAATACATTGAATTGAAGTTTATCTATGTTCGATGGATTCATCAATGACTCTGTTGTTAGACCAAGTTTCTTGTCGACTTTTTTCAGTACATCACCAGTTGATGACCTCATCTTATCTGCCCAATCTACCATTTTCTTTTTAATCTCAGCGCCTTTCTTTGTATCACCTGCACTGACTAAACCAGAATATGTTAATGCCATTGCAAGACCAACAGGACCACCCATCCATATAGGTAGACCACCTGTTGCCATACCAGCACTCAATAAACCAATACCTTTGATACCATCTGGCGTTGCAATCAAGTCTGCGAACCCAGCGTTTCCTGCAAATGCCTGTGGTATAATAGTCAAGTCAAAATCTGATTCTATATCACCAGAGAATGACATTCTTAACCATTGACCTATTGCAAGACTTGATACACCCACAGCACTCATTGTTGCGAGTACTTTATTCTTCTGCATGAACTCATCTGTTTTAATTAGACCCTTTTCTAACTGTTGGAATGCCTTAGTATCATGTATAGCAGCACCCCCTACAGTAAGACTTTTACCTATAGTTCTAAGTGAACCCATTATGGTCTTAGATGTTGCAGTTATTGAACCACCAATCGCCTTGACTGTATTATATACTGAAGGTTCTTTAAATGCCTTACCAATCGTTGCGATATCTAAACCTATTGCATCTTTCAAATCACTTATGTGTTGTTTCAAGTCTGCAACTTGAGTAGGTAATGACCCACCAACATCGTTCTTAGGTTTCTCGGAAGGTGTGGCGTCCTTGTCGGGATTTGTCTTCGCTACATTCCCCTTCGGAGATTTTTTATCCGGTGCCGGTCTCGTATCACCTTGGTCGCCCTTTTTGGGCATTGATTGTAGTTTTCTTTTGAGTTCTTTTGCCTTGTCTGAATCTGGATGTGACTTGAGATAGTCTTGTTGTTTTTCTGGAGACATGTCGAAGAACCATGCATCTTTCTTTTTGTCTTCTTCAACTAGAAGTTCTTCACATATGGAATCTATTGTATCACAATATTGTTTGTAGTCTTCATCAATGTGATATAATACTTCGTTAATATACATCTTCTGCGGTAAACAGGACTCTATCTTCTCCTATGTACCCCTCATATATTAGTACACCATAACCTATACTATGTTCTGCAACATTGGTGACTGTTGATTTTTCTGGATATACTTTGATTTCTTCATTCTCATCAAAGTTCTGTTTGATTTGAGTTCTTAGATGATAATCAGAACCTTGCATTTTTAGAGAACATAGTTTACCAATGTCTTGTGCCTCTTCAATCATCTCTGGTTGAAATGCATCTTCGTCTTTCAGTAATCTATAGAAGTCTTCATATAACTGGTCTGCCTGTTCAGAATCTAAGTTAGTATGTTCTTTGAGTAAACCAAGTGCGACTGCATATGATGCCAATTGTGACTTACCACCAGGCACTTTTCTAATTAGTTTCTTTAGATTGAATACGAGTCTATGTAAAGGTGTAAGAGAGTTCTTCTCTTCTTTTGATTTTGGGTTGTTTGCGAGTTTTTGATTTTTATTGTCTGGGTCTGTTATGAACTTGACTCTGACACCATTCTGGTCAATGAACCCAAACTTATAGGCAGGTGTCTTCTCAAAAGGTGTTGTCAACATCTTAAGAATCCTGAATACGATTAAACTGTCTATTACTCTTCCGACCATATATCTATTTATGCAATCTGAATGACTACAGTTCTCTCAATCTGTCTGCAAGTTTATCGTCTATTGGATAGTTTATTAACCAACCCTCTTGTATGAGTTCAAGATATAATAACATAGTCTTTATAGATGACCAATGTTCGTCATCTTTAATCTTAAACTGCAACATTCTCATACATGCCTCAAATCCAAACACATTGAATAAACATATGATATGATTCAACATGAGGCGTTCTCTTAATTCACCATTCTCATGGTAACGATGAAGCAGTCGTTTTAGATATCTAAACCTACGCAAGTCTTCATTAAAGTCCTCAATGTCTTCACATTGGGGGTCATCATAATGCTTATGTGCGTATGCGTTAAAGTTTTTTGCTGTGATTTTGTCAAATAGACCCATAATATAATTGTTTAGTTGTTGTGTCTACTAGTATTTAGTAGACTCAACTAAAGAAGTTTAAACGATTGAACCGTAAACTTTGAATGAACCAGTTTCTAACTGTTCATATTTAACTTTAAGAGAAATGTTTCTTTCTTCTTTCTCAATCTCATCGATAGGTGTATCTACTGATTTACCAAACACCCCACCAAATTGAGTAAACTCTAAGTTTAATTCACCAGAACCTGAAAACTCTTCATCTTGTACTACGCCATGTTCTTCTGATTGAACTTTCTTATGTAGACCCATTTGAGAGAGTTTTGATTCCATTTGTTGAATAGCGGCGAGAGGATTCATAAACTCTGATACTGCAACATGACCCAACACTGCATTAAGTTTGTTCTTAACTGCCTGTGAATCTAAGTCATAAGGTACTGTTGAGTCTAAACCAAAGTCCCCACCTAAATTTTCAATTAAATATTCGTTAAATGTTTTCATAATTTTATCCTTGTATTGCAACACCAACACCTTTAACTTCGGCGTTGGCTGCAAAGACTTCATCAGAGGCGTCTTTTGATACGACCTCTGATGTATTTGCTTTTAAAGTGAATGTACCAATTAAACTATTAGCACTAGTCTCAATTGACACTAACCTATCTGTTGCGCCTGTGTTGACTAATCTTACGGCAGTTGAACTACCAAAGTTAGAACCGTTAGTAGAAGATACTCCACATGCGGCCTCTGTTCCTAATACTTTAATTTTCATAATTATTCCCTTATGCAGCTACTGTAATTGTACCAGCAGCAGTACCAATTCCTGCGATATTGGTAATAGTTGCGTTTGTAGAAGTACCGTTATCTTTTACAGTACCACTGTTTAGATTCATCGCATTTGCACCAATACTTAGAACATCACCTGCATTTGTAGCAGCGTTAGCAGCACCAATTACAAGACTGAATACTAGTTCGTTAGAACCTGTACCACTTGCGTATGATAATACATGGTTTGCTCTTTGGTCATTTACAACTGTAAGTTGTGGTGTGCCTGTGACTGCAACTGCCTCGTTAAATCTGACTCGTACAGATAATGTACCACCCTCTGATTTATCAAATGCTGTTGAAATAAACTCTATCTCTGTAATATCAGCAGAACCAATTGAAACTGCAAGTCCACTTACTGCACATAAGATTTCGTCTGTTGCGCCACTTTTAGGGTTTTCAAATCTCCAACCACTAGCGTCAGCGTAAACTTTCTTCTTATCTGCATCGGTTAACCACTTAGGTTTCGATTCGTCTGCATCTGAAATTCCCCATAATGCCATTTTATTCTCCTATTTCGCAACCTTTAAGATTGCATTAAATGTTTTACTAAAAGTGTTTTTGTCTTTTTGTAATAGTTGTAAGTATTTAGTTCGAATTGGTGCTCGAACCTTCATTAAAGTGTCATGAACTTTGACTGCATCTGCGTTTTTGACCTTAATCTTCTTCATATCATCTGTTCTAACTTCACCATCTTTGGTTCCATCTTTGAATTTACGAAGTTGTATTAACATCGTTGCATCTGGTCTATTCTGTACACCAGACGCCTTTGATTGCATTGCATCCATGGCACGATTGAAGACTTCATCCTCTTCTGCCTCTGCATACTTACCCTTTGCCATTGTTGATATCTTCAACAACTTTGCTCTTAAATCTTTCTCATTCTTAGATTGTGCAACAGCACGAGCAATTTTTTTATTACCTGCATCTGACATCATACCAAAGTCAGCAATCTTTTCCATTACTTGTTTGACATTTGATGATGCCTCAATTGCATCTGTAATATGTTTTTTATAGTTGAGTTTCTTCAACTTTTCTTTAAACATCTTTGTTCTGGCGTCTACTTTATCCATTAGTCTCTGTCCATGTCGATAACACCATCAAAGTTTCCTCTGTCGATACCACTCATGTAAGCAAATATTGCCTGTTCAGCATCTACTAGACCTTGATATATTGCATTTGGATTTCCTGATGTAGAAGTTCCACCTGTTTCAGCAGTATACTGCATATTATCTTGCATCTTTGCAATTTTATGAATTGCCTTTTGCATAGTCTTTAAAGATTTGATTTCTTTCTTTCTATCGAACTCTTTACCTTCAAACTTAGTTTGTTTGTATTGAGGTATTCTTGCCTCTTCTAAGTCTTCACCTAAATTATGTTCTTTGATTACTTGTACTAAACTTTTATATGACATATTATTTCTCGTCAAAGTGTGATACTGTTGAAGGATCACCATATGATGATTTACCCCTTGCAACTGAATCAAAGTCTCTGAGTTTCTTTTTAGTGCCACTCATAACAACTAATGTATCTTGTTTGTTAGTATTCATGGTGACTTTTAGACCCATCATCTTTCCTGACTGTTCGAACTTTTTCTTTTCAGCAGGATGCATCTTCTTAACTCTGTAAGTAATCATCTCTTCTTGTAAGTCTTCTTCCCATATATTTCTATATGTGTCCATAACTGACTGTCTTGCACCTTGTTGTGCCTCTTCTACTGAATCAGTCATGTACCCAGCGAACTTACCTTTCTTGATGGTGTTCTTCTTAATGATGTTAGAGAGTTTATCTTTCTTCTGAAGAAGTTTCTTTGCCTTCATTCTGTCATGATATTTAAACTTATAAACTTTGCCATCTTTGTTGTCTTTTAGAGTATAACCATCTCCAATTTGACCCATTTTGATAATTTTACCTTCTCTCTTATTACCATTGTTGTCATAGAAATCTACTACTGTTCCAACTTTGATTGAGTTCTTAGTCTCTGCACCCATACCATGTTTTGCAAGAACTCTATAGTTCTCTGATATAGTTTCTTCTTTAACTACTGCTTGACTCCAACCACCACCGTGGTCTTCTGCGGTCTTTAGTTTACTTAGTGACACATATAAAGGTTGCAAGTCTTTGCCGTCTTTATAATCAGATGTTTTACTGTAAGTATTATCAATCATAAGACCGACTTTGTATGCACTTGAACCCTCTTCAGGTGTTGAGTAAACTGGTTTCTGTTTGATTTTGTTTGTTCTGCAATATGTATCAATCATCTTCTTTGCAGTTTCATAGTCTTTCTTATTCTCTGGTGAAGTGATTCTGTCTCCTTTACCACCTCTGAACTGAATGTAGAAATCTACACATCTAGGATACTGTTTGTCATTGTAAGGTTTGAAACCCTCTTCTACAGATTCGACTGATACTTCTTTGTACCCTTGTCGTTTGTAATCAGCAATCTTCTTCTCATTGCCTTGTCTCTTCATACTGACACCTGATGTGCCTTTAGAATCGGTTTTTCTTAATTTTATATACTTATGTTTGTCTTTTTTAGGTGTTGCAAACTGTTTAACTAGGTCATCTCTACCATAGAATGAACCCTCTTCTAAATCGTTGAGGTCATCTTTAAATGTTTCTTCGTTTGCATATCTTAATGCGTTCTGAACTTCTTTCGTCTTTAAAATTTTATCACCAAAGAACTTTTTGATTTCTTTAGATGCGATATCCATAGCACCACCCAAATCAAGTGCAACTTCTACTGCCTTCTTGATATCGCCTGGTTTTACTTTGTTTCTACGAAAATAGGCAGATGTTTCTCTACCTGTGAGTTTTTGTTTGCCGTAAGGACCTAAAGGGTTTACTTTACCATCCTTATCTAAAACTGACTTTGCCTCTTGAAATAGATTCATGTTATTTCTCGATTGAGTTGATAATAGTCTTAACTTGGTCTAATCCATACTTCTCTATGATTATCATGAAGTCTTCTTTCATTGCCTTCAAATCTTTTAGATTACCACGATATTTGATTTTGTCTTTGCCTTCTTCGACTTCTTTCTCGTCATCGTCTGTATCTTTACCTTTCTTCTTGTCTATTGCTTTCTGAAGAGCAGGTGGTAATTTACCTTCTTCGACTTCTTCTTCATCGTCTTTACCTTTCTTCTTATCGATTGCCTTTTTCAATGCAGGTGGTAATTCGCCCTCATCCATTTTCTTGGAGATTGCCTGTCTTTTCTTATGAAGGTATTCGTCTGAAGAATCAGTATCGCCATCGTTGTCGATATCTTTGTCTTTACGGTCTGCAAACTTCTTCTTAACTGCATCTTTTTTAACTTTATCTAGACCTTCACCATCGTCTGACTTGTCGTTGGTGTTATCTTCGTTCATCTCATCTCTTATCTTTGCCTTAAGGTCTCTGATATTGTTGTTAATTCTATCGCCCTTTTCTTCATGACCATCAGCGGCGTCATCTCTACCTTGTTCTCTTGCCTCTTTAGCAGAATCATCAGCTCGTTGTCTTTGTGTTCTTAGATTTTCGAGTTTGTCTTGCATACCCTTAATTCTTTGTTTCTTTAAAGCTGCGTTTGCATTAAACGGTTCTTCTGATAGATGACCCTCTAACATGGTTCGCATATCAGCAACTAATTGGTCTGATACACCCTTATCTGTTAATTTCATTATAGTTCCCCTTGTTCGAAATAGTCAAACATCTTCTGTTTACCAGTTTCATTAAGTTTTAAAGACTTAGCAAGTCTGCCAAGCATATTTCTTTCTGTTAATTTTTCTATGGTTTTCTCAACTGACTCATTAGATGTAGCAATCTCTTCTTCTATTTGTGCGAGTTCTTCTTTAAGTCTATCTCGTTTTTCTTCGAGTGACTCCACTGCCTTCTCTTCGCCCTCTGCGAGTTCTTTAAACTCCTCTTTGAGCATCTCCTCGATTTCATCTGAAGTTAGTTTCTCATCTATAATTGCTGGAGAAGTTTCGGTTTTATTAAAACCTCTTACTTCTTCTAGTTTATCTTTCCAAGTTTTGTTTTCCATGATATAGTTATTTATATGTTCTCAATCCTTACGACTAGGTCATTAATGCCTTTGATGACTCTATGATAAGTCATCTTGGGTATGTAGTAATCTAATCCTATTGTTAAATCTTTAGGCAATTTGTCATCTAACTGTAATTGCCAACCATTTCCACTCAATACATGTACACATCGATTCTTTTTATCTCTATGCCAAACGAGTTCTTCATCTGATATATTTGGTTCGAATGTTCGGTATATGAACTCTCGACCTGTACCATGCTGTTCTTCTATTCGTTCTCTGTATGGTTTCATACAAATATTTAGGTGTTATTTTTTACCAGAAAAATGAACCACCACCACTCAAACCAAGTTGTTTTGCGTATCTTGGTAGTCTACATGACCAATATCCTGGTGTGGTTTTATCATTTGCAGTATCACAATTATGTCTTGCGACATATGATGCTCTTGCCTTGGGGTCTTTAAATTTTACTGATAGACCTGATGTATCTCCGAATGTGACTTTCTTTGTCTTGTCACCATCTTTAACATAGACATAGAACTTCTTGGGCCCGCCTGCTTTAGGTTTACCTATTGCAACATCTTTATCTTCTTCTTCAGTCATCTCCATCATAGGACAATCTAGGGGTACAAGTTCATTCTCATAGATATCATACTCACCTAAGTTTGTTTCTAAGACTTGTTTATCTATCTCTGTAAGATTATATCTTCCCTCTGCAACTAGTTTTCTTGCCTCTTTGATTACTTCAAAGTACATCATTGAACCTAGTCTAAATGGATTATCTAATAGATTTGTTTCTGTCATCTGCAAGTCTCTCAATGTGTCATCGATAGCCATGCCTTTAAATGTGTTTATTTTCATTTGGTGTTACCTGGTGCAATATCTTTTAATGTCTTTTTGCCTTTGTTCATTTCTTTTTGTCTTACGACTTTTAACATCTTCTTGGCGAGTTTAGATATTACCTTTGTTTTCTTATCGAGTATCTTTTCTAAAGCCCTTTTCTGACCCATACCCAATTCTGCTTTGTTTTTACCTTTAAGAATTCTTGAGGCAATCTTATTCCTTGCCTGTTTTTGTGCCCTCTTCATAAGTTTCTTAGGGTCTAGAATCTTTCTCTTCATCGCCTTCTTTCGTGCAAAGGCAATCTTTGCTCTATTCTTACGCATCGCTCTGCGTTTCTTCATTCTAGTTTGTATAGAGTCTACCTCAGAAATTACTTCTGTTGTAGATTCTTCTTCAAATAAAGACCTGAAATCCTTAATCATTACTTCACCATTAAATCTTTTGCTTTCTTCTTAAGTTTAATCTTTTTGGTAACCTTTCTGAGTTTGTTTCTAATTCTACCCATGATACCCTTTGCAAGATTCTTAAACATACCTTCGTTGATTATGTCATCTGCCATAGTAGTATGTTCGAATACAATCTCACCATCGCCTGTCATATGTTTGATAGCACCATACAATTCTTCTCTGGTCATTGTATCTTCTGCACCTAGACTAGCAGGTAGTTTTTCAAATTCTTTTGACATTTCATTCCACATATATGATGCGAGCATATCTTTCTTACTGTATTCTGCATCATCATCATAGAATGTTTCTAGTTTCTTTTGACCCATTTGAAAATACTTTCTCATGGCATCATTCATTTTGTTATTTGCTTTAGTGATTTGTTGGTCAGTCATTCTGTCACCAATAAATGCAAAGTAGTAATCACCTGTTCTAATTGGGTATGATAGGGCCATAAAACTTTTTATAGGACTATTGTTTTCGTAATGTTGTTCTTCTTCGTTGTCTATAATCCATTTAATTTCTTCTTTATCAAATGCAACTTTCTTTGCGTACTTTTTGATGTCCATTTTTTTAGATAATGCTTCAGATAAAATCAATGCATCGAGTTCTTCTTCAAGTTCTTTCAGTTCTACTGACTCGTTATAAGGATATCCTTTTAAAGGATTATCAAACAACATAGACATATGATTCTTCTTGCCCTCTTTGTTCTTCTTACCTTGAATCTTAATCATCTTGTCTACATTTTCAGTATAAGATGTTTCTAATTCACCTGGTGTATCTGCCTTGTAAGCGGCAAGCATTTCATCTGTACCCATTAGATGAACACCGTTGTCTGTTTTATTTCCGTTTGCCATTTTTCAATATCCCCTGTTTTACTAGTCTCTCTCTAAGTCTAGGTTCTTTTCTATTATAGTTTTTAGATACTACTGATAGATTTGATTTATCATTATTCATTGGGTTGTTATCTTTATGATGAACATCTTTACCCTTTATGTCTTTGTTGTCTTTTAACTGATTTCTAGCGGCGTTTCTTGCAGCTCGTCTTTTGATTTGGTCTGGTTTACCTTGATAGTTTTCATACTCTTTTTTGTAATCTCTATCTTCTTCTACAGTATCTTCGCCCATTACTAACTGACCTAATGCCTGTGATATTTGAGTCAATACAGGTATTGGTATTTGTGCAATTAATTGTGCCTGAGCAGATGAAACACCTTTCATCTTACTTAACATGGCTTTGACTTTTGCGTTCTCTTCTATCTCTGTCTCTTCTGGTACACAATTAGGAACTACTTTTCCACCTTTCTTTTTTGTACCAACTTGTTTGTAACCATCCCAACATGCTTCATCCATTGTGAAGTCTTCGTCTGCAACGAATGACTCACCCCTAACTTTGTTTGCGAGGTCTTTGTCTGCCTTACCCCATGTGCCTGAACCTTTAGTGATAAAACTATTCACTCTGGCAAATGCCCATTGTGGTGCAGTTGTACCAGGTCTATGACCAGTCTTATATGCAGCCAATCCCCTATCGTAAACTTTCTTTAGAATACCATATGAGATGCCTGATTTCTTAGACTTGTTGACTAGACCTTCAATCTTTTCTACTATCACGGTTTCTTCGCCATACATCTTCTCATACTTTTTAGTATGAACTGACTTCTTAGTTTTACCTTCAGCATCACCAGGTGCAGGTCCACTTTTCTTTGCTTTAAAGTGTGCATCTCGTTTCTGCTTAGTGTCTTTAGACAAACCACTATGATATTTTGCAGGTTGTGAACCATCTTTATCTTTAATGTCTTTGTCTTGTTTGACTCTTTGTTCTAATATTCTTTTAAATAATGTAGTCATACTTCTATTTATGTAATTTCTTTGTTAATAGTTGCCTTTGTTTCCAGAGTGTCGCTCTGGTGTTTCCAGGAAATGATGTAGACCATGCCATCAATTTACCAAAGACTGAGTTAGTTTTTCTTTTTAAAGAATCTAAATCATCATCATTTGATACTTGCATGAAGTCTCTTTTGAATAGTTTCTGCATAGATGCAATGTTCTTTTGTGAATTGTTCCAATCTTTCTTAACAATCGCATCTGGTAATTGTCTTGGTCTTGAACTGTTTCTTGCCAATGCGTTTGAAAGTGATGTACTGACATACACCATTTTAGATTCGTAACCAAGTTTATCTAACATGTTCTTATACGCTTTAATCTTAGTGTCGTTTGCACTTGTAGTATCAAAGATAAGACCAAGTCTATTGTCAATGTATCTGTCCATCAATCGAGTAGTTTGTCTCTTTGCCTTCTTTCTAATTGGGTCTCTGATATCGGCAGGTACTGCATTTAAGTCTAAGGTTTGACCTGCTTTCTTTAAACCATTTTCAAATGATTTATCAGTGTTGACTAGTTTTAATCCTAGAGCTTTTAACCCTAAACCATCTACTACAGTTGACTTACCAGAACCTGGGCCACCCATAAAGAATACTGCCTTAAAGATACCTGGGTCATATACACCTTCTCTAAGTAAGTCCTCAATCATATAGTCTGGTAGAGTGGAGAACGACTCCTCTGCGATTCCCATACCTCTACGCACATCTTTGTATAGTTTGTCTGCGAGTTTTTTATCTGGCACGCCACCTTTGAATGAATCAAAGTCATCTTGTTCTGCGGCTGCCCTCATCTTAGATGCACTCATACCTGATACATCATCAGCATCTGGATCCCTTTCGCCAGCACTAACTATGTTTATATCATCGAACTTATAGAAACCGTGTCTTGCCTTTACACCATTGTATTTCTTAAGTAGTGTTTCGAATTCTCTGATTCTATCTGAACCAACAACCATAGTGATACTAGTATAACCTTGTTTATGTAATGCGTTTGCGACATCGAATACTGTTCTGGCGTTTGCATCTGGTACACCAACCTTCTTAGAAAAGAACTTTCTTAGATACTGAATCTTTGTCTTATGATTCAGTGGATTTTTTCTCTTATCATTTGAGTGAGAAGTAAATATCATTGGGTCGCCTTTCACTGACTTTGATACCTTGTTTAGTTTATCGACAAGTTTACCATGCCCAATTGTGGGTGGGTTGAACCTTCCGAATGAAAAAACAGCGGGTCTTTGTTTCGCCTCTGATATGAATGATTGTAATGTTTTCATTATTTGTCCCATGCCTTTGCAGCTGTAAAGTTATTTAGTGAGAACTCCATACGGTCTACTAACTTCACTGCCTTACCGTCATCATCGATTGCAACATACCCCTCAGGATTTACTACTTTCAAACCTGTGGGTGTTCTTACGAATGTGCCGATTGATTTTGCTTTGTTTAAACCATCTATGATAATCTGTTTCGCCTCAACCATGCCTACTTGAAACTCTGTCAATGCAGTTATGAATGGTTTAAGACTTCTGATATCTCTGACAAGGTCTTTACCTATTTGTTCTTTGATATCTTTTGTCTTCTGCATCTTTACTGCACCAACTACTTTTGTTTTCCAATAGTTCTCAAAGTGTTTGAGATAATCATTATAGTTTAGATTGAACTTACCCTTTCTTATTTGGGCGTTCATATATGTTTTGTATGTTGCACCTGCACCTTTAGATGCAATGGTGTCTTGTATCTTCATGAACTTAATCAGTGAAGGTCTTTTGATTTTATGAAATGACTTACCTGTTTTAGTAAGTAGAGTAGATAACTTAAGTGTTTCTTTTCCTGTGAGTGTAGAATTACCTGCAACATTCTTAAAGGTTGCATCATCAATCCATACATCATTGTTATGACCTAAAGAAGATATATCTGCACCGAATGATGCACCCAAATCATCTATACTTGAACCCTCGTATGTCGTATGAAATACTATACCATACTTGGCATTTGCAATCTGTTTACCCAATTCTGATTGAACTGGTACAGCATACATGATTGTGTTAGGTTGAAATGTAATGTGTTCTATATCATTTATTTTCTTCATCTTCTTATCTGCCTGAGTAAACATCAAGTCACCTTGCATTACTTTATTCCAGGATAGTTTAGATAGATACTCGAATGAGTCTATGAACTTCTTCTCTAAGTCTCCAGATAGTTCAGATGCGTTCTTAATTTCTGATACTGAACAATAGAACTTAGGTTCTTTATTGAATAATGATTTCTTTGCGACAAAGAATCTGCCGTCTTCTGGATGTTTTCCACAAAAGATTGCAGGTGCACCATCCCATTTGACAGTCATGTTGAATTTTTTCTTGGCATTTCCTTTCATCATGTCTCTGAGTGCGAGTAGAAAGGTTATAGAAGCACGACCACCATCAATACCGTTATTGATGATTTCGTCTTCTAAGTGTTCTAAATGTAGATTTTTAACGGCCATAAGTAGTTATCACATTGTTGTGTATAACTACTATTTATGTATTTTGAAAGCTATGTTTCGAAAGAAGCGTCTGGATCAGCAGCTATCATCTCTGTAGCAAAAGATATATTAGCGGTAATTGATTGTACTGCATTGTAGGCGACAATCTTTTCAGCAGCGATTTCTGATTCACTCTTCTTATCTTGATTCCAATACGAATACATTCCACCTGATGTGGCGTCTGGATTTGCAGTTCTCCATGCATTAAGAGCTTCTATAATGTCTCCAGTACCTGTCCATTCAAATATCTTATGTGGATGTGCAACACCATCTACAGTTGAATCTGAAGTCTCTGATAATCCAACGATTATAGAATCATCTGTCTCATCGGCGTCTTTAGAATAGAAATACATTGTTCTAGAACTTCCTGCATCTCCACCCATCAAACCATATTTCACTTGCCATTCAGAAAGTTTTGATTCCATATCTGTTTTATATGCATCGTATCTTATTGTTGCCATTTATATCTCCGTGTTGAATTTCTATACTACTATTTAGTTTTTTGATAGCGGTCTAGAGTGCAATTTTTCTTCTAATTGAGAAACTTTTTTCATTAATATCTCTGCCTTTTTGGTTTCACCAACAGACTTGAGTTCTTTAATATCTCTCTTCAATTGCACCTTCTTTTGAAGTACTGACAATACTTCTTTAGGTTTTAAGTTCTTCGTCATAATCTATTATTTATATCACATTTTTTGGCCGACCTGAGAGGATTCGAACCTCTGACCCTCGGTTTAGAAGACCGATGCTCTATCCAACTGAGCTACAGGCCGAACATTCTTTTGTTAGATTTTCTCTAACTGTACATTCACTTTTCTGTTTGAAGTGAATATGTCACCCTTTAACAATAACCACTCATCTTCATTTTCATAGTGGTTAGTGTACCATGTTGACATTCTCATGGCAGCCTGTGAGGCGCCATTTGATTGCCAATCTTTTCTAGTACATTCTGATAATAACACTGAGAATCTTTTCATCTCATCGTCAAACTGAACATACAAAAAGTCTTGGTCATGGAATCTTGATGTCGTTGCACCAATACCCCCAACAAAGAAGTTCTCAGACCCTTGATTCGGATTCAAATAAGATGCCTTAACTTCGATAGATGGTGTATAGTAACCACCATTTGTCTCTGAAAGATAAAGTACCCCATTCTCATCTGCGAAAATTCTAGTGTCTGCAACACCCCCAAACTCGGCACCTGCTGTCTCAGAAGTATACCCATGGTCAACTAATGCAAGTGCGAGAGCAGACATAAAGGCGTTTGAAACAATAGTAGATTTCATTTGTTTCTCAATGCCAAACTTTTCACTTGTAATCGGATTGACTTGTAATTTCTTAAGTCTTGTTTCTATCTTACACCCTTGTATCTCGTATCTGATAATAGACATTGCATAGTTTAGCATGTCTTCTTGCATAGCAGGATTGTTCTTGAAGATTTGCACCCACTTTGGTCTCGCTTCGTCAACATTCAAGAGTTTCATCTCTTTACCTGTTGCCTCATTATATGCCTTGTCAATACTTATCTCATTCAAATCAACTTTGATTAACAAGTCAATTCTATCTAAATCATAAACAGTCATTGCCTTAGAAAACTTAGTAGGGTCGATACCCAACTTCAATGCAAATGCTTTCCTAAATGCATTGTAATCTTTCTTACCCAACGGCGCACCATTGTAATCTTCTTTCGCAAGTCTCATCACATTGAACTTTCTTGTTGAAGTAATGAAAGATGCCTCATCTCTAGCAGATAACTTAGAATCGTTGTAGTCTGCGAGCAACACTAACTCTCTGAACAAAGGTCTGCTTGGGTCATATGCGAACTCATCATCACATACAATGGCGAGAATGTACTTGATACCTGCAAGTTTACTGGCGTAAGTTCTTCTATCACCAGACCTTATGTAATTGTTCTTATCAATTACGATAACTTCATAATTACCATTCTTCTTAGTCTGTTGATAATGTGCCTTCATCTGTTCGACCAACTTCTTCATCTTCGGGTCGTTTGCATCGAAATCATCATACAACTCTCTGTTTGCAGGTGATGGTTTCAAATCTTTTACTAATACTAATTTACCTAATGCCATATTAAAAGTCTCCTTCAGCAACTTGGACAACTGTAGTGCCTCTTTTTCTCCACATTTCGACAACTTGATTTCTGTCGTCAAAGACTAAATCAATCTTGCCACCTAATTCTTCAAACTTATCTGCAAGTTCAGATTTAAACTCATCATCTTTTCTGAAATCGCCATCTGGTCTTAAGAACAAACCTTGGTGGTTGTCGCCAATCCATTCTGCAATTTGTTTCTCTGTAATCTCCCTCTCTGACTCATTTCTTGCACTGAAGAAGGCAACTTGGTCACCTTGTGCAATGAATCTTTTTGCAATGTCACATACCCACTGAACTGGAGTATCGTTTACTGTTTCTGCTCTAAAAGACTGCCAATCATTATTACCATTGACAAAATGCCTTCTATGTTCGACATCGGCGATAGTGCCGTCAACATCGAAAATTATTGTTTGTTTCTTTATCATGTGTCCATTATTGCATTAAATGAAGGTCACCGTCAACCCCTTTTAAGGTCAACAAACTTCCTCCTAGATTTACTAAACTGTTTCATTGGAGACTTAAAGATTATCTCTTCTTTAGTTCCAGTCTTGATATAACCAACTAGATGTCCAGCATCATTGACCATATAAGTGTGATTTGGTACAGAACATTTGGCGTCTGACCAATCGGTAATTTCTTTAAGATACTTCATGCGATTCTAACTCCTCTATTAACTCTGAGATATCACCCTGCCATGTAGCATGGTCTGGTGTATCAAAAGGACTATCTACAACTTCAATTGAAGTAATGTAGTCAAATGAACCACTTAGTCCATTGTATCTGTTGACATGTTTCATGACCAGTGCAGCTGCACTTGCCTCAGTCAAACTAGGTGCATGGTAGTAAGAGTGTTCGCCCTCACCATAAGCGTTCTCCTCATACACAAGGGTTTCGACATCGAACCCAATAACATAATCAGAACCTCCCTTAAACTTATGAAAGTTAGTGCCGTACTCTTCGACATTTTGGGTGGTTATTACATATTGGTTTCTCATATCAGTCTCCTTTTTTATTACTGTTCCATTCTACTAAAAAGTGAAGGTCATTGTCAACCCTACCATGTCAAACATGTGTAAGGTTCATAACAACCTGAAACACCGATAGCGGAGTTATCGCAACCCCTACCATCCATCCAGAGTTCGAGTTTAATCTCATCAAACTCTTTGATGTGTAGTATCATGTGTTCAAATGTATTTTGTAGATTGTTCTGAAAAACATCTTTCCAGTTAGTCTTTTGAATTGGTTTGACTAGTAAAGAATTATCACTAACCTTTTTGATGATTGCGGTATATTCCATACCGTCTTTGACAAATTTGCAGGTATCTAAACCCTCTTCTATGTAATCGTTAAACAAACTCATTGACATGCCTCCTCGAACCTAAGTTCGAACAGTTTTGCGATAAACCCATGTTCACCACCTACTGGACTTGGTACATTTTCAATACCGAATTCTTTCTCTATTGCAAAGATTACATTCCAGATATCTTTATCTGCCATCTCTAAGATGTCTTCCATAATATCTTCTTTGATATTATCATTAACTTGATTACTCATATTGTCTCCTTTCTTCATCATGGAATAAGGATACTAAAAAGTAAGGCCTGCTGTCAACCCCTAGGCGTGATTAATTCTATGTTTATCTCTTAGAGCTTGTGCTTTGGGATTATCAGTGAAGTTGCGACAATAAAGAAGATTACTGTCTGGATTAGTTTTCCACCTGTCAAAACCCCATTTGTTGGTGAAATCGATTAATGGTTGATTGTCTTCTCCACAATAACCAGTTATGTAAGGATGAATGTCACATATACGAGCAAACAATTGATTCATGGCATCAGGATACTTTCGTTCAGGATCCATATCTAAACAGATGTCTGCACCGAAGTAACCCAATCCTTCACCGTAATGTTCGTCTTCAGGTTCATTTACGAATTGCACCATACCTGCAAAATAACCAATCACTTCGCCCTCGTGTTTGATTACCCAAGCATCTCTCATGTTTATTCCAATCCATTTCCATGCCTCTAGATGCCATAGTTCTGCATGGTGATGATGTATGCCTGAATGTTGTACTCTATGACAACCTTCTGCATATTCTGGTCGCATTAAATCTAATTCATATTTCATAATATATCCTAATTGGAGCTACTGGTCAGAATCGAACTGACTACCTGCTGATTACAAATCAGCTGCTCTACCGAGTGAGCTACAGTAGCGTGTCTAAATGTTCTAAGTCAATGTTATTTGCATCTAAGAGTTCAATCTTAAATTCATCGGTCTCTCTTAAAAATTCTACTGAGTGTGGCAATTCAACACCTTGTGATGCCAATCTATCAACTGCCTCTGTAAACTCTCTGTAGGTATCTCTATCGACCTTAACTTGTTTCTTTGCTGTCACTGGTATCATATCTATAATGTTCATCTTCCTACTGCCCCTAAGTATTTGTGTTTACATTCATCCCATGACATAGATACAATATCATCATAGAATAATGTTTCTGTTAAGTTTTGCCTCTCTGCGTTCATGAGGTTATTTATTCGTTTAGCCGCATACTTATCCTTCCATAACTGAGTAAGTGTTTCGACTGAACCATCATTGTTATTTCTTATCAATTGGTCTTGTTCTATCTCACCTCTGAGAAATTCTCTAGTGTTCTCATAGAATGTAGAATAGTAGATACCTCTTTGATGGTCTGACTTCTGCAACTCTTTTGGTATCTTAAGTTGCGAGTACATGAATTGTCTCATACGATTTCTATGGTCTCTCTTTAGTGTCTGACCACTTTCTCTCTTTGCGACATACAACAAGAAGTATCTCTCATTGAAATGGTGTTCTGCATAGTCTAGCATCTTTCTTTCAGTCTCTTTGGTCATTTCAAATGATAACGAACCTTGACTGTATCCCATTTTCTTCCAATGTTTGAGTCTGTCGTATTGTGATAACCCACCTGTCTTAGATTTACCATAGAGAGATGTAGTAGTCATACCCACTAGTTTATCTCCGTAGTTTTCTTCCCATTGTTTCTGTATC
>MDSV01032854.1_pt1 | contig 44417 bp, 34 predicted proteins | sample 810851 | NCBI WGS metagenome assembly MDSV01 (sample SAMN05326640, study PRJNA326480) | marine metagenome | isolation source: seawater | place: Atlantic Ocean: North East | collected 2012
CTACTCTAACAGTTTTGAGAATGGGCAAACGCTAGGCAGGGGTGAGCAACAATTCAGGAGTCTCTTAGATGGCACACTGTGGATAACTGCTCTTTATGTTTGGAGACCTCTAGTACTCACAGTTTGAAACTGTCAACTTAGTTGCATGAGTTTTGAAGTTGTAAGTCCCATTCTTAAACAAGAAGTAGAGACATGACGTTGAATTAAAATTACATTACCCTTAATGTTTCGCTCACCAAATCCACTTGATTTAATTACACTATGCCAACTGCATCTACAGCGAAGAAAGTAACAACACCTCGCAAAAGACGCACTCGCAAAGCAACAACAACTACAAAGAAAGTTGCTCCACTAAATAAAACAGTCGCAAAGACAATCGTGTCCGAAACTGTTAAGGAACAACCTAAAGTACAGGAAGTTGTTAACATTAAGTCACTTAAAGATTATCCTCGTGATGGATTATCTCTCGTAATTCTTCCTCTATTATATCTGGAAGCATTTGTAAAAGAGATCCTTAAATCCACTGGGACAGTCAAATAAGTGTCACAAAACCCCCGCAAGGGGGTTTTTTAATGCTATAATATTATTATGTTCGGGAGATTACCTTTTTGAGAGACACACTTAGACCACACCAGATTCGTGCTTATGATGCAATGAGTCAGACAAATGAAGGTCAAATAATAATACCTACAGGTGGTGGTAAAACATATATTATGATCGCTGATTGTGATCGTGAAGTGTCATCAACTGATCGTAATTACAAGACATTTGTTGTAGTAGCACCACGTATATTACTTGCTAATCAGTTATCTGAAGAGTTCGAGTCTGTCGTTAAAAGTGCAAAGATATTGCACGTACATTCAGGTGAAACTCATCATTTTAGCACTACTAATTCACATGAGTTGAGTGTATATCACAATAATACTTTAGGTGATAAGTTAATCTTTACTACCTATCATTCTCTTCACAGAGTATTAGATAGTGACATTAATATCGATAGAATATATTTCGATGAAGCACACAATGGCACTGGTAAATCTTTTTTCGAGCAGGTAAAAAGAGTTGCTGATAGACAAATATCACGTTTCTTCTTTACTGCTACACCACGTATTTCACGTAGTAAGAGTAATGTAAGTGCTGAAAGAGGTATGGATAATAGTAAAGTATGGGGTGCTAAGTTAGAACAAACACCAGCACAGGAGTTAATAGATAGTGGCACTATTCTATTCCCTAAAGTAATACCATTCGAGACAGATAGAGAGAGAAATAGAGTCAACGCACATGAAGTAGATTGTGATAACTTAAAGGACATACTTACTAGCATAACTGATAAGAACCCTAAGGTACTTGTGTCTGCTCCAACAACAAGAATACTATGGAATATGCTAGGACAAACTGATATTAAAGACTGGTTATTAGAGCATGAGTATAACATTATGCACATCACATCTAAGCATGGTGCTATCATTAATGGTAAGAAAGTTGGTAGAGAAGAGTTCTTCAAAACACTAACATTGTGGGGTAAAGATGATACTAAGAAGATCATAATCTTCCACTATTCTATACTATCAGAAGGCATAAATGTTCCAGGTTTAACTCATTCAGTTATGCTAAGAAATCTACCTACGATTGAAATGGCACAAACAATAGGTAGAGTAATTAGAATACATGAGAAGGACAGAATAGCAATGACAGAGGGTAAAATACCAGCAGGTTCTTTTAACTTATACCATAAACAATACGGTCAAATATGTGTCCCTATTACTGGTAAGTATGGTAAGAGAATAGCAGATAGATTACAATCTATCGTTTCATATATCTTTATAGAGGGTATCCCACCACTTTCATACGTTTAGTGTGACAGTACAATTACTGTCCACTTTTTTCCCATTTCACCTTAAAATCGTTTATTATTAAAGAGTAAAGCAATCAAAGACCTTATGCAACAACTTAGTCAAACGATTTACGATCAATTGGTTACACCAACACCAACGATTCAATACTATTTTCTATTGAATCAGAAACCAGTTACTAACAACACTAAGCAAATCAGGAGGACTAAGTAAATGTCAGCATACACAAAATTAGTTCAATTTGTTGATTATGTGTGGTCATTCTATGGTGAGCATGATGACACACTATATCCTATTAAAGGATTAACTAAGCAAGACATATTTGATGCCTTTTATGTTTACAAACATAGGTTATTAAAGGCAGCAAATGATCCTAACAGCAACTATACTTGGGGTTATGGTGATAGTTTAGACAGAGAAAGAGTCAGAGATATTATACTTGAAAGTCCACAATTCACATGGGGAGGTTAAACTAAGATGTCAGTATTACATCACGAAAGTATACTTGAAACATGTTTCGAGGAAGTATGCGAAGAGTTCGCAACTCATAATAACTTAACACCTGATATGTTAGAGCATTTGTTATCAGATAGCAAAGGTACTTTAGCAATGTTAGAGGAAGTTGCAATGAGAAGATTCGAGGAGTTAGCACAATGAATACATTTGAAATTACATTTGATGAACAATATCAACTCATCAAATTGTATGATCTCTTAAGAGATAGTGGTATGATTGATGATCTACCTAAAGAGATAGAAACCTTTTTTGACAAACTAACTTATTAATTATGATTACACTTCGCATCCACGAAAATAACACTGGGACAGTCAAATTTGAGACTGAAGAACAATTAGAGGAGTGGATTAAGAAACCATTCTTTGAAGATGTTGAGTGGGAATATGCTGATTATGAAGTATTTCATAGAACATTTTTTGTTGAAAGAAATACTGATTCAGTTAACCCAACTATCGAAGATATTAGTAATGGAGTGTGGAACAATGCCTGATCCAAACTTAATAATAACACCCAAAACTTCAGCATCTATTGAGTTAGATAGCAACCAGATTAGCACTCTATTGTATATCATAGAGGGATACTGTCAGGGTGATGATTACATAGAGGGAACTGATTTTGGTAATGATTGTGATAAGTTAGTAGAGATATTAGAGAAGGCAAGTGAAAGTATACCATTAGAAGATGACCCATTTTGGGGATCAGTGTGACAGTAAATGTACTGTCTACTTTTTTCCCATTTGACTCTAAAATAGAGTATTATTAAAGAGTGGAGGAAGTTCCACACAAAATTCATTCTTAGGAGTATAACTTATGCCAACAACTGCATCAAAAGAATTATCAACAACTCATGTTCCAGTTAAGACATATGTTGACGATTACTGCACTGCACTTGAAAAGAATTACAAAGATTATCACGTGAATATGTTAACTAACAATTCACAAAGATATACTGAAGGTGAATTATCAGATTATGCACGTAAACAGTTAGCAGAAATTGATAACGGAACTGCTAATCTTATGAGATTCAGATATACTGTAGGTAAGAAGTATATCAAAATAGTTCATCAAGATTTCGATACATTTCAAGGTAGAAATGAATATAGGGATGGAAGTGTTCACGCATTTGTTAATAAGAATACTGGTGAAGTTTATAAACCAGCATCTTGGAAATCACCAGCAACTAAGTATGTTAGATTTGATCTAAGACTTATTAAAGATCGTGAATTTCTTACTAACTCTAAAAACGTAGATTGGGCAGGTGGTTATCTCTATTTGAGATAATCTCCGTACTAATTAACATTTACTCTTCACTATGTGTTCTAATCAAATGACAAGAAAACTATTCATCGCAAATCCAAATGCAACTAACTCGGAGTTAGATGCTAAGGTAGTTGTTAACAACTATAAACTAAATTCATCACAATTAGATGAAGTTGCCGAGCAGTATTCAGAGATAGTTCTTGATAGAATGAATACAAGAGATTTAGAGGAATTTGTATACGAATCATTGATAGATCGTTTCAGTAAAATGTCACAAACTGAACTAAGAGATCATATCATCGAACTGGAAAATAGTGGTGATCCCACTGATAATTTGTTTGATGAATTAGCAGAGAATGTAACACTAAGCGAACTAATGAAGGAGGTTAAGTAACAATGGACAGACTAAGTTTCTTATCAGATGTATTAGAAGACTTCTGCACTAAGTATGATTTACCATTCATGAGTGCAGATGATTTGTTATACTCAAACGAGATATCTGAAGGTAAACAGTTAACACAATACCAAAGAGATTGGTTAACTAATTACATCGATACTTGGGACACTATTCAAGAATTAGAGACACAAAGTACACCCACGGAAATGCAACTTTTCATCCCTAACTTTCACGACTAATTAACAATGAACGTAACTAAATTCACTCGTGCAGGTAATAACGGAAAGTATATTACTTGCCCTCAATGTCAACAATCAAACAAGGTATTTCACTTCAGTTGGAGTAACTTAACCTGTTTATGTTGTAGGAATAGTATTAACAAACTCGATTGGATTATCACCTAAAATGACATACTACACCGTAGAAACAGACCTCTTTACTGTTGACTTTAAGGATCAAATTACCTATCTTCAATGTATACGAACAGCGAAGGATTTAGGGGTTAATTTAGATCATTATCTTCTCGAATTTGAAATCGAAGATGATAATGAATAACATGATATTACACCCACTAAGTAAAGTAAATAGTACGTGTGCCACAAATATTACTGGCACACAAAACCCCCAAAGTGACCCCTTTTGTGTGTATAATAAGAGTATGAATAAAACAAAATCACTTTTTTCCCAGTCAATCGATCTGACTGATGACTATCTCGGTTTCGAGTATACTAAAACATTCTCTTCAAATATGTTTGATAAGTATACACGTGTTAACGATTTAGATTCAAATCTTGCTATTTACCACTATGGTAATGACGTATTTAAAGTTCAATCTATGAACTATACTTACAACGGTTGCTTAATAGGCGATCAAGTCAATCTCGGAACTTTCGATAACATTTTCGATGCCGAAGATTGTTGCGAAACTTATCTCAAAGATCTTCTAATCTCTCAGGGAGTTTAATTATGCAACTTACTTCAATCGGTGGATCTATGGTAATAGATTACTATCCAACTAAGTCAATCTTCACTAATAAGATTATTGATGAAGTTTTCCTTAAAGTGTTAACATTTAAAGGCAAGACTATCAAGAAAAGTATTATTGAAGGTCAGGCATATACGGATGAATTAGTATCATATAAGGATCACAATTATGCGATCACTATTAATACTAAACGTCCCGCACAGTTTATAACAGATAGGCAGTATGTGTGACAATACACGTACTGTCCATTTTTTTACCTATTTCTATACAATCTACTCTATAATAAGAGTATACAAACAAAGAGGATTTATGAACAAAACTTCAAAGATTATGCAAAGAATTCTCCAAGTTGAGAACTTTCAAAATGTGGCATGTGTATGTGCTAACTGGCAAGAATTCATGCAAGAATTGGAAGAGTGGGGTGTATATGGGTGTGCTAAAATAGATTTTGACGATGAAGAATTAGATGTCAATGTATTAGATAGATTCATCGAATCTGAAAATGGATATGAAAGAACTGGTGACGATTGGAACCTTATCTATAACAATGGTGAGGTATTCGCATGAAAAGTTATTTAATAGAGTGTGCAGAAATTAACTATTTCACAATCGAAGTTGATGCACAAAATGAAGATGAAGCAAGGGAACTTGCTCATGCTAATGTTAACAAATACGAGGTAATTGATGAGTATGTATCAGAATGGGACATCAATTCTGTAAGAGAACTTGATGAAGATGGGTGTGCAATTAACAACGAGGAGGACAATTAACATGTATAAAAGTGAATCTTTCGGGCGAATCTTCTGGATAGATGATAACAATGATTTCAAATCGTGTCCACTATGTGTAGACGGAACAGGCGATTTTACGGTAGAAGATTATGTATCAGAGTGGCAAGATTGGGAGGGAGTTAATTATGAAACGCTCTTTAATATTCATACTTCATGTGTACTTAACAAGAGAGATTATGCAGGTTCATTAACAATTAACGGAGTATAATTATCTACGAAGTTATAACATAGATAATAATGTTCTCACACTAATTGTGGATCTGCGAGCGATTTTTTTTCACTATGTCACTACATCCCCATCTAATCGTCTGGAACTTAATGACAACAACCTTTGATACATTAAGGCACGAAGAGTATAACAAACCAACTATGACTTACCTCGATTTATTACATCAACTACATGAACTTTCAGCAGATCAGTTATCACAAACAGTCACCATATTTGACAAGGATTGTGAAGATTTTATTCAAGCAGATAGCACACTATATGTCAAGAATGATAGGACATATTTACAAATCTAATATATTAATATAAGAGGTAATATGCCAAAGAAATATAACTTTATCCGAGGTGAATCTGTAACTGTTAGAGGTGAAACAGGGAGGATAAATTACATCGGTGATTATTACTTTACCCTTACAGTACGTGAGTGGGAAGATGTTAACAAGATGAACAAAGTAGGGCAAGTTAACTTATTAATTTATAGGTCATATTGGGATTCAATTGTTTATAACGACAGAGAGAAGATTAACGAGGATAATTATCATTCACAGCAATACAGATATAGTGACCCACAATGACATTTAACAAAGACAATCATGATGAAGTAAGTGTTACTCACGGAGAACAGATTCACTACGTCTGGATAACACTTAAGGAACTGGTAATTATCCAATGGGAGTATATACGAAAACACAAATTATGGAGGAGTTATTAACAACCCTGTGGAAAACTTCCGTTTAATTGTTAATACTTTTAAATGGTTAATTTAATTAGGTAGTGTTTACTTGCTTGTGGAAAAAGGTGTGGAAAAGTATCACTCTTAGCACGCATATTACCGACTTGTCAATAACATTTAATAACATGCAATATTATCACAGTAAGTAACACAAATTGCCGAGAAGTATTGCCACAGTTAGTATAAAGAAATCAGGCATGGACTCTCAGGGGGGGTTATGTGACAGTAGACAAACTGGTACAACAATTGTATACACTACCTGGAAATCATGTATAATAATAGTATAAACAAACAAAGGTAATTTATGCGTAAGATTGAATCAAACATGTGTAGAGCAGTTGCTAACAGAAACAACTGGGCAAATAGCAATACACAGGTAACAATCTCCGCAGAAACTAACGATGCTAATGTTTACTTACATGGCAACCATATTGCGACAGTAAGTAACAACGAAATCACCTTATTTGATGGGGGTTGGCAATCAGTTACAACAAAAAGTAGACTGAATGCGTTATTAGAAACCTTCACAGGATTAGGCAGAGGTTTGTATCAACGTAATTACGAATGGTTCGTACAAAGTAATAACAATCCATTCTATAATGGCATGACTGTTTAACACTTGACAACCATTACAGTTTCTGTTATAATAGAGGGGTAATTAGTCCCCTCTTTTTAATGCAAATGTAACAGTATTACCTCTGCTATATGTAAACAAATACAGGTCAAAACCCAGTCCTGGTGGGGGTTCTCGCGTTTTTTGGCGGCCCTTATATTAAAAAGGTTAGAGACCCTAACCTACAAAGGTTCCCCAACGAGAGATATATGGTAACTCTTGCTTGGATTCCTATATACAAAAAAATAATCCAGAAAAAAAATCATGTCTTTAGAGTTTTCACAAGCATTCCAAGATTCACGCACACGTGCCTTTGAGCATCTTGTACGTAAGGAAGGGTGTTTAGATACTAGGATGTATGCATTCATACAAGATGCGGTGGAGAATGATAAGACTGAAGATGTCGAGGCACTATATACCTTGTGGGAGGAATGGAAAACAAGATTCCCGACCCCACAAGTCATTAATCGCCTTTAAACATGAGCAAAAGATTTACTACTCAATTAGACGAAGATGATTTTGGTGACCTTGTGCTTACAATACCTTATGATATATGTCAAGAGTTAGGATGGGATACTGAATCTCTCTTACAGTATGATGTAAATGATGAAGGATTTCATTTAAAAGAAGCAAAAGAGCCACAATGATCTACGTTCTATACGATAAAGAACATATCAATCAAGGAGAGTTTTCCACAGTTGATAAATTGGAGTCTTATATGGATAATATAAGAGAACAACGTAATGAACGTTGGCCGAATACACCACGAATGACTACCTTTGATTATATTAAGTCAATAGGTTGGTTCTTCGATATTAAAGATACTTAAAACTATGGCATTACACATGAGAGAACAATTACTCAGAGCAGTACTAGCACATGCTCAAGGAGAGATTGAAAAACATAAGGTAAACGTGAATGTTTACTTAGAGAATCCTGCTGGTATTGGTGAACACTCCGATATTACCGAAGCAATTCAGGTAGAGTTAGATAAGATAGCACGTTACCATGATCAGGTAGAGGTAGTCAACAAGTATTTCCGATCATCTTCTACAATGTCGAACATAGATAGGAGATCTAGCGAAAGTTGAAGTATGCATTCCCTAAATCTGTCGTAATAGTGGAAGGAATGAAAGCAATACGTTTCTTCCTTCCAATTGACCTGACAACTACTCAGGATAAAATTAACAATCTAAAACTCAGAGGTTACTGGTAATGGACTATGGTGACGAAATAGCAGACTTACTTACACTCACAGCTCTCATGGGTGGTACTATGACTCGTTATGAGACACTTAACTCAGTAGGCAGATCATCAAAGAAAATTGTAATTGAATACGATGTCGAAGAAAGAAACAGTTGATCCTTGGCAGGATAATCAAGAAGCACACGAGGTTATTAATATGTGTCTCTCCCAGATTGCTGAGAGACTCGTAGAGATAGAAAAGAGGATGCTGGAGTTACCCACACCTGACAAAACCTTCTATAGACCTGCTGATGAGGACAAAGATCTCGATTTATTCCAGAATTTTACTAAAATTTACGAAAAACTGGACAAAATAGAGAAAAAGGTGCTATAATATGGGTGTGGTGACCCGCGATCCACAATTTTAACGTATTTTAAGGTATTAAATGGCAAAAACAGTCGCTTGGAACGCTGGAGACACATATATCGAGGCAATTCCAAAGAAAACCCGTCAAGGGAAGGGAAAACACACTAAGTACGGTGCTACCTCTAGAAATGGTGCAAAGAAGCGTCCAAGAGGTCAAGGTAAATGAATTCGGATCTATTTGCGAGTAAAGATGTTGACCGTATTGCAAATGCCCTTGAAAGAATTGCTAATTCTTTAGAACATTTACACATAGAATCTATTGATCATGCTCATATAGATGAAATAGATCATAACCATGTTGAAGGTGATGTTAATACTCACAACAAAACTTGGTAGATGTCTAAAATAACGCATTTTAATTTGTTCCCTACTCCTGTCACACACTGGCGGGAGTTTTTGTATGCTGATGAAACAGAAGCAGTCACTAATTTCTGTCTAAATTATGAAACATGTGAACATAATATGCTAGAGGGTGATGCAAGTTGCTCTAGTGGCAGTACTAGACCTTTAGAACACACCGATAACATTCTGGGTGAGATAGATGAATCCCTTGGTATTGACCTCTATGGGGCAGTAGAGAGCGTTTTAGACAAGTATGCGAATGAATATGGTATACAACCAATAAGACTTACAAATAGTTGGTTTAATATACAAGACGAAGGAAGTCAACTTAGACAACACAATCATCCCTTCAGTGTAGTCTCTGCTGCTTTATTCGTTAATATACCTTCTGGAAGCAATAGATTATATTTTGAGAACCCAAATCCTCATGTAGAGTACAATTATAGGTTAGATGAGAAAGAAAGATCTAGACATTTACATGAATATTGGCATTTTGAACCACAATCAGGTGATTTAGTCATATTTCCCTCTTGGTTGAAGCATGGATCCATGTATGAAAAGAATAATAGTACAGATAGACTAGTAATAAGCGTAAATGCAGTAAGGAAAACCGACTAAATAATAGTTAGTATATAATGTAGTTGTGATGTATAGAGCATTACCGATTGGATTATTCATTCAAAATAGTCCTATTTCTGGTCAAGGTATATTTACTAGACGAGAAATGGCAGTTGGTACTGAATTAGGCATGTCACACCTCATAGATGGTGAAGATATCATTAGGACACCGTTAGGTGGGTTCATAAACCACTCTGACTTACCTAATTGTGAGAAATATAGAATTGGAATGAAATATTATGTGAAAGTGATCAGAAAGATCGATCCTATGGAAGAATTATTTCTGAAGTACACCTTTTACGATGTATAATGGCATTAAAGAAAGTATCGGGCAAAGATGTAAACCTATCACGTTCATTTAAGGACGTTGCGATGGGTTTAAGACGTAATACAGTTACTAAGGACACTGGTGTTGTCAAGAACGAGAATGCGATTAAGCAATCACTAAGGAATTTAGTCCTAACAAGAAAGGGAGAAAAACTATTTCAACCTGAAGTTGGGTGTGAAGTTTTTAATTTACTGTTTGAACCTTTAGATCCTATGACAGGGGATGCAATTAGGGATGAGATCATAAATACTCTTAATCAGTATGAGCCTAGAATTAGTCTGATTGATGTTGATGTTAAGGCAGTAGATGTCTATAACAAGTTTGATGTTACTATAGACTATCGTATCGTTGGGCAACCAATTCTAGAAACTGTCGAATTCGTATTAAAGAGACCTGAATAATGCAACCGAATAATCTTACAGCATTAGACTTTTCAGACGTAAAGTCATCTATTAAATCTTATCTAAGAACAAGGACAGAGTTCACTGATTATGACTTTGAAGGTGCTGCACTTTCTTATTTGATTGATGTATTAGCGTATAATACCTATTATACAGCATTTAATGCTAATATGGCAATGAACGAGGCATTCTTGCCTTCTGCTACTGTTAGAGATAATATTGTTAATATTGCAAAACTACTAAATTATGTTCCACGTTCAGTCATTGCATCACAAGCAACTATCAATGTAAAGCTACAATGCAAGCAAACTAGTAATTCTTACCCTAGTACTGTTACTCTTGGAAAAGGACCAGTCCTATCAGGTGGTAAGTATTTCTTCAATATCACTTCACCAACTACAGTTACTGTTGATTCAGTTACTGGAATTGCAAATGTCAACAATCTAGTAGTAAAACAGGGATCAATCATCTCATTCTCCTATATTGTTAATACTTTCCAACAACAGACCTATGTAATCCCTTCCCCCAACTGCGATGTCAGCAGTCTATCTGTAAGGGTAAAAGCAAACGAATCTTCAACAACTTCTGACTTATACAACCAAGTAGACACTGTAACTAATCTTACCGCTACATCTAGGGTGTTCTTCCTTTCTGAAGGAGAGGATATGCGTTATGAAATCAAGTTTGGTGACGATAGTATAGGTCGTGCTCTAAAAGATGGAGAGGTTGTTACTATTGAGTACCTAGTAACGGACGGTGCTGAAGCAAATGACATCAATACTTTCGCATTTATTGGTCAATTTACGGATTCTTTATCAACAACATACACTGCATCCGATACTACGCTCACAGTAGTCAATAAATCTCAATTAGGAGCCGCAGCTGAGTCAGTTGAATCCATTAAATATAATGCTCCACGGTATTATTCTTCACAATATAGAGCAGTTACCGCACAAGACTACGCTTTAATTACTAAAAAAGTGTATGATAACGCAGATTCTGTAGTTGCATATGGAGGAGACTCATTAACACCCCCTATTTACGGAAAGGTATACATTGCAATCAAAACAAAAACGGGATCATTACTTAATGATCAGACGAAAAAGACTATTGCTGCAGACCTTAGAAACTATGCGATGGCATCAATTGACCCTGTAGTCATTGATCCTGAGAATATATTCATATATCCAAAGGTTTTTGTTTCATATGATACAGGTTGCGGATCTGATACATCTACTATTAAGACTAATGTATCAACTGCGATCAATGATTGGGCAACTCAAACCCAAATTAACAACTTCAACTCCACGTTTAGATCACAGGAGTTTGAAAAAGCGATTACTTTAGCAGATAGATGCGTAACTGACGTTTCACTTCAGACTACTATTCTGAGGTACATCAGTCCAACTACCAATCAGACCAATACTTACGTTATTTCAACTGGATCGGCACTTTATAATAGTGCTCCTAGTCAATTAGCGTCAACTACATCGACTACATCAACTAAAGAACCTATTCTTCTATCTGGTTCATTCAGAACATCAGATAGACCAGGAATTGATCAACAGTTTGAAGATGATGGATATGGTAAGTTAAAGACTTTCTATAACACAGGAACTAGAAAGGTTTACACTAATACTAATGCAGGAACAGTTGATTATGATACTGGAGCAATTGCTTTTGGACCAGTTAATATAATTGGTGCTGGAGGTAATATTTCTCTAACAGCAGTTACTATTGCAGACTCTACCACTGGTGTAGGTAGTATTTCGGATGAATCACTTCTTCCTACTGGATTACAAGTTCCTGTTCAGTTTATACCTGCAAACTCTAGTAGTATACCCGCTTCTACTCCAGGTACTATTATTAACATAATTAACCCAGAAATTACAGTAGCAGCAGCTGGAACTACTCCACCTCCTACTATACCACTAAATAGTTTGACACCGACAATCTTTGATCAAACACCATCAACGGTTGCAGTCACTTCAACAGCAACTACCACTTCATCCACTACCACTACATCTAGTAGTTCCAGTAGTTCTAGCAGCAGTAGTTCTTCATCAAGTTCAAGTACACCTAGCGGTTACTAGACCCAGTTCATCATAATTCAAGCAAGGTTAGATGCACAAGAATATCAATAAGGTATCACAGGCTGTTTTAAAGCAGACTCCAGAATTTGTAGAGCAGGATTATCCCCTCTTTAATAAATTTATTGAGTACTATTATCAGTCTCAAGAAAAAACAGGATTAGGACAAAATATTCTTAATAACTTCCTTGGTTATTTGGATATTGATAAATTAGACATTAGTATCTTAGATGGTGCGACAAAAGTAGTAGAATCAATAGATGCAACAGATGATACGATAGTTGTAGAGAGTGTTGATCAGTTCCTTGTTAACGATGGTTCTGTTCTAATTGGCGATGAAGTAATATACTATGAAAATGCAGAAGCTGGTCCTAACATTGCGTTAAGTCCAGGTATTTCTTATGATCAAGTAAAACTAAAGTGGATTAACCTTGCAAGTCCTCTTTTAAGTTTTGATGGATCTACTCAAATATTTCCTTTAACATCTCAGGATAATCCTATTGCTCCACCTTCTGTGCAGCATTTGATTGTTAGTGTATATGGTAAGGTTTTAATTCCTAGTACAGATTATACTGTTGAAGGAACTAATATAATCTTCACAACTGCTCCTAGAACTAGAATACCTGCTGATGATGCGTCATCAACTTATATTACCTACTTAAATGGTTTTAATGAGAATACAATAGTTGGTTTAGACAATCTTTCTGGTGGTTTTGGTGAAAGTAAGAGACAATTTACTATTACTAGAAGTGGTGCAAGATATGAGCCTGTTGCAGATGAATATGTTATTGCAGTATACGATAATCGACTATTAACACCAAAAGTAGATTTCTTTATTGATGGTGATCAGTTTATATTCTTAACTGCTCCATTAAACGGTAGATTCCTTTCATTATTCTCTATTGAAGCACCTATTCCTTCTTTTGGTGCTGGTGCTGTAGGTTATGCACGTATTAGTGATACAGGAACGTTAACTAGCATTTCTATTAGTAAAAATGGTACTGGTTATAAGTCTGAGTATCCCCCAAGAATTTCAATCAACGCTGATGTAGGTAGTGGTGCTTCTGCAAGTGCTCTTGTTAATGGTCTTAAGAGTATATCACTATTGGAAGGTGGTCAAGGTTATAGCGTCACCAATCCACCTGTAGTTCAGGTTCAAGCACCTACAGCAGTAGGATCTACTGCAGCAACTGTAACTGCGACTGTAGAAAATGGTGCTGTTAGTGCTCTTACAATCACTAATTCTGGTTCTGGGTATACATTCACACCTAGAATTACTTTCAAGCAACCAGGAGGTGCTGTACTAGGCACTCCAACCGTTGTTAATGGACAGATTACTGCCATCCCAATTATTGACGCTGGATTTGGTTATACAACGGTTCCTACGATCTATATTGATGAACCAACAGGAACTAACCCAATCAAAGCAGCATTTGTAGCAGTATTAAGTAGCGATGGGCAAATCACATCGATTACTATAGCAAACGCTGGTCAGGGTTATATTACTACCCCTAGAATGGCAGTTATTGATCCAGTAGGTGCTCAAGTTCTTGAAACTACTGTTGATACTCAAGGTAGAGTAACAAACATCGAACTTTTAAGTGGTGGTGTTGGATATACTGATATACCATCCGTTTATATTGTAGATAACAGAACAGATGCCACTGGAGCATATGCTGGTGGAACTGGTGCTATAGCAACTGCGTCTATTTTCAACGGTCAGATTACAGATATTAATATTAGTGCGTTTGGTGGTGGATACAGTCAGAGTGCTCCTCCAGTAGTTGTTATTCAAGATCCACCTTCTGCTGAAGCATCTGCGGAAATTGGTCTAAATGAAGTTACTGGTTTTACAGTAAATCAATCTGGTACGCTTTATCAGAAAGCAAAATTGACTGGTTGTGCTCGTGCTGCGTCTTCTATCACTTCTTACACGGAAAGTGGCAATGCAAACTTCACAAATAACACTTCTGCTGCAGCACATGCGGTAGATGCTTCAGTTAAGTGCTTAGATGCCTTATTTGTTAAGAGATTACTTGATAAGTATACGGAACAATACCTACCTGATGTTCCTACATTAGATTATGCTAAGATTGATGTTAGAACAGCAATTAAGACAATTAAGGACTTTTACAGTTCTAAAGGAACGTCTTACAGTATTGGGTACCTCTTTAAACTACTTTACGGTGAAACAGTAAGTATATCTTACCCTAAAGACCAAATTATCAAACCATCTGATGCAACATGGTCAATTGACACTATTTTGCGTGCTACTTTGGTTAGTGGTGATCCTACAAACATTCAAGACGGACTTTTAACTCAAGAAGCAGATATTGCTGATACTAACGTTCAAGCAGCAACCGCACTCGTAGAAAACTATATTTCAATTAGAACTTCAGAAGTTACCATTTATGAATTGGTTCTTTCCGAAGAAACTATTGTTGGAACCTTTATTGTTCCATATAAGACAAAATTAGCAGAACCTCTTAATGCTACGGAGTCTATTATTACTGTTGACTCTACAATTGGTTGGCCAGAGAGGAACGGTGAATTTATTATCGGTAGTTCAACTGATACCACAGAAACTGTTCAGTATAAGGAGAAATCACTTAACCAGTTTATTGAGTGTACTAGATCAGTTAATAACGTAGTTGAGGACTGGGATTCTGCAACAGAAGTAAAATCCAACTTTAATGTCTACATTAACAAGGGAACTACTCAAGAAGTAGTGATGAATATTGTTGGTATCGTTGATGCACAGCAAACAACCCTTACTGACACTGGATCTTATTACTTACCAGGAGATAAACTAACAGTTTCTAAGTTAGGTGGAACAGGAACTACTCCTGAACTTACAACTTGGTTATACAACGTTAAGAAATTGATCAATGTTACTAGCGTGACATTTGGTGGTATTAATAATCAATCCGCAACTATTACTTGTGCTAATGATCACGGTCTACTAGTTGGTGATCAGGTAACCATATATGGTGCTAACCCAATCCTCTTTAACGGAACATTCCTTGTAACATCTAGGGATAGTGACACTATTTTCCAATATGCACTACCTCAACCCGCTACTGTAATTCCACAGGGTAACATTCTGGTATCGATTGACCTTAACAAAGGTAAATCTTCTAGTACTGCTATAAACAATGCGATTAGTCCATATACAACTAACGTTCAAAACTCATTCTTTAATGACAACTACGTTTATGTTGCATCTACTGGAATTCCAAACTATAACATAGGTCCGTTTCCTGGTTCTGCATTATTACCTGGTAACCAAAGAAAATTAACAAGATTCCCTAAACTTGCTACTACGATCTCCACAAAAGATTTAATTACCTCAGGTCCTATTGGAACATGGGTAAATGGAGTTTCCGTATGGTCATATAAGTCAAGTTTAACTAAAACGTTTGGTGCTATAACAAGTATTGGTATTACCAATGCAGGTACTGGATATGACGCTGCTTCTCCTCCTGCTATTACAATTGCTGGTGGTGGAGGTTCTGGTGCTACTGCTTCCGTAGTTGTTGATGGTGCTATCAGTGAAGTTACCGTAACTAATGGAGGTACTGGATATACATCATCACCTCTTGTCTCTATCGTTGGTGGAGGTGGATCTGGAGCTGCTGCAACCGCTATTATCACTAAAGGTGTTGTTTCACGTATTCTAATCAATACAGGCGGTTCTGGGTATGTCTCACAACCTCAAATAACCATTGTTGGTGGAGGCGGTAATGGTGCTGCTGCTAATGCATCTGTTAGAGGACCAATCAAAAGTATTGCTGTTAGTTCTGGTGGTGCTTCATATACATCTAAACCTACTGTTACTCTAAGTTCTGGTTCTGGTGCTGTTGCACAGGCAATTGTACAGAATGGACGTATTATATCAATCGCTATTATATCTGCTGGATCTGGATATACTACTGCTCCTGAAATTACTATTCAAGGTGATGGTTTCGGTGCTGTTGCTAGAGCAACTATTGATATTGATGGAGAAAATGCTGGTAGAGTTACTAATATTGAAATTGTTAACAGAGGTATTGGATATCTTCAAGGAACCACTATTATCAATCTAAATTCAGTTGGTCAATCTGCATTATTCAGTGCAAACGTATTTGAGTGGACTTATAACTTACAATCGACTGCAACTCTTGATGCTGCAAAGGGTGGTGTATTTGAAGGATACAATAATCAGTATGGTGGTGAATATGCTCACCCTTCAAACCCACAAACTCTAAGATACATTCTAGGTGATAACCTTTATGAAGCAAGTAATGGTGATATATTAGAAAAAGAAGATTCTGTTGTTCACTCACCTATTATTGGTTGGGCATTTGATGGTAACCCAATTTATGGTCCTTATGGATATTCTGACCCAACTAACCAGAGTTCTGTAATTACTAGATTAAGCACTTCATATAGAGTTAAAACTAATCTTGTTTTTGATGCAGCAACAAATCCATATCCAGTTAGGACAGATGGTCCTTTACTTACAGATACAGATACTAATGGTAATCTATTGTATCCTTCTGGTTCATTTGTTGAAGATTATGAATATGTCTTTGGTTTAGGTGCTTTAGATCAGTATAATGGTCGTTTCTGTAAAACACCTGACTATCCTAATGGTAGATATTGTTATTTTGTAACTATTGACAATACTACTGCAGGTAACCCAGAATTCCCTTATGTTCTAGGTCCAAGTTACAACTCTGTTGTAGATAAGTGGAACTTGAGTACATCTGCTGTTCAGCAGAACATTCCTACTGGTGTTGTTCGTTATAGAGACCCATATGAGAATGTTGATATTGATGTATCAAGAGCACCTAACGTTTCAACTAATGCGTTGACAACTGAAGGTGGAGAAATACTATTATTTGAAATAGAAGATGAAGATAGAAGTGGTGTTATAGATCAAGTTGAAACCGATGATCCTGATCAGATCTTTGAAGAATCACCTTTACAGTTATTTGATTACTTCCCTAAAGTAACCTTCGACTCTAAAGTTGATATTGAAGTTGAGACAATCACTAAGTTTGAAGATGCTTCTGTAACTGGATTTACTATTGAAAACCCAGGTATTAACTATCAGGTTAATGACCGTTTAGAATTTGACAACACTGATACTGATGGTACTGGTGTTTCTGCTCGTGTTTCTAGAATTAAGGGTGAAGCAGTTGAAAGTTATACTTTTGAGAACATTAGTGGAGTTAATTATGGTGTTCTAAAAACAACTGAACCTCATAACTTAGTAGTGGATGATAGTGTCTTCTTGACATATAGTCCAATAATGAATAATACGAACAAGACCTTTACTGTTCGTCAATTCAAAGGTATTGAAGAAATTGTTATAAATTCAACTGGTTCTGGTTATAACTCTGATATTCCTCCAACAATTACTATTGATAGTACTACTGGAACTGGTGGTAAATTAACAGCAATTGTAACATCTGTAGGATCTATTGAACAAGTTAATATTGTTAATTCAGGTTCTGGTTATACAACTAACCCTCGTGTTATCCTATCTCATCCACAGGTCTTTAAGAAAGCAGATTACTATGTTTCTAAGATTGATAATAACAATTATGTAAAAGTTAACGATGTTGTCCTTAATACTAACAAGGAAGTCTTTATATGTGGTAAAACAAAGGATACTAATTCTAATGAAGTAGGATTTGTTGCTAAATTATCTGCTACTGGTGTTAAAGAGTGGCAGAAGACTTTAGAGAGTACTGATGGTCAACAATATACAGAATTTGAAAGATTATACGTTGATGGTAATGATGTTTGGGTTGTTGGTAACAATAGACCAAATAGTAATCTTTTAGACTCTTATAACCCTGATGTTGTTTTATGTAAGTATATACAATCAGCAAATGGTCTTGATGCAACATTATCCTTCCAGAAGGGATATGCTGGTATATCAGGTTCTACACGTTCTGATAATGTAACTGCTATAACTAAACTTTCTGATACTAGATTTGTTATCGGTGGTTATACAAATACAAACTCAACTAATCCTTTCGATGGATATATTGCTCTTATTGATACTACTGGTAATTTTGCTATTAAGAGAAAGGTTGCTGGATCAGGAACTTCAGAAAAAATTACTGGTTTAGCAATTAATGATGGTAATATCTACTTCTCTGTAGAAAGTGCTGCAAGTCCTACTGCAACTGCTGTTGATATTGGATTAGGTAAGGCAACTGTTGGTACTAGTGTAATTACAATTGATTATGTTAAAACATATTCAAATACTTCATATTCATTCTTTGAATCTAGTCTTTGTATTGATGAATTTAATGAAGTATACTTAACTGCAACTTGTAGACTTAAGGCAAATAATACAACTAAGAATAGTTTCTGGGTTGGTAAGACAGATATTTCTGGTAATTTAATTTGGAACTACCGTTATCAAATACCTAATGAGAGTGGAACTGAATACGAAATCACTGCAGTACATAAGACTGCGATTGACGTATTTGGTGATCTTAACGTTGCTTGTAACTTAACAAGTGGAATTAATGGTCTTAAGACAATTAGATCCTTTAAAATTGGATATGGTGGTGATTTAAAGGAGCATTCATCAAATCTATTCAATCTTAATAATGTTGAGGGTGTGACTGCACTTTCATTAGATGTTGATACTTCAGGTGATGTCCATCTATTTGGTCAATCTTCTTGGAATAGAAATGAATTCTTATTCCCATTCACAGGTGGAGCAACCACAGATACAACTGGACATTATACTCCAACTATAGTAACTACAGGTGGTTCACTAAGTTATGAGAACACGGTACAAGGTGGTTATGCAAAACTACTTGGATCTCAAACTGCATCTCCAACTGTTTGGGAAAATGCTTACATTAAGTTCCCTGCTGCAGATGTTGGAACTAAACTTGGTGATGATTGGACTATAGAATTCTTCTTATACAAAGATAGCACTAATACTAGTGTATTCAGTCAAAATGAAGAAACTCTAATTGCTATTGGTGATTCAACAGTAACTACTGGTGGTCTTTGGTTATACTTTGAAGTTAGTACTGGTAAACTTGGTTTATCTGTTACTAACTCTACTACTGCTTTGAATGCTGGTAGTGCAACATTATCAACTCAAACTGGTTTATTTGCTAATAATACATGGCAAACTGTTGGATTGAAGAAAGAAGGAAATATATTCACAGTCTATAGTAATGGTATTCAGGTAATTCAATCAACAGTTCCATCTACTTCATTAGGTAGTAAAGATCTGTTTATTGGTAACATATCTGGTAGAAATGGAACTCCAAACACTTGGCGTTCAAATGAGCAAGGTCAATACCATGTTGATAACTTACGTTTTAGAAATAGAGCAGTTACACCAACTGTTCCTTCTGACATCACTGCTGTTCCTGCTATTGGTGCATTCCCAATCGGTTATGACTGGCAGGATGATGCTTGGTTTACTACCAACTTAAATAAGTTTGATTATATTGATTACACTGGTATTGGTATTAAAGTTGATAAAAATGCTGATGCTGCAAGGATCGGTACTTATACAGAGAGAACTAATACTAAGTTAGGATTTGTTAGAGCAGATGAAATAGGAACTACTATTACTCCTGTAACAATGACTGTTGTGACTACAGGATTTACTCTAGCAGATGCTGGATTCCAAGGTCTCGACTTTGATGATGCTACTATAACGATGTCTCAAGATACTGAGACATTAACTTATACTCAGGATATTTGGAGTTCTAGAACTGCTACTGTTCCTTCACCAGGTTCTCAGAAACTATCTGTTTCTGCTATTGTTAGAGATAAGTATTACTTCAAAGTAACTAATACTGTAAAAATTGATAACGTTCAAGAATTAACCTTAAATCAGGCGTTTAATTTCACTACAGGAACAAAATTAAGACTTAATGATAATGCTGGTGCTTTCGTTAACAGTGGATACATTATCAGACAGGATACAGTTAATAATAAGATATATCTTGCAATTAATAATAATGCTTGGTCTAATGATTTAAACACAGGTAATTTAATTACAGAACAGTTTAGTGAGCAAAGCACTTATGGAATTGTCGGACCTATTCCTGCTGATATTAATGAGATAACAGGATATACATTTGCAATGGTTAATAATACCACTCCTGGTACTTTTGATATAGATTTAGATGACTATAATTTAGATGGTACTGGTTATAATGCTGGTGGTGGACAAAATCTTGATAGTTTCGGTAAGTTCAAACCTTATTCAGATGATGACTATTCAATAAGAATTGACGAAGTTGCTGGTGGATCACCATATATTGTTGGTTCTGTTATTAATATTGTTAGTGGTAACATATCATATAACGCTGCATATTCAACTGCTCAAATTACTGGTCTAACAGGCGTTTTAAAGATTACTTTAGTTGCAAATCTAACAAAGATTATGCAAGCAACTGCAGTAAGTAATACTGATGAAGTTTATGTAATTACGTCAACAAATCATTACCTCTCTGCAGGTGAGATGATTTATGTTGATGGTAATCCAACAGAAAACAGTCTTGATGAGTATGATGGTGCATTTGCTATTGAGAGTGTTGTAAGTCCACTAGAATTTACATATAAACTAACTCAAGTAGCAACTACTTCACCTGCTACAACTGCTGGAAACGTTAATATATTTGTTAAGTCTCCTGTATTGAAGATGTATTATGGACACCAGTACATCTTTGACATGAGTCATAGTTCACTACTTGGTGGAAACTTATCATTCTCTAAAGATAATCTATTTAAACTAGAATATTCATTCAACTCAATTGAAAGAACTGGAACTCCTGGTGTAAGTGGAGAAGGTGTTCCTACTCCTATTGTTAAACTAAAAGTTGATGAAAGTATCGTAACTAATATCTCATACTACTTTGATCCTTCTAGAACAGGAACTGATTCACCAATTGATCCTAATAGTTACTTAGATGTTACTGATTCTCCATATAAAGGCACATTCCAAATCAGTTCTACTGCTGGTCAAACAATTACTCGTGGTGCTGATGTAATCAAATTCCCACTTCTTAATGAACCAGAAGCGGCTGCTGAAGTATCACAGACAACTTATAGTACTAGTTCTGTTAAGGCAGTTGGATCTATCTCTGATGTTCGTATTGTTAACTCTGGTGGTTTCTATACTAGACTACCAATTGTTAGTAGTATTACTTCTACAAGACAGATTGAAAGAGTTTCTATTGAGAATCCAGGAACTGAATATGCTGTTGGTGTTTACAACGCTGTTCCTATTGGAGGTAATGGTGAAGGTGGATTAGTTCAAATTACTGTTGCTGATGGATTAGACAGTGAAGGTGTAACTATACCTGGTCAAATTCAGGAAGTTTTAGTTACCTCTGCTGGTAAGAATTATACAACTGCTTTAATTGATATTGAATCGATTCCTGGTATCCTTGGATCTGGTTTAGCTGGATCAGGTGCTGTTCTAACAGTTGTTATTCCTAATGCAGGTACTCAGGCATCTATCTTTACCAAAGCAGATAAAGTTGGTAAGATTAAGAAACTTAAGAACAATAACTTTGGTTATGATTATCCTCATGACTATACACTACGCCCTGAGATTTCGTTCCCAATAAACGCACAGCTTACTTCTACAAGTATTCTCTCTAGTATTACTGTTACAAATCCAGGTTCTGGTTATTCACAAGCACCTACTGTTGTTATTACAGGTGGTGGTGGAAGTGGTGCAACTGCAGAAGCATCTATTAAGAATGGTAGACTAGATCAAATTATTGTGAAGGATCCAGGTGCTGGTTATTCTTCTACACCAACTGTTTCACTTAAGTCTTCATTCAACTATGTTGTTAACCTTGACTTAGGTCTTTTACAGTTTGCTTTCCCACATGGTATTACAAACGGTGCTGCTATAACTTTAAATGTAGTTGATACAGGAGATGGTGCTGATTTCCCACTTGCTGCAGGTGCTGTTGGTCGTTTAAATGGAACTACAACTTATTTTGCGATTGCTGGTGCTGCAAACTCACTTGAAAATGATCAATTAAAAATTGCTCTTACTGCTGCTAACGCAGAACTTGGTGATGCACTTTCATATGTTAACGCTGGTGAAGGTCGTCAACAAGTACTAACTGAGTCATTCGGTGGTAATGCAACTGCTAATGTTATCACTTCTACCTTCTTAGAAGGAGAACTTGTTTATCAAGGTGACTCACTTGCGACTGCAACCGCACAAGGTTATGTATCTACTAACCAAGGTTGGCAGATTGGACCTAGAATTCTTAAGATCGTTGATTACACTGGAACGTTTGCAGAAACAGAAAAAGTTACTGGTGTTATTTCTAAGTCTTCAGGTACTATTAGTGATTTAAATATTGCTCGTGGTGTTCTTGAAATTGGTTCTATTACTAAAACCACTGGTCAATTCATTGATGACGTTGGTAAACCATCTGAGATTATTCAGAAGATCCAAGATAGTTACTATTATCAGGACTTCTCTTATGCTATTAAGTCTGCTGTTTCTATTAGTGAGTGGAAAGAGATTCTTATTAAGAACGTTCACCCTGCATCATTTAAAGTATTTGGTGAGTTAAATCTATCTGATTACGGATTTATTCCAAACAAAGCAACTGATTTCCAACTTACTAAGTCTGTTGAACTTGCTAGAGAAGCAATCGTTCCTAACATTCAAAGTTTTGCTTTAGTTGAACCAGTTTACTCTGAGTTTAATAATACTGAGGTTCTATTCCGTCAAAAGAGACTAACATCTTCTGAGAATATTCTAACCTCTGTTGTACAAAGAATTGATGATATTTCTAGTCAGTTTGATGGTAAGAAGATAGCATTCCCTCTAACAGTTGATGGTAACACTGTTGTTGCTAACGCAAACCAGTTAATGATTGTATTGAATGGTATTGTTCAGAACCCAGGATCTGCATTTGAAATTCAAGGTGATTCTATCGTCTTTAGTGAACCACCACAACCACCTGCAAGTGTTAAGTATGTTAATGTTCAAATATCACAGATTGCAATTGTAAGTAATACATTTACTAACCAAAGTGGTATTTTCCCAAGTCCAGGTAATATTTTAACTGGAACTAACTCTGGTGCTAAAATAACAGTAACTTCTGTTGTTGGTGATACTATATTTGGTTTCATTACAGAAGGAACATTTATTGCTGCAGAAAACGTAACTGTTAGTGCAACTGGATTTAGTGCTAACCTTGATGTTCAAAGTAGTATCAGTAACATTGGATTATTTGAATATGGAGAGACAGTTAAGAACTTAACTAATGATACTGCTAAAGTTGAGCAAATTAACTTAGAAAGAGGTTTAGAAAATGCATTAGCAGAACTACGTTATACAGTTGGTCCTTCTACAACTGCAGTTGAGGTAGTTCCTTCAGGATCAACCACAGACGGTCCTGTTCCTGCTGGAACATTTGCAACCAGTACTAACTATCAACTTGGATCTGAGGTTGTTACTGTTACTAATATTGTTGATGGAAATGATTCAACAACTCTAACAGTTACCAGAGGTCAAAATGGAACTGTTGCTGTTTCACATCAAGAAGAATTCCCAATCTACGGAACTGTAATTGCTGTAACAAGTGCTCTTACTTTAAGTAAAACTGCTGGAACATATAAGTCTACACCAGGTCTATTTGATATACAATTAAATGATGTTATTATCGGTGCTAAGTCTGGTGTTGTTGCTCGTATTACACAGACAAGTGCATATCAAGATCCTACAACTCAAGAGTTTATAAGTCAGGTTAACATCTCTGAAGGTTCATCCTTCTTTGGATTGTTGATGAATAGAATTACTTCTCAGACTTATCCAAACGTTGTTATTGATAACATTTCAGAATCTCAAGTTAGTATCGTTAAGTATACTGATAATACAACTGCTTTCAACTCTGAGTTCCCTGCTAATGAACAGATCAACAACATTATCGTACCTTATGATAATCTAGTTGGTGGTCCTATTCAGGAAAATGAAATTATTAGAAATTATAGGTTAGGATATGGTAGTAACAGTGGTGATTTCATTGCTGGTGAGAGTGCTAGATCAAGAAAACTTTCTTATGTAAATGCTAAAGGTGATGGATTCTTTGCTACTGGTCAAGTAATTAGAACTCAAGATACAAAAGCAGAAGTTCTTGGATTTAATCAGGCAGATCAAGTAATCTATCTTGGTAAGGTTGGTAGAACATTATCAACAGGTCAAGATGTACATATCGCCACATTCTCAAATCAGGCACAACTTGATACTACAGTCAAATATTATGGAACTGCATCACTACAACTAGTTGCTGCAACTAACGATTATATTAATATACCTTCTTCTAGTGAATTTGCTTTCGGAACAGGTGCATTTACTATAGACTTGATGGTGCGTCCTGCTGCATCTTCTTTAAGTGGAACTGCTACTATACTTGATATGAGAGCATCTGCTGCAAATGAAGTTGCTGGTAGACTATACTTAGAAGCAGGTCAAGTTCGTTGGAATGTTAATAATAGTGATTTAGTTACATCTGGTTCAACAGTTCTTAGTGCAGATACTTGGGTATTAATATCCATCATGAAATCTGGAACTACAACTAAGATTTTATTGAATGGAACTGAAGCAGGTACAGCAACAGATAACACAACATATGTTGCAAAACCAGTTAGACTTGGTTCTGATTATGCTGGTGCTAATAGTTTGACTGGATTCATTGATGAATTAAGGATTTCTAATACAAACCGTCATCAAACAATTCCATTCACTCCTCAAAATGGTATTTGGCAGGGTGATGCTAATACATTAGTATTGATGCACTTTGATGGTGCTGATGCTCAAACATTTACTGAAGATTGGTCTGGTGCAGAAGGATTTACTGCTGGTGAAGACTTTAATAATGATGCTATATTAAATTCATCTCGTTCTTCTTCTAATACTCCTGGTGGATTTGTTGGAAGAACTCAAAGATATTATGATGCTGCTGATCTAATCATTCTTAATAAGGAATACCTTGCTCAAGAAGTTGTTTATATTCTAAAAGAAAGACATCCACATCATACCGTTAAAGGTAGTGAAGTTGATTGTGAAGATGATGTTCGTGATGTATTAGATGCTATTGTTTCTGACCTTCGTAATGGAACAAATAATAAAATTTGGGATGCATCTTCATATTATGTTGATAGGGCAGTTAGTCCAATTGTATTGAAGTTTGTTTCTAATGAAGTTGATGAAGTAGTTTATACTTACGATAAACTTGAGGAATTACTTAAGTATATTGTTAATAACACTCTTTGGGATACTCAAGGTGATCATGGATTAGTACAGAAGACAGATAAGACTATTACTGAGTCTAGTGGTCTAGTAACATCTACTTTCCAACCTACTGGTGCATCTTATGATGCTGCAAGTGGTTATATGGTATTGACTGCTTCTGCTCACGGTATGAGATCAGAAAGAGAAATTACTGCAACTGATGCTGATTATACAGCAACAACAGGTGTTCTACAGGTAACTGTTGCTACAACTACATTTAGTGTTTCTACTGCCACTTATGCCCATACAACTGGTGTAATGGTAATAACAATTGGTGCTCATAGTTTGACAACCAATGACAATATTAGAATCGCTACTGGTGGAATCACATTTAGTTGTAATAACGGTGGAGTAAGTAACGCTGCATATCCTCGTGCTGCTGGTGCTAATACAGAAAGTGGTGCTGACTATGCATACGACAGATGGCTTCCAATTCTTGCTGTAGGTGCAACAACTATTACTGTTAATGTTAACGGTGGAAAGGGTGCTATTAGTCATGCCTTTGCACACACTTATGTTTCATCAACTGCAGGTGCTATTACTGCTGGTCATGGTCTTAACATTGGAGATAGGATGAAGTTTGATCCTAACTCATTGGTAATGAATTGTACCTCTGATGGTAATACAGTTAATCAAAGTTATCCAAGACCTGATGATCCTGCTAACCAAGGTTGGTTAGAAGTTACAGCAAGTACTGGAACTACGTTTGATATAAATGTTGGAACATCACCTACTGTAAATTATACAGCAACTGCTGGATCTTATAATGCTGATACTGGTTTCTTAACCATGAATATTGGTCAGCACAATCTAAGAACTGGTCGTAAGTACACTGCAACTAACGCATCATACACTGCATCTTCAGGTGCAATGAAGATTACTATTGGAGATAGTATTGATGTTCATAGTGCTTCTTATGTTGCTAAAACAGGTTTATTAGATTTAAATATTGGTCATCATAACTTTAAGAAAGGTAGTTTAGTTCAGATTGCTCCTAACTCACTATTCTTCACATGTAGTATGGATGACCATCAGTCAGTTCATGCATATCCAAGATCAACAGACCCTGTTTATCAAGATGATATTGAAGTTATTGATATAACCAATGATACAATTACTGTTGATGTAGGAACATCTCCAGAAGTTTCATACACACCTACTGGTGCAACTTATAACACCTCTACAGGTGACATGGTTCTTACCATTGGTGCTCATAGTTTAGCAGTTGGAACCGCAATAAAACTTTTAGATGAGTCTATATCATTCACTTGTAGTTTTGGTAGCGGTGGTACTACTGCATATCCAAGACCTCTAGTTGACACTGCAAATGTAAGCACTGCATCTTATAATGCTCAGACTGGAATATTCTCAGTAACAACATCTGCTGCACATAACTTAACTGGTCCTACTGCTAAGAATATTACCGATGCTTCTTATAATGCATCTACAGGTGTTCTACAATTAACATCTGCAGGTCATGGATTTGCAATTGGTGATAAGATAAGAATTAAAGATGATGCCTTAACATTTACTTGCACTAAAGATGGAAATGCAACAAACCATACATATCCAAGATCAACAGATCCTGTAAGTGGTCAATGGTTAACTATCGTTGCTAAAGCAACTGATACATTTGATCTACAAGTTGGTGCTTCTAAACTTGGTTTAAATGAATATACACATACATGGGCTGGTGGTACTGCAGCTAATGCTATTGAAAAAGCAAATGATGTAATCAAATTTGTTGATGATTCAATGACATTTACTTGTGCATTGGATGGTAACGCAACTAATCACACATATCCAAGATCAACTGATCCTGTAAGTGGTCAATGGTTGATTGTTGAAAACGTTGCTTCAACTACATTTGATGTTCAAGTTTTAGATAACGCTCCTTCTACTAATACATCTGCACATACATTTGTTTCAGCAACAACTGGTGCTGTTACAATTAAGAGAGACCCTGCTCACGATAGTTCTCTTACAATTACTGCTGTAGCTGCAACAACTATTACTGTTAACGTTACTCCTATTACATCATACTCTTCAACAACTCATACATTTGCATCTGCATCTCAAGGTGCTGTTATAGTTGGTGGAGATTACACTCATAAATTTGTATCTGCTGCTTCTGGTGCTGTAGTTCCTAATCATGGATTCTATGTCGGTGACAGAATCATGTTCGAGGAAGGATCACTGGTCTTTACTTGTAATATGGACACACATAGTACAAGACATGCATATCCAAGAGAAAGCGATCCATTCTACAATAAGTGGTTACCAATTAGTAATGTAACTACTAACACATTCGATGTAAACGTTGGTACAACTACAAATACATCATTTACACCTACTGGAGGATCCTATGATGGAACCACAGGTAAATTAGGTATTACTATTGGTTCTCACACACTTGAAGTTGGTCAACATATTAAGATTGCTACTGGTGGAATTTCATTCACTTGTGCAATGGATGGTGGTACTGCTGTTAAGGCATATCCACGTGCAACTGATCCAGCAAATGATTCGACTCTTGCAATTATAGAAAGAACTGATACTACTATTACAGTTGATGTTGGAGAATCACCTTATGTTTACTTTGATGTTTCTGCTGCTACCTACAACCCAACATCGGGTGTCATGGTACTTACAATTGGAGATCATGGATTAACTGCTAATACAAGTATTAGACTTAAAGATAATTCATTAACCTTTAGTTGTGATCAAGGTGGAACTGTTGGAACTGGAACTTATCCTAGATCAAGTAATGACTATGTTTATCAGAAAGCAATCAATATTGATTCTGTAACTGATACCACAATCACAGTTAATGTTAACGGTGGTCAGGGTGCTATTACTAACACCAATGCCCACACATTTGTAAGTGCTCTACCTGGTTCAGTTATTGCTGGTGGTGCTTGGGCTCATACTTATTCAACTGCTGCAACAAACGCAGTTTCAGTTGGTGGTAACTATGCTCACATATTCAAGTCTGCTTCTCCTAATGGTATAGTAAGGTCTGGTGAAACAATTAGAATTGCTAAAGATGGTATATCCTTCAAGTGTTCACAAGATGGATATCAAACAATTCATTCTTATCCTAGAACTGATGATCCTGGATATAATACATCACTTCCAATCTATAATAACGGAACTACTTCTACAGCATCAAATGCATCATATAATGCATCGACTGGAGAAATGGTTATTACTGTTAACAGTCATGGATTTACAACTAGCGATCAAATCAGAATTGAGAATGAATCTCTAACATTTACTTGCACTAAAGATAGTAATACAACAATTCATTCTTATCCTAGAGAAAATGATCCATTCGTTCGTAGATGGTTAAGAATTACTGCTGTTACTGACAATACATTTACAGTTAATGTAGGAAGAGCTGCAGATTCAACTCAACAGTACGCACATACATTTGCTTCTGCTACTAAGGATGGTATTGTTAAGCGTGATGACACAGTTACAGTTAATGTCGGTGCTACACCAACTAAGAGTTTCACACCTACTGCGTCAACTTATAATCCTTCAACTGGTGCTCTAGCATTAACAATTGGAACTCATAGTTTACCTGCTCCAACACTTCATACACCAACAGACGTTGCTTATAATCCTACTACAGGTATTATGACTTTGACCATTTCAGGTCACAACTTCTCTAATGGTGAGAAAATTAAGATTGCTGATAATGGATTAAAACTAAGTTGTCCTTATAATGGTGCTTCAGGTACTGCTGCACAAAAAGATTATCCTCGTTCAACAGACCCAGTTAGCGGTAAGTGGATTCCAATTTCTAACGTAACTACTAACACATTTGATGTTAAAGTTCTAGACATAATTCCTTCTACTAATACTGATACTCATACATTCGTATCTGCTGTTACTAACTGTGTAAGTAAAGCAAATTCAACAGTTAAGATTGCTGAAGATTCATTAATCTACAAGTGTGCTGAAGATTCTAATGCTACTGAGCATTCATATCCAAGAGGAGATGTTTCTAGAAATACTGCACAACCTGGTACTTTCTACAACCCTGTTACAGGTGTTCTAAAACTTAGTGTTCCTACAGAAAGTCATACACCATCTACAGCAACATATAACCCAACATCAGGTGAGATGGTTCTAACTCTAGATGCACAATCTGGAGCGTTCAATGTTTCTAATGCTACCTACAACACCTCTACAGGTGATATGGAACTTACAATAGGAACTCATACTTTAACTACTAATGATAGAATTAAGATTAAGGAAGGATCATTAAAGTTTGCATGTAACTTTGGTAATGATAATTATCAAACTCCAAAAGCATATCCAAGAGCTTCAGGTGCTAATACCACTAACGGTGCTGACTATGCATTCAACACATTCTTAGACATATCTGCTGTAACTGGTACAACTATTACAGTTAACGTTAATGGTGGACAAGGTTCTATCAGTAATAATAATCAGCATAACTTCATATCTGCTGATGCTGGTGCAGTTGTTGTTGGTCATGGATTAGTTGTTGGTGACAGAATTAAGATTGCTGACGAAGGATTAACCTTTAGTTGTGATCAAGGTGGAACTGTTGGAAACGGATCATATCCAAGATCAACTAATGACTACGTTTATCGTAAGTGGATTAGAATTAGAGCAGTAACTGGAAATACTATTACTGTAAATGTTAATGGTGGACAAGGTGCTACTACTAACACTAATGCTCATACATTTGTATCTGCTGTTGCTAATGCTATAACATCTGGTCATGGAATGACCAATGGCACTCCAATTAAACTTGCTGACGAATCCTTAACATTTGCTTGCACTGAAGGTACTGGTTCATATGCATATCCAAGATCAACTGACCCTGTTTCTAAGAGATGGTTGTTCATTCAGAATGTAACTGATTCTTCCTTCGATGTTAATGTTCTAGATTCACTTCCTTCAACCAATGTAACCACACATACATGGATTAGTGCTGTTGCTGATGGTATCATTGAAGGTGATCCTATTGTTGGACAAGCAGTTCCTGTTGAGGCAGTAACTTCTACAACTATTACAGTTAATCCTCTAGACGGTGATGTTCCAACTAATACTTCTGCTCATACATTTGAGAAATTAAATACATATCAATTCCAACCAACTGCTGTTACTTACACACCAACAACAGGTGTAATGTCTCTGACTTCTACAAGTCATAAGATTAAGGAAAATGATAAGATATTCATTAAAGAAAATTCATTATCATTCAAGTGTAACATGGGTGATGATGCTGGACTTCATACTTATCCTCGTGAGACTGATCCAGTTGCTAATAAGTGGATCACTGCTACTAACGTAACTGCAAATACATTTGATGTTAATGTTGGAACTACACCTAATGTATTCTATACTCCATCTGATGCTGAATATAATCCTACTACAGGTATTATGTCACTTACGATTGGTAAGCACGATCTAAGACCTGGTACTAGTATTAAGTTAGGTCAAGAATCATTAACATTTAAGTGTGCTAATGACTCTTATGCAACTAACCATTCATATCCAAGAAATACAATTTTAAGTCACACACCAACTGATGCTGATTATCATCCTGATACAGGTATCATGACATTGACTGTTAACGGTCATAACATGGGTGATGGTGATTGGGTTAAGATTGCTGATGGTGCTGTAACATTTAAATGCACATATGGTGCTGGTGTTCATACATGGACTGGTGGTACTGCATCTAATGCTGTTCAAGTTCAAGAAGCAGGTTTAGGAAACTTTGATGTTACTAACGCAGACTATAATGCCTTAACAGGTGATATGGTATTGACAGTTGGATCTCATTCAATTACAACTGGTAACACAGTTAAGATAGTTGCTAACTCATTAACATTCAGTTGTGATCTAGATGCTAATGCAACGAACCACACTTATCCTCGTGCAACTGACCCTGCATACGATACTGCTCTTGCAATATCTGCTGTAACTGGTACAACTATTACAGTTAACGTTGGTGTAAGTTCACCTGGAACTGCATATCCTCGTGCTTCTGATCCTGTTAGTGGTAAGTGGATTAAGGTATTCAATACAACTACAAACACATTTGATGTTCAACTTCTAGACATCGTTCCTTCAACTAACACAAGTATTCATACATTCTTATCTGCTGTTACTAACGGAATTTCACAGAAGAAAGATAGTGCTTTTGATTCTCCAGTTGAGATCGTTTCAACAACTCCTTCAACTATCACTATCAAGGTTATTAGAAAGACACCTTCTACAGATACTTCAAATCATATATTTGTATCTGCTGCTGCTAATGCTGTAATCTCTGGTGGTGCATATACACATACGTTTATCACTGCAGACCCAGATGCTATTACTAGATCTGTAGTACATACTGGTGGTAATTATAACCATGTATTCTCATCTGCATTAACTGATGGCGTAATTACTGGTGGTAATTATGTTCACACCTTTGTATCTGCTGCAACTAATGGTATAAAAGTTGCTGGTGATGCAGTTTATCTTGCTCCTGGATCTCTTACATTTACATGTAGTAAGGATGGAAATGATAGACCTACTGGGTATCCTCGCACAACAGATCCTTCATACAATCAACTTCTAGAAGTTAAGGATGTCACAACTGATACATTCACTATTGATGTTGGTGCTGCTGCAGGAAAAGATCAATATACTCATACATGGGTAAGTTCTTCTCAAGGTGCTGTTAGTAAGTCTGATTACAATCTTAAGGATTGTTCAGATGTATTCACTACAGTTGGTAACCTAGTTGATATCTTAACTGATACACTAACAAATGCTAACGCATCAACTCCAGTTGATCATTTAGGATCTATCACTAAAGTTACACCACCTTACAAGTTCTACGGTGGAACTGTTGATGCTTATAATGAAACTCCATTCCCAGTAACATATCATGATGCTACTAATGACATTATTGTTACTGATCAGATTGATGAAGATACACAATATAGATTCCGTGATGCTGCATACTTAATTCGTGCTAATAGTGGTGTTATCGTTGATAAGGCTGCCTTTGACATGCTTACTAAGTATCCAGATCTTGCTATAAGTATGCCAAGAAATGCTAATGGAACATCTACAGATGGTACTGTTCGTTGTAAGCAAGATTTACTTGAGATTGTTACTGCAGTTGCTAGTGACCTTGAGAATGGTGGTAACTTACAGACACTAAAAGCTGCTAAGTTCTATATCGGCACTAACGGTGGATTACAACATATTCGCTTACAAGTATTCCAGTCTGTATATGCTCATAAACAACTTGGTATCTATCTGAAGCAAGCTTGCACAGGTGATCTAACTTACGATAATACAGACAACATTATTGTTGGTGACTGGGGTATTACAGATAATAGTAGTGCTGGAAACTGTGCTAATGTTCAGACTGCTATCGATACATTAATTACATCAATTAATGATTTGATTGCACCTACAGACGAGGACTTTGCAATTGCTGCTGATAGATTATACTTCAATAAAGACTTTATTGCTGAAGAAATTACTGGTCTTACAACTGCATATTTCACTTATGATTTAAATGGTATTAACTATTCAGGACTTACATATCCTTCAAATGGTGTTACAACATGTCAGAGAGACCTTAAGTTAATCTTAGATGGTATCATTTCTGATTTACAAACTGGTGGAACTGAGAGTACTATCCTTGCGATGGAAACATATATAAGTGCTACATTACAGATTGAACAGGTTGATGATGAATTAGCTGCAACAATCTATGCTATTGATAGACTTAAATATCTTGGAGAATTTGGTATCGAGAACCAGTTATACTCTCAGAATGAATCTGCTGGTTTAGCAACTCAATATGAGGCAGTTCATACTAACAGAGCAGAGTATAGAGACTCAATAACACCAACAAATATACAGAATCCTGTTTATGCCTTCCGTGATCTTTGTGATATTGCAATCAATATCCTTGCACCTGGTGGCAAAGCAGCAAGAAGTGCTGTTAAGCAACTTAAGTACAACCAGAATTACTATAAAGAAGAATTAACTACTCTTGTTAACTCACAGTTTGGAGTTGGATCTTGGACTTATAATACCTTCATCGATGAAATGGTTAATAATACCGTTCATGATATACTCGTAACTGACTTTACTAAGACAGAAACTGCTTATACTATTCAATTAACTGGAACCTTTAACAACTACACTGCTGGTGAGACTGTTATTTCTAGTGGTGGTGGTAGAGCAACTGTTCTAGAATGGAACGATGATGATGAGGTATTGTATGTTAGTTCTATTGATGGAAATATATTTGCACCAACTCAGACATTAATTGGAGCAGATTCTAACGCATTCGGAACTATCGCTGCTAATGGTGTTAGTGCTCCTTATATTTGGTATACATCACCTGCTAATATCAAAGCACTTAATACTGCAAGATTAATTACTTCAAATATTCAAGGTCAGGTTGCTGGAACTAACTTAGCAGCATTACCAGAAACGTTCACAACTAACTGGACTGATAGTGGAACTAATGTAACTGTAGATCAACTTGCTTCACCAGATAGCACAACAACTGCAGATAAGATAATTCCAGATACGAGCAGTAGTATCAAGTACATTTACAGAAACTTCGCTATTAGTGCTTTCGAGACATTTGATAGTGACGCAGTTAAGTTTGATACTACTAATGAAACATTTGATACTGGTGCAATTGGAGCACAAGAGAGTCAGCAATATTCATTCTCAGTCTTCTTGAAGCAAGGTGAATATAGTAGAGTTCGTGTTCAAATGGGTCTTGATACTGGAACTGCTGGTGAACAGTTAGCATTCTTCGATCTAAACCTTGCTGATGGATCTATCGGTTCGATGTTCACACCTGGTAATGGTATTACGATTGATGCTTTCGGAACTATTCCTTATGGTAATGGTTGGTATAGAGCATTCATTACAGGTACATTCTCCTTTGGATTTGGTGAAATTCGTACTCAACTCTATGTTAGAAATGCTGCTGGTGATGAGGTATATACTGGAGATGGATCTTCAGGTATATACGCATGGGGTATGAAACTCTTTAAGGGTGTTCTTGATCCTTATCAATCTGTTGCTGGTCAAGTATTCTTTGCTGATACAGAGTTTAACATTAAGACTTACGCATTAGATCTATTACAAGATTATATGACTAAGGCACTTACTGGGTCTTTGATATCACCTTCTACTAATGCAGGATTCTACTCATACTATGACAACACAATTAACACTGACTATAAGTATCGCTCGATTGAAAGATTAGTTAGATATAATCTTAATATCATTCGTGAGCAATTAGAGGTTGATACTTTCTACACAACTCTTACTACAACAAGTGGAGTTTCAGTTCCTGCTAAAACATATGGAACTAGAGTTATTCCTGCTGGTATACAAGGTGGTGTTCAAAATGCAACTTACGTGTATGGATTACAAAGTGATCATAATGCTGAAGTTGAGACAATCTCCGAAAACTCAGGTAAAGTTGTTCAAGTATATCAAAGATTCAGAATTGATGGTGATATAACTGATGGTCCTTTCACTATGAACGAGGTTGTTGCCAAGCAAGGTAATGCTTCGGTCACGGGTGTTGTTTACGGGTATCATTTCGATGACAACTACAAGTACCTAGACGTTAAAGTTACTGCTGGTCCTTGGGCGGTTACAGATAATGTTGTTGGTGCTACTAACTCAACTACTGCTCAGATTAGTTTGATAGAAGATAGGATTCATATCATAGATGTTCAAGGTGAATTTACAAATGATATCCCATTCAAAGGATATACAAGTAGTGCTACAGCATCACCTACTGGATATATTAAGGCAGAAGCATCTGTAACTGATAATACTGGTGGAACACTCACAGTCGATACTGCATCTCTCTTAGGATCATTTGAAGCAACGTCTGTTGTTTATCCATCATCCTCTAGGAAATTTATTGATGTTTCTAAGTATGCTGGACTTGACATTGCGGTTGGTGATAGAATTGCTTCGGGTGGATATAAGAGATTCGGTGTTTCTGTTCTAAGTGGACTTAACAGTTTCACTCAGGGTAACAGACTATACAAAGTTGTTTCTGGTATCCAAGATACTCAAACATACGGTATTATTACTGAAGTTGATATTGATAATGGTTACATCTACGTTGCAGAATATCAAGGAACATTTACGCAGGGTGATGTTGTAGGTGACTATGGTACTAACGCTTCCTTCCCAATTGGTTACGCATCAATCTTAACGATTGTTACTACAGCAGGGGCAGCAGCAGCACTCGTGCAGGATGTTCGTGATATTGCTTTGAATAAGAGATTATATCTTACTGATATCGCAGGAACATTTGATGATAAAGATTACATTGTTGGACCTGACGCTTACAGATCTGTTGTTATTGGTATCACTGATCTTAAGGGTCGTGTTAAGCGTTCCTTCAAAGGATTTGATGGAACTACAACTACGTTCCCATTAACAATCAATACTGGAACTTCATACTTACCTGATCCTGCAGGTCACTTATTAGTATTCTTGAATGGTATACTACAACCTCCAGGCGCGTCAAACGCATACACAGCGTTCTCTGATAAGATTCAGTTTACTGAAGCACCAGATCTAGGTGCATCCTTCACAGGATTCTATGTTGGTAAGTTGAGACAGTTGGATGATATCTCCTTCGAGTTTGACTCTTTACGTCAATCATTCAACCTCAAACGTAATGATGTATTCTACTCACTAACACTAACAGAAGGTGTTCAGTCTAGTACAATTCTTCCTGAAAATAATATCATCGTTTCCTTGAATGGTGTTATTCAGGAACCAGGCGTAGGTTTCGAGATTGTTGGTTCTAGAATCATCTTCTCTGAGATTCCTCGTGTTGGATCAACATTCGTTGCATTCTCCTACGTTGGTTCTGAGGCAGACGTTGATGCTGCTGAGGTCGTACCTCCAGTCGAACCAGGTGACTTTATTGACATCCAAGGTGAGACTTCAGATAGAGAAGTTGCTGTTATTGAATCTTCTAACTCTCTAATTACATTTGATTACTTGGGTTCTGTCTTCGGTAAGGACGCACAGGGACAAGCAAATATTACTTCAGGAACTATCAATACCGTTCAGGTTACATCAGGTGGATCTGGTTATACAACTAGACCAACTGTAAGACTTGACTCTATATCAGGTTTTGATGGTAACGTTAAAGCACTAGTCGGTGTTGCTGGTGTTGAAATTAGTAATCCAGGAAGCGGTTATCAGAACCCAGCTGTTGCAGTAGAAACTGTTGTAGATGATAACTGGACTGCTCCTGATTTAAGTTTATACGGGGAAGAGGAAGTAGATCCCGAAACACCATAAATACTAGTAAAATTATAGCGAGTAATGGCTAAACAACTATTAAGTCTTGGTACTAATGCTAACGACAACACGGGAGATACTCTCCGTGCTGGAGGTGATAAAGTTAATGACAACTTTAATGAGATGTACACTGCTTTGGGTAATGGTACTGATTTAACCATTAGTCTATCTTCTGCAGGTAGTGGTCAGGTATTACGTTATAATGGAACAAACTTTGTTGCTTCAGATTATTTAAACTTAACATCTGCACTGGATGTTAACGGGAACTCAATTATATCAGCTAGTAATGGTAATATTAATATTGCTCCGAATGGAACGGGTAATCTGACTATTGGTAATGCAAGTATTACTAATACCTTTAATGGAACTGATGGAACTATTGATTTTCCAACTAAAGTAAAGTATAAGAATGAATTTCCTACACTTGCTGGATCTCCTGCAGCTGCAACATATACAGGATATTTCTTCACCGTAGATGGTGATGATAACCCATATGTAAATATTAATATTACTGCTGGTGGTGCTGGTGATGTTCAGGCAAAACTTTTAACACAGTATTCTAGTGTTGATCTTTTAAAGGATATTGACATTACTACTGCTGCACCTACTGAAGGACAAGTTCTGAAATGGAGTGTTAGTGGAGCAAAATTTGTTCCTGGTGATGATGCTGCTGGAGCAAGTCAACAGAACCTATGGGCAACTTTTGGTGGTGATACTGGCACAACAAGTGCTAACACTACAACTGATACGTTAACCATTGCTGGTGGTACTAATATTGCTACAGCAGTGTCGGGTGATACCTTGACGGTTAACTTCGATGGTACACTTGTTACAACATTAGCATCTTTAACAGATACGAGTGTTGCAGGTGTTGTACAGGGTAACTCATTATTCTGGAATGGAACTAATTGGGCTGTAGTTGATAGTCCTGTTATGTGGTGGGAGTTAGGTTCTAATGGAAGCACAGACTATACTTTTGATGGTCCTGGTTTTGCTTCTGCAACTAATGACCCAACTCTTTATGTAAGTAGAGGTTTTACCTATGCTTTTGATAACACTACAATGGGTGGTGCTCATCCCTTTAGAATACAGAGCACACAGGGTTTAACTGGAACTCCATATACTGCTGGTCAATCTGGTAGTGGAACCAGTGTTCTCTATTGGACTGTTCCTATGGATGCTCCATCAACTCTATATTATCAGTGTACACTCCATGCATCTATGCAAGGACAAATCAACGTTGTAAGTTAATATAAATGGCAAGAACTGTTCCTGGATCTGGTGCTGTAATAGACCCAATATTTGATGAAACATTTGGTGTTCGTGCAGTAGAAGTATTAAACGGTGGATCTGGATACTCTGTATCCGACCCCCCTAAACTTTCTGTGACTGGTTGTGGAACTCCTGATGTAGAAGCACTTCTTTATCCAATCATTGATGAAGATTCAGGTAAGATTATTCATGTTCGTGTTCTGAATAGAGGTTCAGGATATGATCCTTTGCGTTTACAAATTGTTCCAACTGCGGAAACACCTAATGTTGTAAACTCGTTTGATATCAATAGAATTTGGCAAGGACATCCCAACTCTACAACTGCTGGAGTCTTTGCACTTACTGGGACAACAAAAACTGATAGATTAACAATAACATCTGATAATCATGAGAAACCTACTTGGACATTAGCAGAAGCAGCACCAGGTGGTGGTCCTTTAGTAGATAGAACATTTAATCAGCAATTTATATACAGAGGTGGTAAGGACGTTCCTAATCCTGGTACTAGAGAGTTACAACCAGATAAGGTTGTTGGTATCATGGCAAATGGAGGTTTACTCCATACTCCTGAATGGGGTCCAGATGGTAATGCTCCTGTAGGACATTCTCTTGACTCAGTTAAACACAATTATGTTAAGAGTAATGATATATACGATGCTGTAACTGAAAATAATGTCAAATATTATCAATCAAATAAACTAATAAATGAATTTGAATTAAGTAATGGTGTATTTGATTGGGGTAATCTAATACCTTTTGTATGGAATGTAAAGGTTGAACTTGATAATATTATGTTAACTGTATCTAATGTTGATGAAACATTAGGAACTATTGAAGTTGGTAGATTAGTTGATGAAATTGCTGGAAATGCTAGAGGTGAAATTGCTAAAGTTGTTAGAAATGGTCAGGGTATTGTAACTAGAATATATCTTAGAGCACTTTCTGTTGATGCATCATTCTCTCAAGGAGATGGATGCTTAGGATCTAATGGATTTAATTTTGTTATTCAAGATGTTCCATTAGCATTTACAACTGGTGTTTTCTATATTGATTTTGGAACAGAAGCACATGAGTTTGGAGCATTTACACCAGGTGCTTATTATATGTCTCCTGAAAATATTCAGGTTCAAAGAAATTATCTAATTATTTGGAATCAAAGTGATGCCAGTAACTCTGCTGGAGCACAAGGTCATCCAATGAGATTCAGCACTACACCAGATGGTCCTTTAAATAACAGTCCTGGTACTTTATACTATAAGAGCACAGGTGTAACAGAAGCACCTGCTGCCGATTATGAGAATATCTACCAACCTTTATTCATAATGAATCAGGATGAATCCGCAAGGATTTATTATCATTGTGCATATCACAGATATATGTCTGGATATGAGGGTGATGAAGGATATATGATTTTCAATTCGGAAATCGATAACGATCCAAGACCAAATACTTATTATACTGATAATTTTTATCAAAGTGATGCTAATGATCCTGCTACTATTGACCGTTCTAGACATGTAGATGGTCACTCTAAAATATTGGGTATGTCCTATGATGGATATCCAATATATGGTCCTTGGGGATATAATCCTTCTGGAACTGCTATTAGAGAAACTTCAGGATATCGTTTAAGAACTTCAATTGAATTAGCTGGTAATAGACCTATAGTAACTACAGCAAGTACTGTTACATATAACGTTACTGTTTCTAATGGAAAATATCTTTTCGACGGTGCTTCCCCATCATTCCTAAATTTACAACGTGGTAAGACTTATGTCTTTAACCTAGATGATTCTAGTAATGACAGTCAGCAATTATTGATAGGAATAAATGAAGATGGTTGGCATAGTCAAAACCCCGTTATTATTGGAGATACTACACAGTTATTTGCTGGTCCTGGTATCACTTATACTATTGATAGTTCTACAACAACATATACTGGTTATCTTACTGGGTTTAACGGAGCAACGACAAGATCAATTACGTTTGAAGTTCCCGTAACTGCACCTGCTGCACTGTACCTATTTGCATATACAGCTTCAGGTTATGGACTTAGAACTGTTCAGGATGGATATATTTTAGGAGATTTGATTGATGATAATATCTTTGATGAGTCTGTTCTTTGGGATAGTGGAACTGCTTATGTTATAGCAGAAACTGTAAAGAACTCATCTGATGTAATTTATGAAGCAACTGCTGCTATTAATAGTGGTGGGTCACAACCTGTTCATACTAGTGGAACCACTAATAATTGGAAATTCATTGGTAATAAAGGAACTTTGGATGCTTATAATGGTAAATTTGCAGTAACTCCAGAATATCCTAATGGAACATATGCATATTATATGATAGAAGATAGTAGTAGTAATCCTGTCTATCCATATGCTATAGGTCCAAGATTTTATGGATCACCTTTATTTGAAGGTGATACACCACCTGCAGCACCTGATACTTTTCCAACTATTGCAGAGGGTGATGTTGTTTTAAGTACTGATAATCCAGGCACAATATCTTACATTAAGATGACTAAGAAGGGTGATAACTTCTTTAGTTCTGCTAATGCAAAAATTCTTGGTGGTCAAGGTACTGGTGCTACAGGAACCCCTACAGTTCAAACAGTTACTGGTCTTTCATTAACTAATCAAGGTAGAAATTATGCTACACCTCCAACACTCATCTTTGAAGGTGGTGGAGGACAAGGTGCTCAAGGTGCTGCTGAGATTGATATTTTAGGTAAGGTTTCTAGTATCAGTGTTGTTAATCCTGGTGAATACTACGATGAACCTCCTTATATTTTAATTACTGGTGGTGGAGGTATCGGTGCTAAAGCAGAAGCAACTGTATCACAAGGTGCTGTTACTGGTATTGTTGTTACTGAACCAGGTGAAAATTATACTGGATCTCCTAACGTTATCTTTACAAAACTTGTTAATCTTAAACGTAAGACTAGAGCAAGACAGGCATTTAACTCATCTAATATATTCTTAACTGGTCTTGTTAAATCAGTTGACCCATCTGATACAACAATATATGTTAATAACACTGATGCATATGCAGGTTCTGGTACTATTATTCTTAATAGAGAAACCATTACCTATACTTCTAAAGGAGCAGGTAGATTTACTGGTGTAACTAGAGGTGTTAACTTCAACTATGACCAGAGAATAATACTTGATGCTGGTCAGAATAATAACGAAGGTATTTCAACTTACGAATTCCAAGTTGGTGATAGAGTTATTAGAAAGGTTGAAAATGCTGCAAACAAAGTTGCTAAAGTATATGACTGGAATCCTTCAACTAGAGAGTTATTAGTTGTATTTGAAATTGATGAGTTAGCATTTATTGATGGTGGTTTACCTTCTACAGAAGACGCTATTGTTCAGTTTGATGCTGGTGTTGCTGCTTCTGCTCCAAGTGGATTCCAACCTCATGTAATTTTAACTACAGGACAGATTGGTAATAGTATACCACTATTAACTGCTCCAACACTTACAACATTACAGGATGCAGCATTTGAAGATAATGATGAAAACTCTGGTGCAGGAGATGGTATTCCTGATCTAGTAAATACTAGTACAGACTTTGAAAACCAAATCAGTCTTGATGGTGGTATCTTTAGTTCATTATATGGTATTGAAGCAACTCAGGGTGGTCAAAACACTACTCTATTCCAAGTTGGTGATAATATTAAGGATGGATCAATACCATTTAAATATGCCACTGTAGGCACTGCAGGTGCTCTTGCAGACGGTGTAGATCATACTGCACTAGTCAAACTATACCTTGATGCTAATAACGCTAATGGTTTGAGTTTCAGTGTTAACGAAGTTGTAACAGGTGCTATCTCTGGAGTTATTGGAACTGTTGTTACTTGGGATCCTGTAGAGGTAAGTCTCACTGTTAAGGATATCGTTCCATATAATACAGGTGATGTAAACGTTGGTATTGGTGGTTTACTTTATAAATTCTCTGATAAGGGTACAATTGTTGATTACTTTGTTCAATCACCAGGAACTAACTACACTGCAGTTCCAACTGTAGCAATTGAAAATATTGGTGATATACAAGCAACTGGCACAGTAGTTATGTCAACTGCTGGTGACCAAGTATCTTCTATAACTATAAACAACGGTGGTTATGGAATCACACAATCTGTTGATGGATCATATAACATTCATCCTACAGTAACATTCACTCCTGCTGCTGGTGACACCACTGGAACTGGTGCTGTTGCATATGCAATTATGGGTGGAGAAAACGTTGTTGGTAATGGTGGTGCGACATATCGTATCAAGTCAATTGAATATACTACACAGGTTCGTTCGTAACCCGCATAAATAAACAAGAGGACAATAGTCACTAGGACATGGCAGCTCTATTAACTGATCAATTTAGAATTTTTTCAGCGCAAAAATTCATTAAAGCTCTTGAGGGGCCGAATGCAACTCAAAGCGACACGGATGCTGGTGCAACGAGAGATCGTTTGTACTTATTCATCGGTAGACCCCAATCGTGGGATAACGAAAACTCACCGCCTCAAGCGGTAGACTCATTCGCAGAATTTTCTGGTGCTTATGATGATATGGTTTCTCTGAAGAGAGTCCTTGCTTCAGATACCGTTCAGGTGGTTCGTAGAATTGACTGGGTTTCCCCAGAACAAACTACTGGTGGATTAGGTTTTACCTATGACATGTATCGCCAAGACTATTCTCCAAGTAAAACTGCTGCCTCTGGTGCTACTAAACTATATGATTCTGATTTTTACGTTGTAAACTCTCAGTATCAAGTATATAAGTGCATCTATAACGGAACTTCACCTTCCGATCCTAACGGAAAACCTTCGACTGTTGAACCAACTGGAACATCTACTTCTATCATTACTACTGGTGATGGTTATCGTTGGAAGTATATGTATACTATTCCTGTTGCGTCAGTTCTTAAGTTCTTCTCTACAGACTATATGCCTGTCTTTACCAATGATTCGGTTAAGACAAACGCTGTTTCTGGTGAGATTGACACAGTAGTTATTAACGCTGCTGGAACTGGTTATAACAATGGAACGTATGATAACGTTTCTATCAACGGTGACGGAACTGGTGGTCGTGTTTCCATCGTTGTTGACGGTGGTAAAGTTATATCAGCAACTGTTACCTCTGGTGGTACTGGATATACATTCGGTAAAATCAGTGTTGATAACATAACTGGTATTGGAACAGGAACTGGTGGACAAGTTGATGTTATCATTCCACCTCCAGGTGGTCATGGTGCTGATGCTGTTGTAGAGATCGGTGCTTTCCGAGTCATGATCAACGCTAAACTCTCATATGATGAGGGTGCTGGTGACTTCCCAATTGATAACGACTACAGAAGAATTGGTCTTATCACTAATCCTTTAAAGTTTGGAACTGCAGAATTAATTGCAGACTTGACTGTATCTGCTACTAAAGCAGTTATATTCTCTCCTACTTTCCAAGGTAATTATGTTCCTGATGAAATTATTACACAAACTCGTGTTGTTGGTGGAACCAACGTTACTGCGAGAGCAAGAGTAATTTCTTGGAATGCAACTACAAAAGTTTTGAAATACTATCAAAACTCAGTGGATGGTATCTTCCCTGAAGTTACTGGTACACAAAATGAGTTTGATGGATCTAACGTTATAAGTGGAGCAACTTCAGGTGCTGCTGGTCAACCAGACGTA
>MDSV01038300.1_pt1 | contig 44346 bp, 36 predicted proteins | sample 810851 | NCBI WGS metagenome assembly MDSV01 (sample SAMN05326640, study PRJNA326480) | marine metagenome | isolation source: seawater | place: Atlantic Ocean: North East | collected 2012
ACACCAAACAGCCTACGGTACTCTCTGCTTGAAGGAATTAAACCTATGCCCATTCTTTCTCTTTGAATCCTTAAAATATTAACAGCATCAGCCCATTCGATAACCTCGTCAATATTATAATTGACTATTACACCAAGGTCTGAAATTTCTTTAGGTACTAAGTTAGGCGGTCCACATACTGTAACATTGGCACCCATGGTGACTAACCCATAAATATTACTTCTTGCAACTCGACTATGGTAAATGTCGCCAATAATTGCAACGTTTAAATCTTTTATCTTTCCAAATTTTTCTTGAATACTCATCATATCGAGAATGGCCTGAGTTGGGTGCTCGTGGGTGCCGTCACCTGCGTTTATTATTTGAGCGCTAACAAATTTTTTCAACTGATATGGAGCTCCAGGAGAAGGATGCCGCATTACAACAGCATCTATTTTCATAGCTTCAATGTTCTGCGCTGTATCCTTAAAGCTTTCACCCTTTTTTAAACTACTAGTAGAAGCAGAAAAATTTACAGTATCAGCGCTTAATCTTTTTTGAGCGAGTTCAAAACTAATCCTAGTTCTAGTTGAATTTTCAAAAAATAAATTAACTATTGTTTTACCTTGCAATGATGGGACTTTTTTTATTGGCCTCTCAAGGACTTCTTTGAAATTAAAAGCAGTGTCAATTATTTGTTGAATGTCCTTTTTAGGAAATTTTTCTAAACTAATTAAATGTCTATGATTAAACATCACTCATCTCCATTTATTAAAAAAACCCCATCCTCACCATCGGACTCTGCTAAACGAACAGCAATGTGCTCGCCAGAATGAGTAGGGATATTTTTTCCAACAAAATCAGCTCTGATAGGAAGTTCTCTATGGCCTCTATCAACAAGCACTGCAAGTCTTATGATAGAAGGTCTTCCAAAACTGATTATCTCATCTAAGGCTGCTCTTATTGTACGGCCAGAATAAAGAACATCATCAACCAAAATTATGACTTTATCACTTAAATCAAATGCAATATCCGTGCCTTTTATTTCAGGCATGGTCAGTCTTTCTCTAAAATCATCACGGTGAAATGTAATATCTAAAGATCCTAACTGAACTTCGATTTTAGTAAAATCTAGGATCAAATCTCTAAGCCTACCTGCAATTGGAACGCCTCTATTATGAATACCAAGAAGAACTAAATTAGATAAATCATTGTGATGCTCAATAATTTCATGAGCAATACGAGTTATTTTGCTTGATATATCTTTAGGTGAGAGAATTCTTCTATTTTTTTTCATTTTTAAGATAGCAATTATAAAAAAGATTAATAAAAAATAGAATGAATCCTTTTTAGTCTCGCTGAACTATTTTAAAGGTTATATTTGATTAAAAATTAACAAAAAAATAGTCATTAATAAAAATCTTAATTTATTGATTCAAATATATCATAAATACAATCAGATACTTTAATAGAGTCAAGGTTTGTTATATCTACAACCAAATCAATGTTTTCTTTTTTAAACCAATTATATTGCTTTTTAGCATATTGCCAAGTCTTACTAATTATAGTTTCTATTAATGAGTCTTTATTAATTGAACCATTTAGGTAATCAATTATTTGCTTATAACCAATTGAATCTAGCGCTGGAAAATCGATCTCCATTTCCTTTTGTAAAGCAATTAAACTCCTTACTTCATCAACCCAACCACTATCAAGCATTTTAATTGTTCTTTGTCTAATGTTATTTAAATGAGGCTCTTTATCAATGGTTAAAAAAACTGTAAACAAATTCAATTTATTTGTTTTTTCCTTATTCTGGTTTTTAAAATTTTCAGAGGGTGTTTTTCCTGTGATTTTGTGTATTTCTAAAGCTCTAACTAATCTTTTTTTATTATTTAAATGAACAATTTTATAATAATCTGAATCAATTTTCTTTAATTCATTGTGCAATTTGGTAGGATTCTTATCATACCTCAATTCCAAATCTTTTCTTATATCCTCATTAGAACTACTTTTCTCAAAAATACCTTTATTTATTGCGCGATAATACAAGCCCGCACCTCCACAAATAATTGGATTCTCTCCAGCGTTCATTATGCTATTAACTCTAGTGATAACCATTTCTGAATATTCACCAGCAGAGATCGATTTCCAGGGATCTCTTGCTCCAATAAGATGATGAACAATGGACTGCATTTCAATTTTATTTGGCTGAGCTGTACCAATTGACATACCTTTATATATCTGTCTTGAATCAAGACCTACTACTTGACCTTTTATCAACTTGGCTACTTTTATACTAATATTTGTTTTACCGACAGCTGTCGGTCCAATTATTGTAAAAACTTTTTTCAATTAATTATAACTATAGTTCGATAGATTAAATACATACTTAAACCTATATTAATTTAAATCATGAAAAATTACAGTATAATCATTTTTCGTCATGGAAAATCTGATTGGAACGCTGTCTATGGTAAAGACCACGATAGACCACTCTCCGAAAGAGGTATAAATGCTTCAAAAAAAATGGGTATTTTCATGAATAAGAAAAATCAGATTCCTGATATAGTAATATCCTCTTCCGCTGTAAGAGCAAAAACTACTGCTGAATTAGCTATCAAGGCAGGAAATTGGAGTTCAAATTTTTATATCAATGAAAAAATTTACGGCAGGTCTTCGGATTTTTTACTTCAATTAGCAAAACTTATTGATGATAAACATAAAAATATATGTTTTGTTGGTCATGAACCAACCTGCTCAAGTTTTATATCTCTAAGCACTTTTCATAGTGCTAGATTTAAAACTGCATCTATGGCTAAAATTAATTTCTCCTTAAAAAGTTGGAGTGAAATTGAGTTTGGCAAAGGAATATTAGAGTGGTTAATATCACCAAAAGAAATATCTTAAATTCTTTCAAACCTTTTATCTAGCTCTTCTAATGAAAGCTGCATAATAATTGGCCTTCCATGAGGGCAATAATAAGGGTGCTCAGTAGCAAACAATCTATTTACCAACATCCCCATCTCCTCTTTTGTCATTTGGTCTCCAGCTTTAACTGCTGCCTTACAAGCAAATGAGGCCGCTAGGGCTTCTTTATAAGAACTATATTTTTTGCGAGTACTAATGAATTCATCTATAATTTCCTTAATGATTTTTTTTTCATCGCCCCAGCTTATATCAGAGGGGGTGGCTTCAACAATTAATTTTGAGTCATCTGTTTCAATTATTTTAAATCCAATTTTTTTCAAATAAGGAAAAATTTCTAATAATATATCATATTCATCTTTTGAAAATTCTATCTCTTCAGGAAACAATAATGTTTGTGATGACATAACCTTTGATTCAAAAGCTTGCAAGCTTTCTTCATATAAAACCCGTTCATGCGCAACGTGTTGATCGATAACCACAAGACCACTATTGATTTCTGAAACGATATATTTTTTGTGTACCTGCCATAATTTTTCAATATTAAAATTATTATCTTCATTTTCTACTGAAGTTATATTGGAGGCATAAATTTTAGCTCTGTCTATTTTTTCAAGATTAGAAGAAAAATTATTATTTCCCTCAAAATTATTCTGGAATTCAATTGTAGACTGCCTATTTGAAGTTTGGAAAAAAGAATCAGAATCAGGACTAATACGCTGAAAATTTGGTATGGTATTTAAAATCTCTGTTAAGGCATGATTTACTCCAGATTTTAAAACGTGATAAACTCTCCATTCATCATTGAATCTCACCTCAGTCTTCATAGGGTGCACATTCACATCTACCTGATCAAATGGAATTTGAATATTTACAACAAAAAAAGGGTACTCTCCCCTTTTTACTAATGATTGGTAAGATGAATAAATAGCAGAATTAAGAAGTCTATCTTTAATATACCTGCCATTTAGAAAAATGTATTGTTCACCAAATCGTTTTCTGATAAGATTTAAATTTCCAATATATCCAGAAAAAGTGAAATCTGCTTTGGAGATCATTATTGGTATTAAGTTTTTTGGATAGGTGTTGTCAAATAATGAACCTATTCTATATTCTAATGTCTCAGGAACAAGATCAATTATTTTTTTCCCATCCGCGACTAAAGAGATTCCTAAATCAGGACATGATAATCCATACCTCCTCACTGTCTCAATAATTTTCCTAGCTTCAGTTCGAGGAGTTTTTAAAAATTTTTTTCTCGCTGGTGTATTATAAAAAAGATCCCTAATTGTAATTTGAGTGCCATCGATTTTTGGGGCTGGAATAACATCACTTAAATTCCCATCGACTACATTTATTTCAGACCCTTCAGATTCTTTATCATTTGAAATAATTGAGACTTGAGCAACAGCAGCAATGCTCGCTAGAGCTTCTCCTCTAAATCCTAATGTGTCAATCGCAAACAAATCATTTAAATTTGATAATTTACTTGTATGAAAGCGCTTTAGAGCATTAGGTAGTTGATCTTTTTTAATTCCTATACCATTATCGCGCACCTGGATTAGTTGATTGCCACCTTGCTCAATGACTATATCAATCTGTTTTGCACCTGCATCTAAACTATTTTCTAAAAGCTCTTTAACAACAGATGAAGGCCTTTCAACAACCTCTCCAGCTGAAATTTTATTTTGGAGATCTTCTGATAAACGTAAAATGTCCATTTTAGTTTTACTCTTTTATAATTTTTTTCGTTAGGGTAAATGCTTCTTTATGAAGTCTATTTGAATCTTTCAATAAACCTTCTATTTTCTCTTCAATGTTTAAATTATAATCTGAAATTTTATCAAAACTCAATAAATTTATCATAACATTAACACATCCACCACGAACACCAGCTAAACCAACTTCAGCTGCGACATGAGCATCTGTTACAGAATTTGAATTACCAAATTTAATTAAATCGATTGAAAGCTTCATAATTTCTAATGAAGTGAATGCAATTTCTAGTGCTGTATCGGTTGCTATTTTATAAGCTTTGAATAACTCTTGTTTTTTTAATTTAATCTCTAATTTTGTTTTTCCAGGCAACCTACTTGCATCCATCACACTATCAAATGCAAAGGTATCTTCATCGATAAGCTCCTTTAGCCTTTTTTGATATTTATGAGCCATTTCGCCTAAATGACTCATTTTAGCACGCCTACTTAAATATTCTTTTTTATCATATGTTAACAAAGCAACCATAGACAAAAGCGCTGCACCCAAAGCTCCTGATAGAGCAGACACACTTCCGCCTCCAGGAGCTGGACTATTTTGTGAAATAGAGTGAATTATATCATCAGTGCTCAAATGCAATAATGAGTCTTTTTTATCTTCGATTGCAAATTCAATTATTTTTTCTTTAAGAATAAACTCAGATACATCATCTAAACCAAGACTTTGTACAGCACATTCTAGAATATCACTTTCAGAAATACCTAAAGATCTGCCCTGCTTCTTTAAATAATATTTCCCAGCATCAACAAGAGCACTTTTAGGTATAAGACCTATTAATTCACTGCCGGTGACTCTCAATCCTCTTTTGCTTGCCAAATCACAAACTGCATCAAAAACCTGATGGATTGGAGAGATTTTATAATTTGTAAAATTAATAGAAATTTGTGCCCTATTGTATTCACTTACATACCATCCGATTGCTTTAACATACTTAAATTTTCCAGGAACTTTGATGGGTGAGCCATTCTTATGACGAATGATTTCACCATCTAAAAGATTTGATGACTTAGGATTTTTTTTTCGCTTACTTCTACCAGCCTCCCTTATTTCGAACGCGATATCAGTAGCCAGTCTTTTATCTGTGGTATTTAAATTAATATTGTATGCAATTAAAAATTCTCTACATCCAATCACTGTTGCGCCAGCAGATTTATTAAATATAGTTGGACCGAAATCTGGACTCCAATTTTTATCTTTTAATTTTTGCTCTAGACCTTCATATTCACCTTCTCGTATAGAAGCTAGATTTTCCCTAGATGGAAAGATAGCTGATTTTTCATAAAGATAAACTGGAATATTTAATTCAAGACCAACTTTTTTAGCTAAAATAATTGAGTATTTAATACACTCCTCTATAGAAACACCATTTACAGGAATGATAGGACACACATCTGTAGCACCAATACGAGGATGTGTACCTTTATGTTGCGACATGTCAATTAGTTCAGAAGCACACTTTATACCTTGAAAAGCTGCTTCTATTACGCTCTCAGGTTCACCCACAAAAGTTACTACTGTTCTGTTTGTATCTAAACCAGGGTCACAATCAAGTATAGTAACTCCCTGAATTGATTTAATTGAACTTACTATACTATTAATTTTTGTTTGGTCAGTTCCTTCACTGAAGTTTGGAACACATTCAATTATTTTACTCAATTAGTCTATCCTTTTATCGCAATACTTTCTAGGAAGTATATTAAATACATTACCACAGCTAACATTAAAATTAATCGAAAAAGTGACTTATTACTAACTTTGGTCTTTTTTAAAAATCTTCTCAAATTTCTTAAATCTAATATTTAAAAAAATATAAAGAGAAAAAAATTAAATATTGGATTAATGACTAAAGAAAAGATATGAATTCCAGTTAACATACTAAATATTATAACAAAAAATAAAACTCTAGGACCATATATCGCCATTTTATATACCATGTGACTACCAAAATGCTTTTCAATAAATGGTGATAATATCTGTGAGCCATCGAGAGGAGAGATAGGAAGAAGATTAAAAACTGCTAAAGTAATATTAATTTGCATAAAAATTATTAAAAAGGTTTTTATCTCTGGAGAAAGAAATCCGCCAGTTAACAAAATGCGTAAACTAATTGCGCTTAAAACTGCTAATAATAAATTTGATAGAGGCCCCGCCGCAGCAACTTTGACCATGTCATTTCTAGGATTATTTAAATTCCTTGGATCAACAGGGACAGGCTTTGCCCAGCCAAACCCCATCAATAATAGAGATATTGAACCAACAGGGTCAAGATGCGCCATAGGATTAAGTGTTAATCTTCCCAGTCTTGCTGCTGTATCGTCGCCAAATCTATATGCCATCCAGGCATGTGCGAATTCATGAAAAGAGAGTGAAAAAACTAAAGCTGGAATCAAAAGAATGATTGTTTGAATATCTAGATTCCCAAATATCATTTAAAACACTCCCTTATATACTTTTTTGAGATCGTGGATGATAATGATCATATTCATTTTTCAAGGTTGTCTTATCTAAATGAGTATATATCTGAGTAGTCGTAATATCTGAGTGGCCTAACATATGTTGGACAAATCTTATATCTGCACCACCCTCAATTAAATGGGTGGCAAAAGAATGACGGAAAGTATGAGGCGAAATTTTTTTTCTCACGCGAGATTTTAAAGACCACTTATTTACAATTTTATTAACCATCGCCCTAGTGAGAGGATTACCATTTCTACTAATAAAAAGATTTTCAATCTTTTTATCATTTAAAAGTTTTCCTCGAAATTTAATCATGAATTTTTTCCATATAGATCTTGATTTTGAGCCAATAGGAACAAGTCGTTCTTTGTTTCCTTTGCCTAGAACTTTAATTAGACCTGGCATCTTCATTAATTCTTGTTCATACTTAATTCTCGCAGGGTGTTTTTCATGCATTTTTTTAGCTAAATTTACTTTTATAAACTCTAAACCATCTAAATCTTCATATTCTAACTCAATATCATCATCAATCACAGGCTCTATCATAGGCTGAAGCACACTCAAGTCACATAGCTCACTTACTCTTAACCCACAAGAATATAATAATTCAATTATTGCATAATCTCTAAAATTTAATGCATCATCCCTAGGTATTACACTCATAATATTTTCTATTTCATCTGGGGTTAATACTGTAGGCAATTTTTTTAATAATTTAGGGGTATCTATTAATAATGAGGGATTATCGTTAAGAATTTTTTCTTTAGATAAAAATTGATGATAAGAACGTACTGATGTCACCATTCTAGCGATACTTGCAGGCGCAAGGTGAAGATCACTTAAATGCTTAACATAGTTTCTTATATGACTTTGATTGATTTTATCTAAGGATGATAAACTTTCAATACTAACTAAAAATGAAAGATATCTTTTAATATCTGAGCTATAAGCTTCAATAGTTTTTGTCGATACATTAAGCTCTACCCGAAGCATAGTTAAATAGTCTTGCAGGTAAGAATTATTCAATCTTTTAAAACTGATTCTTCCACCAAGCTACAAAGAATTTGCCCTATCATTATATGACACTCCTGGATCCTTTGAGTATTTTCTGATGGTACTTTTATTGTTATATCAGCTAAACCATCAATCCTCCCTGCAGTTTTACCTGTTAAGGTTATCGTTTTTAATTTTTTAAAATTTGCTTGTCTTATGGCATTTATAACATTCTCAGAATTTCCGCTAGTCGATATACCCATGAGCACATCGCCGGCATCTCCAATACCTTGAATTTGTCTAGAAAAAATTGAACTAAAGTCAGTATCATTTGCCCAAGCTGTAATAAATGAAGAATCCGTGGTAAGAGCGATTGAGGGGATAGGTTTCCTATCATGATCGCTCATACCACCCATTAACTCAGTAGCCAAATGTTGAGCATCTGCTGCACTACCTCCGTTACCGCACCATAATATTTTTTTTGAGGTATTTATAGCATCAATTAATAAGCCAGCTGCTTCTTCAATATCACTTAAACTATTTTCAATTAATAATTGCTTAGTAGTTATACTTTCCTCGATTTCTTTTTTTATAGATTGCTGAATCATTTTTATAGACATAATTATTTTTTATTGATGAATAGCTGAGGCAAAATCACTTATTAACTCTTTTGAATTTTCAATCGCTGACCCTATTACAACAAATGAAGCACCAGAATTTACTAGTTGACCTGCATCTTCTGGAGTTCTTACACCACCTCCAACAATAATATCTATATCAATTTCGCTAGAGACAGCCTTTAAAGTTTCATTTGGAATTCTATTTTTAGCTCCACTACCACATTCAAGATAAATCATTTTCATTCCTAAGAACTGAGCTGCTAAAGCATGGCCTATCAATAAATCTGGTTTGGAAGACGGTAAAGGTTTCGTTCCACTAATATACTCAACGCTGGTAGATGAACCCCCATCTATAAGTAAATACCCTGTTGGTATTGTTTCTATTCCAATATCTTTAATTATAGGAGCCGCAAGAACTTGTTCGCCAATTAAATAATGAGGATTTCTTCCTGATAACAAAGACATAAATAAAATTGCATCAAAATATTTATTTATCTGGTTTACTCCCCCTGGGAATAAAATCACTGGAATATTTGAAATTGATTTAATTTTTTTTACACGCTCATTATAAGAACTGTCCATCATAATGCTACCACCTACAAAAATCGCATCTGCTCCATTTAGATTAGCATATTCAACTAATCCGATAATCTTTTCATCATTTTTTTTATCAGGATCGATCAAAACAATGAAACCTGCACCATTTTTTTCAACTGAATGTTTTAGATTGAGAAAAGTGCTCATCTACCCAATTAAGTTCTCATATGCTTTGTTATCAAGCAAATCATAACTCTCTAGACTATCCTCAAATTTTACTTTGAGAATCCATCCTGTTCCGTATGAATCTAGATTAATATTATCTGGAGACTCTTCCAAATTTTCATTAATGCTTGTAACAACGCCATTAACTGGAGAATATAATTCTGAGACAGTTTTAACTGCTTCGATTTCACCAAATGGTTCTCCAGCTACAACTTTATCTCCAACTCTGGGTAGTTCTAAAAAAATTATATCACCTAGCTGACTTTGAGCAAAATCAGTAATGCCAATAGTTGCTTCGTTATCCTTAGCGCGAACCCACTCATGCTCTTTTGTATATGATAATTCTTCAGGTACTTTCAATTATATATCCTCATTTTGATTTGAATTAAAAATAAAACTATCCAGAAAACTAGTATCAAAGTTTCCAGAACTGAAATTCTTATCTTCCATTATTTTTTGATGATAAGGTATTGTTGTTTTTACACCTTCAATGATTGTTTCTTCAAGTGCTCGCTGCATTCTGTTAATTGCACGAAATCTATCTTTAGCATGTACAATTAATTTACCAATCATAGAATCATAGTGCAGTGGAATTTGATAACCACTATATGCATGAGAATCAACCCTAACTCCTTTTCCTCCAGGCATGTGGAAATTATTAATAATTCCTGGAGATGGTCTAAAATCTTTTTCAGGATCCTCAGCGTTTATTCTGCACTCTATAGAGTGACCTCTCAATTTATATTCTGGACTGTAATCTGGACATTTCTGCCCAGCATGTACTTTAATTTGTTGTTTAATTAAGTCTACGCCAGTAACCATTTCAGTAACAGGATGCTCAACTTGTATTCTAGTATTCATTTCCATAAAATAAAAATTTTTGTTTTTGTCTAATAAAAACTCAATAGTTCCAACGCCTACATAATCTATTGCTTTAGCTCCTGCTATTGCAGCTTTACCCATCTTTAATCTTAATGCATCATCGACAGCAGGCGAAGGCGATTCTTCGATTAATTTTTGGTGCCTCCTTTGAATTGAACAATCTCTCTCGCCAAACTGAATCACATTACCATTTTTATCAGCTAATATTTGAATTTCAATATGTCTTGGCTCCTCAATAAATTTCTCTAGGTATAAATCACCATTCCCAAAACCATTAAGAGCCTCCTGATAAGCGACTTCATAAAGATCAGATAATTCATCTTCTTTTGTTACCAATCTCATTCCTCTTCCACCGCCGCCAGCAGTTGCTTTTAACATTACTGGAAGACCCATTTCCTTGGCTAAAGCTTTAGCTTCATCCACATCATTTAATATTCCATCACCGCCAGGAATTACTGGCACACCTGCAGACTTCATTGTCTTTTTTGCAGTAGCCTTATCACCCATGGACATTATCATTTCAGGCCCTGGGCCAATAAAGGCAAACCCATTTTCAGAACAAATTTTTGAAAACTCCGCTGACTCAGATAAAAAACCATAACCAGGGTGAATAGCATCTGAATTTGTTATTTCTCCAGCAGCTATGATTCTTGGAATGTTTAAATAACTTTCTGTGCTAGGTGGAGGTCCAATACAAACTGCCTCATCAGCAAATTTTACATGAAGAGAAAATTCATCTGCCGTTGAATATATAGCTACAGTTTTAATTCCTAACTCGTGACAAGCTCTCATAACACGCAAAGCTATTTCACCACGGTTAGCGATCAAAATTTTCTTGAACATATGCTTTTATAATTTAATCTATTATGAATAAAGGCTGATTGAATTCAACTGGGTCAGAATTTTTAACTAAAACCTTTTTAATAATTCCATCTTGCTCGCATTCAATTTCATTCATAATCTTCATTGATTCAATAATACATAAGACCTGACCTTTTACCACTCTATCTCCTTCATTTACAAAAGGAGGCTTATCTGGAGATTGAGCGCTGTAAAACACGCCGGGCATAGGAGATAACACCTTCTCTCCATTTGAAGAATCTTCCTCAGGTTTATTTACTCTGTCTTCCTTATTAGAGCTATCAACAACATTTGAATATAATACTTCAGGTTGAGTATGATTTGCAACTATTCCAGAAGCATTCTTGACTACACGAACTTTTCTTCCCCAAAAAGTAACTTCTATTTCATTAACATCTGAGTTTTCTAAAATATCGATTATTTCTTTTACTTTATCTTGCCACATTTCTTCAACCTTAAAATTTAATTATTTTTTGCTCTTTCAACATATTCACCACTTCTAGTGTCTACTTTAATTTTATCATTCTCATTTATAAAAAGCGGAACATTAAGTTCATAATCAGTCTCTAAAGTTGCAGGTTTAGATGCCCCAGTAGCAGTATTGCCTTTAAAACCTGGCTCTGTACTATCAACATTTAGCACTACATGAGCTGGTAACCTGACATCTAAAATCTCATCACCATCAAAAAGTATATCAATATTCATTCCGGCAATTAAATAATTCTTGTTTTTAGAAATAACATCTTTACTTATCATTAATTGTTCGTAGTTATCATTATCCATAAAGACAAAAGATTCACCATCAAGATAAAGATACTGCATCTCCTTAGCCTCAACTCTGATAAATTCAACTTTAGCACCTGAATTAAAAGTATGGTCTATAATTTTACCACTTTTAATATCCTTCAATTTGGTTCTTACAAATGCACCACCCTTACCAGGTTTAACATGTTGAAACTCAATGACCTTCATCCTCTTCGATTTGAAAATTATTACTGCGTTATTACGTATATCTGCTGTTGTAGCCACAAAAACCTCAAAATAGTTTAATCTAAATATACCGAAATATAAGGCCTGTTTAGTTGCTTTCAAATGCAGGCTTCTATTGCATTTATAGAGCAATGTATTTTTAATTTAAAGCCTTTTTAATTATGTTAAATGCTACCTTCTTATCACCTTCCATCTCTGATATTGGAGTGGATTTTTTAGCAAACTTAATTAAATCCGCCTTTTTAAGTAAGCTAACCCATTCAGAAAAAATACCATCATTCATCTTAAATATATTTTCATTTTCACTTATTTCTTCCGTGGTCATTTCTAATGCTCTGATGTAGCATGATTTTTCTACAAATTGACGTGTTATATGAGATAACTCGAAATAAAACTCTTTGGAAAACCCATTTGCATCTAAATGTAACAATCTATTATTTGCAAACTTATGGGGGGAGATTTGATTCTTACCAATGCTAATAATCTGTGCTGATGGTTTTCGTTTTGTCCAAATGAAAATCATTAAGCTGATAAAAAACAGCATTAGAATGATTTTAATAAATAAAGCCATTGGAAATATACTATCAACTGGCACAGGCCCTTTTAATGGGCGCATATTATTTTTACTATTTTCTTCTAAAACAGATAAAACTTTAACTGAACGCCTTTCTGGTTCAAAATTAAATTCATTTTTATTTATATCGTTTACTACCTTCACATAATAAGAGGGGGTTAGAAAATTACCTGTTTCCCAAAAAGAAAGTTTGAAACTTTGACCAATAATCAAATTATTATCTATAATATTGGACTGAGATATTATGCTTATACTATCATCACTTTTAACCTCAAGCTTAGGAAATTCTAAAGATAAATTTTTTTCAATATTATTTAAACGAATATTCCATACAACTTGATCTCCTACACTTGCAATAGAAGTATCCAGTTCAGATAAAATCTGCAATGATTGGGATTTAACAAAAGCTAAATGTAAAGCTAAAATGAAAAAAAATTTTGATACTTTAGTTATTTTTTACCTCTTTCTTTAAAAAATTTCATTAATGGATCTATATAATTTTCTGAAGTAGATATAGGTATGATATCAATGCCAAGTTTTTTTGATTTAATAAAAAGATCATCATTTTTTTTGCGATTCATATCATTCATCTGCTTTAATTCACTATGATTTGAAGTATCCACCCAAAATGTATCTCCAGTTTCAGAATCCTCAACCTTAAACATTCCAATATTAGGAAAATCTATTTCATATGGATCAGATATTTTTATGCCAATAAAATCATGTTTCCGATTTGTTATTTTTAGCGAATCCCAATAATCTTCATCTATAAAATCAGATAACAAAAAAACCACGGACTTTCTTTTAGATACTTTCATGACAAAATCTAAAACTTTACTAATTGAAGTGCCTTTCCCATCAGACTTTGCATATAAAAGCTCTCTAATAACTCGCAAAATATGTGATTTTCCTTTTTTGGGAGGAATATATTTAACTATGTGATCTGAAAATAATACTAAACCAACTTTATCATTATTTTTGATTGCTGAAAATCCTATAACGCTAGCAATCTCTGCTCCAATTTCCCTTTTTTGATAGTTTTCAGTTCCAAATGAACCAGATGAAGAGATATCAACAACCATCATTACTGTTAATTCTCTTTCCTCTTCAAATACTTTTATAAAAGGGTTTCCCGATCTAGCAGTGACATTCCAATCAATTAATCTAACATCATCGCCTGGTTGATATTCTCTTACCTCTGAAAAAGTCATGCCTCTACCTTTAAAAGAGGAGTGGTACTCACCTCCGAAAAAACTATCTACCAAGCCACGCGTTCTTATTTCAATTTGCTTTACTTTTTTCAGAATTTCACGGGCAAGCATAATTTCTATGGGACTTCTATTTTTTCAAATAATCGATTAATAACTTGGTCTGTAGTGAGCTCCTCAGCTTCCGCTTCGAATGTTAATATTACTCTATGTCGTAATATTTCAGTGCTGACATATCTTACATCCTCAGGAGTAACATACCCTCTGCATTCAGTAAATGCGCGAGACTTTGAAGCTTTCAAAATATTTATAGTAGCTCTCGGTGATGCTCCTACATCAATAATACCATCTAAATCTTTCAAATCGAATTTTAGTGGATCTCTTGTGGCAAATACTAAATTTAAAATATAGTCTTCAACCTTCTCATCAACATAAATTTCTTTTACTAAGTTTTGTGCCTCAATTATAGTCTCAGGTTGCACAACAGGCTTAATGTCTATTTCTGTATTATTGGATGTATTTAATCTCATTAATATTTTTTCAGAATCTATGGAAGGGTAATTAACAATTAGTTTAAACATAAATCTGTCTAATTGAGCTTCAGGTAATGGATAAGTACCTTCCTGCTCTAGTGGATTTTGAGTAGCCAAAACCAAAAAAGGAAGCTCCATTTTATAAGTGTTCTCACCAATTGTCACTTGCTTTTCCTGCATAGACTCAAGTAATGCGCTTTGAACTTTAGCTGGAGATCTGTTTATTTCATCTGCAAGTATTATATTAGAAAATATTGGACCCTTGCGGGTATCAAACTCACCAGATTTCTGATTATAAATCAATGTACCTATTAAATCTGCAGGCAACATATCTGGTGTAAATTGAATTCTCTGAAATTTAGAATTAATTGATGAGGCTAGAGTTTTTACTGTTAAGGTTTTAGCTAATCCTGGTACACCCTCTAAAAGCACATGACCATCGGCCAACATACAAATGATGATTTTATTTAGGAGTTCCTCTTGACCAATAACAACCTTTTTAAGGTTTTCTCTTAATGGTTTAACAAACTTTGATGACTCTAAAATACGCTCATTGATGGCGGATAAACTAAACTCACTCATTTTAAAATGATTATACTATGGATTATGAAGTAATATGCTTGAGAGCTGGAATTTCATTAATATCTTTTCCAAGATAATCAATTTCAAACTTAACAGATGGATGTAGCTCATGTTTTGGAAATTTATCTAAGAAAATCTGATATTCTTTTCTAGCAAGATTAAAGTCTTTGATGACATTAGCATAAATATAACCAATCATAAATTGGGCTAAAGCCTCCTCCTTAGATCCATTATACTCTTTTAATACGACCCTATATTCACCCAAAGCTTTTTCAAAATCCCTTAAATCATTCATATAAATATCCCCTATGATGTACTGGGCCTTAGAAGCAAGTTCGTGTTTAGGAAAATTTTTAACTAAATAAATAAGATTTTCAATGGACTCAATAGTCATCTTCCTTTTTCTTAAAGTTTCAGCATTATTAATTATCCAATCTTGGAATGCTTGAATTTCCTTCTTTGCCTGAGTCGCTTGTGGGGTATCTGGATATTTATTTACTGTTTTATTAAGTGCATCTAAGAGGTTTTTTGGGTCATTTTTCCAACTCTTGTATATTGTTGCTAATTTATATTGAGCTAAAGAAGCAAGGCTATCATCTGGATACTTCTCAAGCAAATAATTTAAGTTATAAATTGCTTGATCTTCTTGATTTTGATCTAGATTCATCTGAGCTATTTCCATCAGCTCAGGTGCTTTTTTTGTGCAAGAGACAAGCACCATAAAAAAGCATATAATTAATTTTCTTATAATTATCTTCATATTATCACTAAAAAGTAAGATTATAATTTAACAACAAAAAACTTATCATAAATTAATAACAAATAGTAATTAAGCAGGTTCCATTATTTTTTTAATTAAAATAAATATTGCACTCCGAAATTAATTTTCCCATTACTTAAATTCATCTCATTATCGATATGAGGAACAGCATAATCTAACCTAACTGGTCCAAGGGGAGTAGATATAGTTAGTCCGATTCCAATATCCCAGCCCAGTCTACTATTTTTCAATTCGTTAAAATTTTCCCCTAAAATTCCTCCATCAAAAAATAATGTAATACCTAAATTTTGGTTCATTTGATTTCTAAACTCAATGTTACTCAAAAATCTATGCGTCCCTCCAATAGGAATGACACCTAAATTATTCACAGTGCTATATTTAAGGATCTCCCAGCCCCTCATATTTGCACTGCCTCCTAAATAAAACTTTTCATAACTGTAATCATTGTAAGAATCTTCCCAAGACCATAGTCTGCCTATTTTAAATCTAGATGCTAAAACAGAATTTTTTGAAATAATGAAATAATTATTAAAAGCAAAATCTAATTTAAAATAATCTCTTTCTCCCCCAAGTAAATAGCCAGTAGATTTTAAATACAGGTCTAGTAAATACCCTTTCTTAGGAAAAAGTGGGTCATCTTTTTTATCAATGTACAATCTAAAGGACAGAGATCTTTGCTGTAAGTTTTTAATAGAAGTGACATTATTTATCAATCCTGTACTATCGAGCGTACTTACATTATTATCACTAAAATTTTCCCAAACAGTAATATTTTGGATATATGATCTGTCATCAAACATAATTCTTTGAAGCATCTCTAGCCCATACCTTTCTACACGGTCAATATTTTCCTGATCGTAATTAATTAAAGTCTCATAGAAACTATTTAGCTTTGTAGGCCAGCGTATTCCAAAAATCCAGTTAGTATCAAAGCCTATATCATATCTTAATCTTGGAAGATTAAAGTTAGTTTCCCATGGAAAACCAATTAAAAATTTTGTAGAAAAATTAGAATTAGTATTGAAAATTGATCTATTCCTCCATTCAACAAATCCACCTAATGAAGGAAGTGGGTCTAAACCTTCATAAAATTCTATAGGTTCAAAACCTCCGACAGAAAGCCATTCTCTTTGTTTATATTCGCTAAGGGTTAAAATTAAATTTACTAGTGAATCTGATTCTGAGACTTTTACTGGAGTAATATTTATCATTGAGTATATACCCGTTTCTTTTAATCGCATTTTTGATTTTTCAACTTTTTTCGGATCATAACTATCCCCATTTTCATAGAGCAATTCTCTTTTAACAAAATTATTATCACTGCTATCTACACCTTCTATATAAGTATCTTTTATATAAACATCATTACCCTCACTAATAAAAATATTTGCAATTACTGAATCTCCAATGATTGGTTCAATTTCAATTATTGAGAAAAGTTTAGAGTACTTCTCTAGTTCTTTTTGCAAAGAAGAAACTCTTTCATTTAATAATACACTGTTAAATGGCTCTCCTGAAAATATATTTAATATTTTTTGAATTTTTTCTTTTGATAAATTGACATTTCCTTCAATGAAAACATTCGAAACGAAGAACTGTTTTCCTTCATTAATATCAAAATAAATATCAGCTATATTACCATCTATAATTGCAGACTCTTTTACTTCAACCATTAAAAAACCCTTAGAAATAAAATAATTTTTTAATGTTAGAGCATCCATTTTTAATAATCTATTATTAAAAGATGTCCCTTTAAAAGTGAAAGAAAAATTTGAAGGTCTTTGCCTTAAAAGTGGCATTAACTCTTTTTTCTTAATTGACTCATTTCCACTAATATTTACCGATCTAATATCAATCAGATCTTCCTGAGATAGAATTATAGAAAAAAAAGTTAGATAGCCAAAGAAGACTATTCTAATATATTTTATCACTTATTTTATATAATTTTTCTAAGTTTAATAAGCGTATCTGTAACGATACTTAAGATGCAAGTTACCCTTATCATCCATATTACCAACGAGCGATAAATTACGGTTTAATTTGTATTCAACGCCAATTTGTAATTGATCTGGATTGGTGAGTGAAAAAGATTTTTTATAAGATAAATTTGCATATGTTTTACTACCAAATTTTTTCTTTGCTGAAATTTTAAAATCTTCAAGATCATTTCTTTCGCTAGCAGATAAATTCTGCCCACTAATAAAACTTGCTGTTCCTGAAACATCTATTTCATCAGGCTTAAGAAGTTTAAGACCGGACATCTCCTCAAGATTTTTTTCAAGTTGAGTTTCCAATAATGAGCCTAACACAGATGTTGCTTGAACTCCAAATCCATTTGAAGACATTGCCTGGTCTTCAAACCTTGAACCAAAAGTTAAAAGCTCTATAATATCACTTTCAGAAAATCCACTTGAGGATTCCAGTATTAAATCTGCATTATCTAAATCACCTTTTATCGTCAATTTTATTACTTCATCTGCGATCGTAGTTGAAGCAATTAAATCCATATCAGGATTAATTCCATTATTATCAAAAGTAACGTATCCATTCAAGCCTGTAAAATTATCCTTAAATGATAAAATTGAACCATCATCGATATAAACTTCACCACCAATATTCCAATATTCATTACCCGTTTTTGCTAGACTTATTTCTCCAGTCATTATTGCATCAACTTGAGAATTTTGAAATTTGCCTTCATCTTTTATCGGAATATTTAAACTGTACGACATTATTACTCCATCGCTTGATATTAAAGTCTCCCCTATATCTTCTGATATAAATTCATGAAAGAGTGTCGCTTCATCTACCTCAATAAGGCCAGCAATATTTACAGTATCTTTGCCAAAAACTTTTACATCCATAGAATCGATAATTCCAGTAATATCTATGGGTATAGCATCCAAATAAATATATTTATTATCAATTGAATTAACAGTTAAATCATAATGAGGTTCAAAAAATTTTGAAAAATCTATCGACCCTTTGACGCTAATATTATCTTTAATTTTTTCAAAATTATTATCTCTTATATCTATTGAAGATCCCATGAGATTCTCAATATTTAATTTATTATTTTTTAAAACACCTTTTCCGTTAACAGCAATGATAGGATTATTAGTTAACATTGTATAAATACTAGAATTGGATAAAGAAATTTCTCCATTTCGTATTATTGCAGATGATGGGCCTGACAATAACAAATCAATGTTAATACTTCCACTAATTGAATCTAGCTCAGTGATATAAGTGCTAAGAAATGACATAGAGGCTAATTTAGCTGATGCATTGTAATTAATATTTTTATCTTCAAAAAATTGACCAAAATTGTCTGAATTCAAATTTAAATCAAATGGTACATCCCCTTTTGATACTATTCTATCTAAATTATCTCTCGACTCAGCGTATTCAACAGATAAAAATGAACCATTATAATTCCCTTTACTTCTTAAACTACCAAGATAAATCTTATCAAAAACTGCGTTATCTATTGATGCTACATAATTAAAGTTTGTTTTACCCAAATTACCTCCAATATTAAGCGACCCGGTAGCATCGCCTCCTAAATTGAAAAAATCTGGTATTAATCTATGGACCATTCCCAATGGAAGATCTTTAAATGTTGTATTTAACGATACTTCAGCGTTGGGTTTATTTAATTTTTTAAATGGTAAAATTCCAGAAAGTTCAAATCCTAATGAAGTATCGGCCGTAAAAGAAAAATCATCTATAATTATTTTACTTGAATTAAGTAGAAAAGATAAATTCATCTGGTCATATTCTTTGCCTAAATAATTTCCTTTTTTTAAAGCGATATCTACATCATAGGAAAGGTTATTATCCAAATTTTGAAAAGACAATTCACCAAATACTATACCTGATAAATCTAAATACTTGCTATTAATAAATTGCGTTATTACTCTAGCATCAAAGTTAGCCATTTTTAATCTACCTTCAGAAATTACTCCAAACATAAGCACGCCATCAAGTATGCCATCGTTAATGTGAATTTCAAAAGGTTCAACCGATACAGCTGTATCTTGATAAGTTATAAATATGGGCTTAGCATTTACTAAATAATTATCTTTATAAGCAGACTGAATTCTATCAATTTTATATTTATTTTTTGATAGCCATGAACCAGATAATAAAAGATAATCATCTCCAGATTTAAAATGACAATTTTCTACCACCATTCTGTTTTTAGAAAAAGAAATATCTAAAGTCCCTGAATCAAAATCCTCATTTCGCCAAATACCTTTGTCAATTTTAAGATTAACAAAACCAGATGGAAAATTTGAATCTGACTCCATTTCAGAATGTAAGTTAATTGACTCCATAGAAAAATCTTTATACTTAATATTCTTACAATTCAAATCTGCAACAACATCTGGATTATCTATTGATCCTCTAATTATTAATTTCCCCGTAGCCAATCCGTCTTTGAATTCATCCATCCAAAAATTATTAATTATTCTTATATCAGCATTTTCAAGATCTGAAGTAATATTTACTTCTTTATTCTTCAAATTAAGTTCGCCATCAATTGATAAAATACTTTCACCTATTATCAACATAACTGGGTCTACCGTAGACACTATACTATCACTATAAAGGACAGTTCCATGAAATGAGCTTTCCTGATTGGTCATCACTCCATATTCTGCAACCTCTAAGGTTAATTCAATGTCTTCAAGAGCTTGGTTGTTATCTATAGAACCTTCTAATATTGCCATGCCTGAAAGTAATGTAGGGTTTTGTTCAATCAACCAGCGGCTTAAATCAAGACTATCTAAATAAAAGTAACCGCTTAAGCGTTCACTCCCTTCCCAAACACCATTTACTTTTAGATTGGAATCTTCTCCATGCAAGTTCAAATTTTTCAAAAGAATATTTCCATTACTTTTAATAATATTTATATCACCTGCCATCTCTAAACCCAGTTGATTAGAAATAGAAAGATTACCATTCAAATCGCCGCTTATGGATTCAAAATCAACATTCCCTGAGATTTTTTCAAATTTCCCTTTTAAAGGAGTTTTGCTGAATAATTCTTTAGATATTGCAAATTCATCAATGTTAAGTGATCCCTTAATTTTTGACTCTTTCTGAAAATAAAGCAGTTCTCCGTTGATAGGAGCATTACCGATTTTTCCAGAAAAATTATTTATTGATAAGCTATCATCATTTTTAAATAATTCAAGGTTATCCATCTGAAATGAGAAAGCATATTGCCCACTATTTTCTAGACTTAAACTATCAATTTTTAATTTTAATTCATTTTCCCAAACAACCTGACCCTCTGCAACACCTTTAAAAATAATAACTTCATTTTGAAACCATAAAGGTAACTGTCCATTTATCATAAACTTTTCAATTTGGATAGGAAAACTTTCAAATTCAGTTTTTTGATTTTTTTCAATATATTTTTTTGAATCGAAAACTAAGCTATCAATGAATAAATCATCGAATGAGGTGAGCCCAAAAAAAGAGCTAAAATAATTATAATTAACTAAAAAGTTGCCAATATAGACATTGCCATAGGTTGGATGAATGATTTCAAAGTTTTCGCCAATGATATTACTAAATAAGTTACCTGATAATTCACCAGAGATAACTTCAATTTTAGACTTTGATAATGAACTGTTAAGCCTACTTAAAATAGTTTTCTCCCAAATGAAAGAGCTTGCAGCTACATATATAATAAATAGTAAAAGAGATATGTATAGTAATTTATTTTTTGAAAACATAAATATAATTCTTAATTATAAACTACGTAGACAAACATGAGTTCCAAAAACAAAAAAAGCGCCCAAAAAAGAACGCTTTTTCTATTCAATTATCAATGACCTAGATTCTAATCTACTACCTCAAAATCAGCATCTTCAATCTCATCTTTATCCTTTCCTTTCTTAGGAGACTTAGGAGCATCAGATGCATCTGACGGTGGTTGTTCAGCTGATTGATAAAGCTTAGGGGCAATTTGAGACCAAGCATTATTTAATTCTTCTAACGCTTTTTTCATGTCACTAACATTACCACTATCTTTTACTTTTTTTAATGAATCTAATTTCTCATTTAATAACGACTTGTCTTCTTTTGCTAATTTATCGTCATTTTCTTTAATATTTTTTTCCGTCTCATAAAGTAAGTGTTCAGACTGATTAATTATGTCAATCTTTTCTCTCTTTTCTTTATCTTTTTGCTCGTTTTTCTTCGAATCATTCACCATTTTCTCAATTTCAGCTTCAGATATGCCACTTGAAGCTTCAATTCTAATACTCTGCTCTTTACCAGTTGCCTTATCTTGAGCACTAACATTAAGGATTCCATTTGCATCAATATCAAAAGTTACCTCAATTTGAGGTACTCCTCGAGGAGATGGAGGAATATCTGATAAATGAAACCTTCCAATAGTCTTGTTGTCTGCAGCCATTTCTCTCTCACCCTGAAGAACATGAATTTCTACTGTTGTTTGATTATCAGCAGCTGTGCTGAAGACCTGAGACTTTTTTGTTGGTATCGTAGTATTTCTTTCAATTAGTTTTGTTGAAACAGAACCCAAAGTTTCGATACCTAAAGAAAGAGGAGTGACATCTAGGAGCAGAACATCATCTACATCACCAGCCAGAACGCCTCCTTGAATTGCAGCACCTAATGCAACAACCTCATCAGGGTTTACACTTTTATTTGGCTCTTTGCCAAAAATCTCTTTTACTTTTTCTTGAATTGCGGGAATTCTTGTAGAACCACCAACAAGAATTACTTCATCTATTTCGGAAGAACTAAGACCAGCATCTGAAATAGCTTTCTTACATGGTTCAACTGTTCGATTAACAAGGTCTAGTACAATTTCATCAAACTTTGCTCTAGTTAAACTCAAATTTAAATGCTTAGGCCCAGATGCATCTGCAGTAACAAAAGGAAGATTGATATCCGTCTGCTTTGAAGTAGACAATTCTTTTTTAGCTGCCTCTCCCGCCTCTTTAAGTCTCTGAAGAGCCATGGGGTCTTCTCTTAAATCAATCCCATCACTTTTTTTGAACTCATCTGCTATCCAATTAATGACCTTCTGATCAAAATCATCACCACCTAGATGTCCATCGCCGTTAGATGCTTTTACCTCAAACACACCATCACCAAGTTCTAAAATGGAGACATCAAAAGTACCTCCACCCAAATCAAAGACAGCAATTTTTTCATCTTTTTTCTTGTCTAGACCATAGGCTAGGGCAGCAGCAGTAGGCTCATTTATTATTCTCTTAACATTTAGACCTGCAATTTTACCTGCATCCTTTGTTGCCTGGCGCTGGGAATCATTAAAATATGCTGGAACTGTAATTACGGCATCTGAAACTTTACTACCTAGATACTCTTCCGCATCTTGTTTTAGTTTTTGAAGAACCATAGCGCTAATCTCAGGCGGGGTATATTCTTTATCGTTTGCTTTGACGATAACTGCCCCTTTGGAATTTTTAGCAACATTGTATGGTACTTCGGAAATCTCATTACCTACTTCTTTGAACATCCGCCCCATAAATCTTTTAATTGAAAATATTGTATTTTCAGGATTTGTTACAGCCTGACGCTTGGCAGTCTGACCTACTAAACGATCCTCGTCTTTTGAAAACGCGACTACTGAAGGTGTAGTTCTTCCGCCTTCAGGATTAGTAATTACAGTTGGCTCACCACCTTCTAAAACTGAAACACAAGAGTTTGTTGTTCCTAAATCTATACCAATTATTTTAGACATATATTTTCCTTAAAAATTTTGTAAGTTATTGCAAAATGATTTATGCAATCAATATTCCAGCATTTATAATAGTACATTTTGGCATATCTTACGTTGAGATACAACAGAATGGCAGGGATTTGAAAATATTTTACTAGGCTTTTTTTGTGGAAGACTTTTTCTTTTCAATAAAAGAGAATTGAAAGTCACTCCTATTCGCGTCAACCTTTACAATAGTACCTATTTTAAAATTTTCCTTTAATAACATTTCTGATAGATAATCTTCTATAGCGATTTGAATTTCTCGTCGCATGGGTCTTGCTCCAAATTTAGGTCTATAACCTCTTTTTGCTAATAGTCTCTTTGCTGATACAGAAACTTTAATTTTTAGTCCAATTTTTTCAAGATTTTCTTTTAAATCCTTAAGCTGAAGATCTATAATCTTAAAGATATCATCCTCACTGAGAGAATGAAATACAATTGTTTCATCAATTCTATTAATTAATTCAGGAGAAAATGTACTATCCACAGATTTCATAATTTTTGCTTCGATTATTTTTTGGTTTTCATTTATTAATTCCTCTCCAAAACCTAAATTACCAGCAGATAGATCCTTAGTGCCTAAGTTTGAAGTCATAATAATCACAGTATTGCTAAAATCAACTTTTCTACCAAAACCATCAGTTAATACCCCATCGTCGAAAATTTGAAGCATTATATTAAATAAATCAGGATGAGCCTTTTCAACTTCATCAAATAATACTACAGAATAGGGGTTCCTACGGATTTTTTCAGTTAATTCGCCACCCTCATCATAGCCTACATATCCCGGAGGTGCTCCAACAAGCCTTGATAAAGCAAATTTTTCACTAAACTCAGACATATCAATCTTAACAAGTGCATCAGGATGACTAAATAAGTAATTTGCTAATACCTTTGCCAATTCTGTTTTGCCAACGCCTGTTGGACCGAGAAACAAGAAGACGCCAATTGGTTTTGATGGGTTTTTCAAACCAGTTCTTGCTCTTCTAATAGCTCTAGAAATACTTTGGATAGCTTTCTTTTGCCCAACTATAAATTCACTCAAACTATTTGGAAGATTTAATAACTTATTACTTTCTGTTTCAGCTACCTTATTTACAGGTATACCGGTAATCAGAGAAACAACATCAGCTACGTGATCTGAACAAATCTCATGAATGTTTACTTTAGATTTTTCATTCCATGACATTTGGGCTTTACTTAGTTTCTCTAGCAGAGTGCGTTCTTTGTCTCTAATAATTGCTGCTTCTTCAAATTTCTGTTTTGTAACTTTAATTTCTTTCTTTGACCTAAGTGATTCTATCTGCTTTTCAATAGAAATTATATTTTTCGGAACTTTATCATTAAACATATGTGAACGAGCACCAGCCTCATCAAGTATATCTATTGCTTTATCAGGCAAAAACCTATCTGTTATATATCTTTCAGATAGATGTACGCAAGCTTCTATTGCATTATTAGAGTATTTAACATTGTGGTGTTCTTCATACCTATCTTTTAAACCCATAAGTATTTCAACAGATTCATTTACAGATGGAGCATTAATTATTATTTTTTGAAAACGTCTTTCCAATGCACCATCTTTTTCAATATGTTGTCTGTATTCATTAAGGGTTGTAGCTCCAATGCAATGAAGTTCACCTCGAGCTAAGGAAGGTTTGAACATATTAGAAGCATCTAAAGAGCCTGAGGCTCCGCCAGCGCCAACTAAAGTATGAAGCTCATCAATGAAAATGATTAAATTTTTACGGGACTCAAGCTCATTCATAATGCTTTTCAATCTTTCTTCAAATTGCCCTCGATATTTTGTACCTGATACTAATGCAGCAAGGTCAAGAGATAAAATTCTTTTATTGTGCAACAACCTAGGAACTGTTTTACGAACAATCCTCTGCGCAAGACCTTCTATTATCGCAGTTTTACCGACTCCAGGCTCACCAATTAAAACTGGGTTGTTCTTTTTTCTTCTCGAAAGCACCTGAGCCACTCTCTCTATCTCTTTTTCACGTCCGATAACAGGATCGAGTTTACCTTTTTTTGCTAGTAGGGTAATATCTCTAGAAAAATGATCTAAAGTTGGGGTCTTTTCTTCTTTATCATTTTCTACTCCATGCAAATCATCAGATTCAGAGTTCTCACCATCGATCAATTCACAAACTGTGTCAAAATCCAAATCAAGTGAATTTAGAACTTCATATACTATACCTTCTTTTTCTCTAAGCATAGCGAGAAGCAAGTGTTCATCATCAGCAATACTACTATTTCTTGAGGACGCTTCTAAATACGCATTTTTCAACACTCTCTCAGCTCTCATACTTAGTGGCAAATGCCCCAAAGACATTGTGCTTTCAGAACTGCTTATTAAATCTTCAATCATTTTATTAATCGAAATAACATTTACATCGTACAGCTCAAATATTTTTTTTGAAGTACCAGTTTTAATCTTTAATAATCCAATAAGCAGGTGTTCTGACCCCACATAAGAATGTCCTAACCGTATAGCTTCCTCTTTTGCTAGCTTTAATATGGACTGTAGATTTTTAGAAAAATTCTTTTTCATTTTATTTTTTTATTAATACACCCGATTTTAATTCAAAAATTTTGTTTCCAACTTTAGCTATACTTGGATTATGTGTTGTAAGCATTATAGTCATATTATAATCTCTATTAATTCTCTTAAAAAGGTCAATTAGTTTTATAGAATTTTTTTCATCTAGATTACCTGAAGGTTCATCAGCAAATAATATCATTGGTTTATTGACAATTGATCTAATTATAGCTACTCTTTGCCTTTCACCTCCAGATATCTCAGCTGGATATTTATCTTTAATCTTTAGTAATCCAAAGTCACTTAATAGCTGTAGAGGCCTATCATACTTTCCAAAGCCATTTTTGATCCACAAAGGCATAAGTACATTATCCAAAATAGTAAAGTCTGGAAGAAGATGATGGAATTGAAAAATAAATCCTATCTTTTCATTTCTAAATAAAGACAACTTCTTTTCAGTGAAAGAACTGATATTTTCATCCTCAATAAACAGTTTGCCACTATCGAATGTGTCCAGTGAACTCAAAACATTTAATAATGTAGATTTACCTGATCCTGATTCACCAATAAAAGTCGTTATTGTTCCAATTTCAATCTCAACATTAATTCCATTTAAAACCACTAAACGCTTATCTCCATTTTTGTAAGATTTAATAAGGTTTTTAGAATTTAGAATTATTTTACCCATTTCAACATTTCCATTGGATCATATTTTAAAAACTTTCTTGCTCCAAAAAAACCGGTTGCTAAGATAAATAGAATATTTATAGATATAATGACGATAATATCTTTTGAGTATAAAACCATAGGTAGTACTTCCATAGCGTAAATATCATTAGGCAGGGAAATTATCTTAAAAATATTTTGAAAAATAACGACCAAAACCCCCGAAGTAAAACCTATACAAACTCCTTTAAAACCAATAATTAGAGCCTGATACATAATTATATAATGAACATCATACATTTTCATTCCTAAAAACCTTAAAACAACAAAATCCTTTATTTTTCTTATAGTGACCAAATATATTGTAGATAAAATACTAAAAGATGCTACCAAAAGAATAAGACTTAAGACAACTACCGAACCAATCTTTTCCATTTTAATTGCTCCCACTAGAGCTGTGTTTCTATCCTTCCATGATGAAATCACTTTTGCTCCTACAATATTAGATAATACTCTTCTTATTTCATCAATTTTTGATGAATGGTTTAATTTTATATCTACAAATTGATTTTTAATATCATTCGAGAAAAGCCTATTACCAATGGTCTCAGAAATAAATATATACTTGTCATCGTAGTTTAGAATCTTACTCGAAAATAAGCCCGAAACTTTGACCTCAATGGTAGGTGGAAAACCTAAAATAAAATTTTTATCTAAAGGAGAGGAAATTTTTACAATATCGCCTGTCCTTATCCCTAGTCTAGAGGCTATATCATTGCCCAACAAAATCTCATTTTTAGATGGTAAAGCTCCAACATAAGGAATTTCATAAAAACTCTTAAAATAATTAGGGGGGACCTGTTTAAATGTCACTAAAGATTGGTTTGATAAATGATTTATTATTCCTTTACGCTCATAATTAAATAAAACAGACTTCACTTCTTTCAAAGATTTAATTTTAGATAAATTATTATTTGAAACAGAACTAGAAATTCTAATGTGGCCATCAAAATTACTAATTTTTTCATCAAGCTTATTTTCAAAACCATTTAAAACAGAAATGGATATAATCAGAGCAAAGGAACCTAAACCAATTCCAGCTACAGAAATTATATTTGTTATCTTCCCAGCAGTATTCATCGATGTAAGAAATTTCCTAGCTATGAAGTAATGCATTAATTCCCCAATAGTTTTGAGATTTTAATATCGAATATAGTTTTCAAAGGCAAAAAACTTGAAAATATCGTAATAAATAAGCTCAATGAGATTATAACAAAACACATATTGTAATCAAATGAGAGAGGCAAACTATTCATGAAGTATACTTCTTCAGGTAATGGTATTAAATTAAATCTAGTTTGAATAAATGTAAAAAAGACGGCTAGTAATGCACCCATTGTGCTCCCAATTAGACCGATAAACCCGGATTCAATGAGGAAAATATTTCTTATTTGGTATTTTTGAAAACCTTGAGCAACTAAAATACCTATTTCTTTACTTCTTTCATTTACTAGTACGGAGACCGTAGCCATTACATTCGTAATGCTCACTAAAGTGATCAAGCTAAAAATTATTAGTATTGGTAGCGTTTGTGTTCTAATCCAAGCAAAAATAATTTGATGCCTATCCATCCATGTTTCTAGGAAATAAGGGTATTGTATATTGTCTTTTAAATTTTTTAAAAGTTTATCTGTTTTAACATCTGAATTAATTATATATCCGCTAACCTTATCATTCATATTAAACATTTTTTGAGCTGTACTAATGCTAACATAAGCAAGGTTTCTATCATATTCATCCATACCTGTCTTAAAAGTACGCCTAAATATTAATTTATAATATTTTAGGTCCTGCAAATTACCAATAAATCCATCCAGAGGTATTAAGACTAAAGCTTCAGAAGAATCTAGCTTTAGACTTTTAGCTAATGTACTGCCAATTATAATCTCATCATCATTTAAAAAAAAATTTCGATTAGCCAAAGGATCAGAACTAGGTAAATAATTGACTCCTTCAATAATTAGGCTTTCATTTACCTTGTTTTTATGTATTACAACAGATCCCCTCACAAAAGGTTTTACCTTTATTCCTAAATTATAAGAAGAAATTATTGAATCTATCCTATCTAGTGTATCTATCGGAGTTCCAAATATAGTTTTTAATCTAATTTTTCCATCGACATTAACTAATTTTTTAGATAAAACATCTTCAAAACCTGTGATGACACTAATGGTAACTAATAATGAAAAAACACCTATTGCTAAGCCAACAATAGCTAGACTGATTGCGTTTGATGAAAAGCTTCTTTTTTTGCTTTGCTTAAAATATCGCAGAATGAACTGCAGATATAATCTCATTATTAATATTTTTCTGGCTTCATTGTTGGAAATAGAATTACATCTCTTATCCAGCGATTATTTGTAAGAAGCATTACTAATCTATCAATTCCTATCCCTACACCGCCTGTTGGAGGCATGCCAATTTCCATTGCATTAATAAAATCTTCATCAATAGGTTGCGCCTCATCATCACCTTGATCTCTTAATTTTGATTGCTCTTCAAGCCTAGATCTTTGATCTATGGGATCGTTTAATTCGGAAAAAGAATTAGCAAACTCTGAACCGCCTATGAAAAGTTCAAACCTCTCAACTATTTCCTTACTACCATCTCGTTTTAATTTTGCTAGTGGAGATATAGATTTTGGATAATCAACGACAAATGTAGGATCGATAAGTTTAGGTTCAACAAGGTCACTCATTATGGAATCAAGAATTTGACCTATATTACTATTTTTATCAACTTCCACATTGTGCAACTGACATACTTCTAACATTTCCTCATTGCTTAAATTAGAAAAGTCTGAACCAGTTGCTTCTTCAATTAGTTGAAAGAAAGATTTTTTGTTAAAATTCTTTGACAAATCTATATCAAACTCACCCCATTTAATTTTTAAGTCACCAACTTTTTTAGCTGCATTACGTATTATTTCTTCAACTAATTCCATACAATCATTGAAATCTGCATATGCCCAGTAAAACTCCAACATTGTAAATTCTGGATTATGATTTCTATCCATGCCCTCATTTCTAAAATCTTTGGATAGCTCATATACTTTTTCAAAGCCCCCAATAATTAAACGTTTCAGATATAATTCATCAGCAATTCTTAAGTATAATTTTTGATCTAAAGCATTATGATGTGTTGTAAAAGGTCTTGCGTTAGCACCACCATAGATTGGCTGAAGCACAGGAGTTTCAACCTCTAAAAAATGTTTGGAATTTAATGTCAATCTAATTTCATTAATGATTTTTGTCCTTTTAATAAATGTCTCTCTAGTTTTATAGTTGACTATTAAATCTAAATGTCTATTCCTATATCGAAGCTCTTTATCCTTAAACGCGTCATAGACCTCTCCTTCTTTTTCTTTAACAATAGGTAAAGGTCTTATACTTTTTGATAATACATCAAATTTTTCAGCAGATATTGTAATCTCACCAACCTTTGTTTTAAAAACAGAGCCACGAATTCCAACAAAATCACCAATATCCATTAAGTTAAATGCTTTGTAATACTTGTCTCCAACATTATTTTTCTTTATAAAAATTTGAATTTTTCCTTCATCATCCATTACATGAATGAACGATGCTTTTCCCATTTTTCTTAGCGCCATAATTCTACCAGCAATGCAAACAATATGATTTTCAAGATCATCAAAGCCGGTAATGATTTCTATGCTTTTATGAGTAGGATTATACTTATGTGGAAAAGGCTCAATGCCAAGTTCTTTTAACTTATTTAACTTTTCCAATCTGAAATCAATCAATTGCCTAATACTATTATTTTTTTCTGTCATTACTATTAATTCCCTTTAATTTTTTAAATCTCTTGTTTCATTTGGTTCAATAAATACGATTTAATAAACGGATCCAAATTACCATCCATCACTGATTGAATATTTCCTGTTTCTTCTTTTGTACGATGATCTTTAACTAGATTATATGGATGAAATACATATGAACGAATCTGACTACCCCAAGCAATGTCTTTCTTTTTATCTTCAAGGTTTTTTTGTTTTTCTTTTTCTTTTTCTATTTCTAGTTGGTAAAGTCTTGCTTTCAAAAGTTTCATTGCTTGGTTCTTATTCTTATGTTGAGATCTTTCATTTTGACATTGAGCGACGACTCCAGATGGTATATGTGTAATTCTAACAGCAGAATCAGTCTTATTAACGTGTTGGCCTCCCGCACCACTAGCTCTATAAGTATCAATGCGTATATCACTTGGATTAATATCAATTTCAATTGATTCATCTACGGATGGATAAATATAAACTGACGCAAAAGAAGTGTGCCTCCGATTATTAGAGTCAAAAGGCGATATTCTTACCATTCTATGAACTCCAAATTCAGCTTTTGCCATACCATATGCATACTCACCTTTTATCTCAAAAGTAACATCTTTAATACCTGCTTCATCACCTGCTTGAAAATCAATAATTGAGAATTCAAAACCTTTTTGCTCCGCCCAGCGACCATACATTCGATAAAGCATTTGAACCCAATCCTGACTTTCAGTGCCACCGGCACCAGGATGTATAGTTATAATAGCATCTTGAGAATCTTCCTCTTTACCAAGAATCATTTTTAATTCAAGGTCCTCTATGATCCTCCTATACTTATTGACTTCAATATAAAGATCTTTTGTAGTAATCTCACCTTCAGAATGAAATTCAAATAATACTTCTAGATCATTTTGATTAGCATCAATTCCATTCCAAGTTTCAATTTCTTTTTCAATTCTAGAAATTTTCTTAAGAATAACTGATGCTTTTAGATTATCATTCCAAAAATTTGAATCTGAAGTTTTTAATTTAAGTTCATTTAAATTTGATTTTAATAAATCTAAATCAAAGATACCCCCTAAGGGACGCATATTTCTGATTAGATGCAATAAACACTTCTTTTATTTCAGATATTTCCATACCATAATTTACTATATCTGAATTATTTATTATGCCAGATTATTAATCCCCGGAAGATATAAATAACCTTTCATTTAAAAATCGTCTTAACGCCATTTCGTCCATATCAAGATTGACAAATCTTCCATCTACGGCTGCAGCTATAGCGCCTCTTTCTTCTGAAACAACAATGACAATAGCATCAGTTTCTTCTGTTAATCCTAAAGCAGCTCTGTGTCTTGTACCCATGTCAGGTGTTATCATTTCACTTTCGGTTAATGGCAATATGCAACCTGCAGCTTCAACAAGTGTATTTTGTAAAATAACTGCACCATCATGCAATGGAGATCCTGGATTAAAAATAGACAATAGAAGCCCTGAAGTAACTTCACCTTTTATTGATGTTCCAGTCTCTTTGTAAATGCGCAAGCCTGTTTCTCTTTGGACCACAATCAGCGCACCACACTTTGTACTACTAAGCTGTAATGATGCATCAACTATTGCTTCAAAGGATCTTGAAGTCCCTACTCTAAAGATTGTTCTAAAAAACCTTGTCTGCCCAACATATATCAATAATCTACGTATCTCAGGTTGAAATAAGATTACAAAGGCAACAACCCAAATTGTTTGAAATTGATTAATTAACCAAGAGGTAGCACTTATGCCAAAGGCATTAAACAAAAAAGAAGCAATTAGAAGAATAATTAGCCCTATGAGCATCTGTCCTGCTCTTGTTTCTTTAAAATATCGATATACTTTATAGAAGATCCATGTTACCAAAAGAATATCTATAATATCTATGAGTGATACTTTTATGAACCCAATCTTAAACAGGTCAATCATTTAGCAGCTAAGATGTTTTCTGTTATTATAACTGCTCTTTTATTTTCTTTTACATCATGCACCCTAACAATGTTTGCACCATTTAAAATGCCAGAAACAACAGTAGCTATTGTCCCTTCAACTCTTTCATCAGGTGGCAAATTTAATACATCTCCTATAAAAGCTTTTCTGCTCGGTCCAATTAAAAGGGGATATGCCATATCTTTAAATTCTTTTAGATTTTTTAAAAGTTTAAAATTATGATTAAATGTTTTTCCAAAACCAATACCTGGGTCTAATATAATATTATTTTTTTTTATTCCAGACTTTATTGCATAGTCACATCTTTTTTCAAAATATTTTTTAATATCATCAATTAAATCATTATATGATATATTTTGTTGCATTGTTTTAGGCTTGCCTTGAATATGCATTATAATAACTGGGGTATCATTTTTTGCTAAAAGAGATGCCATCTCTTTATCATGCGCTAAACCACTTATATCATTTATTATATCTGCGCCAGCTTCAATAGCTTCCTTAGCAACAATAGATTTATAGGTATCTACTGAAATTAATATATCATTACTTATTTTTTTGATTTCACTTACAATAGGTATGACTCTATTTAATTCTTCATCGGCTAAAACAGGATCTGAACCTGGTTTAGTAGACTCTCCACCAATATCAATAATATCAGCACCATGTTCTAACATTGTTTGAATATGTTTTACTGCTAAGTTAAGTCGATTGAATTTTCCACCATCACTAAATGAATCTGGGGTAACATTTAGTATCCCCATAGTAAGAACTCTAGAGGGATTTGATAACCATTCTTTAAAACTATTAATATTTATAATTTAGTCCTCAAAAAAGTTTATCTTTTTTAATTGGATAAATTACACTTTACCGTTTGCTCTAACAGAAGTTGTAGTTGATTTTATTTTACCATTAGAACTTTTTGAGGATTTAATGCTGGGTTTTCTTCTAATAATTTTTTTACCATCCAATAATTTTTGAATATCTTTTGAATCTATTGTCTCATGTTTTAATAAGGACTTAGCCATACTATGTAATAATTCTTTGTTTTCATTCAAAATTTCTTGAGATTTTTTTTGTGCAGTTCTTATTATTTTTGCAATTTCTTCATCTATCATTCTAGCCGTGACTTCACTGTAGTTTCTTTGAGACTGAATTTCACGACCAAGAAAAACCTCATCATTCTTTTTTCCAAAAGTCATAGGGCCTAATGATTCACTCATCCCCCATTCGGTGACCATCTTTCTTGCAATCTGCGTTGCCTGTTCAATATCATTCCCGGCCCCTGTTGTCATTTTATCAAAAATAAGCATCTCAGCAGCACGCCCTCCCATTAAAATTGCTAATCTGCCATCAACATATGGTTTTGAATAACCATGCTTTTCGTCCATTGGTAATTGCATGGTCACACCCAGAGCCCTACCCCTAGGAATAATTGTAACTTTGTGAACTGGGTCTGCACCATTAGTCTTTATTGCGACAATAGCGTGACCTGCTTCGTGATAGGCAGTTGTTTCTTTTTCTTCATCAGTAAGGACCATACTTTTTCTCTGAACTCCCATCATTACTTTATCCTTAGCTTCTTCAAAGTCATCCATATCAATCGATAATTTTTTGTCTCTAGCAGCTAAAAGAGCAGCCTCATTTACTATATTTGCTAAATCTGCACCTACCATTCCTGGGGTTCCTTTTGCTAATGACTTTAAATCTACTTTGCGCTTGTTTAAGACAACTTTTTTAGTATGAACTTCTAAAATTCCCAATCTACCTTTATAATCTGGGACATCTACAATTATTTGTCTATCGAAACGACCAGGTCTCAAAAGTGCTGTATCTAGAACATCGGGCCTATTTGTAGCTGCAACAACAATAATATTCTTGTCATTGTCAAAGCCATCCATCTCTACTAGTAAGGCATTTAAAGTTTGTTCACGCTCATCGTGTCCACCGCCGATTCCAGCGCCCCTTTGCCTACCAACTGCATCTAACTCATCAATGAAAATAATACATGGTGTACTTTTTTTTGCTTGCTCAAATAGATCTCTTACCCTAGATGCACCAACACCCACAAACATTTCTACAAAATCAGCGCCACTCAAACTATAAAATGGAACACCAGCTTCTCCTGCAATAGCTCTAGCCATTAAAGTTTTTCCAGTGCCAGGCTGACCAACTAAAAGAGCACCTTTTGGCACTTTTGCTCCAAGCTTTTGAAATCTTTTTGGACTTTTTAAGTACTCTATTACCTCTTTCAATTCTTCTTTCGCTTCCTCACATCCAGCGACATCTTTAAAGGTCACTCTAGGTTGATCAGATGTCCATAATGAAGCCTTGCTTTTTCCAAATTTAAAAATATTTCCCATGCCTCCAGCACCACCCTGCATGCGTCTAAGCATGAAAAACCAAAATCCTATAAGTAATATCCATGGGAGCATGTTTAAAAAATACCCAGTCCAGTCTACGCTTTTTTCCTGAAAGCTATACTGCACTCCTGCAGAATCCCACTCCTCAGTGATTTCTCTATCAATAAATGGCATCGTAAGACGGAACTTTATAATATCATCACGGATACCTAATGGTGTTTCAATTGTCTGATTTTCCTTGAACTCGCCGAAAAATGTTTTATTGATTATGATAGCTTTTTTGATAGCACCATCATCAAGATAGTTTTTGTATTCTGTGTATTCTATTTCTACTTCATTATTTCTATTTTCAGATAAGATACTAGAAAAATATACAGTCACTAAAATAATTGTTATCCAAATGAAACTAGTCTTACCAGCTTTTTTCCACTGGAATTCTAACTTTTCATTACTTTTTTTATCGGAGGATTTTTTCTTTTCTTCCATAATTTTCCTTATTACCAAATATGTGGTTCTTTTAATTTATAAATTGACTTCAAGTTTCTTAATTTTTGATTATAATCAAGTCCATATCCTACTACGAATTCTGAAGATATTTCAAATCCTATAAAATCAATTTTAAAATTTAGCTTAGAAGCACCTTTTTTTGCTAAAAGCGAAATAACTGCGATATCTTTAGGTTTTAAATTACTTATATAATCGTGTAAATAGTTTATTGATTTGCCTGAATCAATAATATCTTCAACAATTATTACACTTCTATTTTTTATGTCAAAATCTAAACCCTTAGACATATTTATTTTCCCAATAGATTTTTTTCCTAAATAACTAGATATTTTTATGAAGTCAATCTCACAATTAATATTTAACTGCCTAATAAGATCTGACATGAAAATAAAACTACCATTCAAAATTCCAATTAGAATAGGATTTTTATCACAATATAGCAGTGAAATTTCATTTGAAATTTCTTTGACCCTCTTTGATATTTCTTGATCTGAAATATATTTTTCAAGATTTTGCTCTATACCTTTCATTGCGCAATAAACCTCTTTACTCTATTGAGACTAATAAATTTAGTAGTTTCATCGCTAATCTTAAATCTATCATCAATCCTGTGACCACAAAGCCAGATAATTTTATCATCAGCACACAAAACAGACTGATTGAATTTTTCAAAGCGATTTAATTTCTTATTTATTAAAAAATCGCTGATTTTTTGTTTGCCTGACATTCCTAATGGCCTAAAGGTATCCCCTTTTTTCCAAACTCTTAATTGCAATTTTTTATTTATTATTTTACGTTGATCAATATATTCAATATTTGGGTTTTCTGATATCTCAGCACAAGAATTAATTTCTCTGCAGGTGTAGTCATATTCTAAGAATTTAATTGTTTTACCTAAAGAAATATCAATCGTTTTACTTTTTTTTATTCTATTCTCTTTTGATAAGATATAACATTTCCTATCTACTAATAAACACCATCTAAATCTTGAGTTATAAAGACTACCTGTAATATTTTTTTGCAAAAAGTTCTTAATATCTTGAAAATCATATTTTCTTAATTGCCCTAATGAATTAGTTAAAACTTGAAACACCATTACCTTAGCCAATGAAGGTAATTTATTAATATGTTTCTTTTTTATTTTGACCTGACCATTTTGCAGATCAGATACATTCTCTTTTATAAATTCATTTATAAAATATATTAATGATTGTTGATACTCAGAAAAATGTGCCCCCGAATCAGCAATTGAATCGACAATTTTTTTATCATTCAAAACCCAAGAACCCAAAACCTTTTTACGTATAAAATTACGTTTAAAACGCAAATCATCATTTGATGAATCATTAACGCAAGGAATTTTATACTTATCAATTATTCTCATCAGTTCTAGCTTTGTAAATGGAAGAAGTGGCCTTATTAAATTTTTATTAATAGGTTTCATTCCTCCCAAACCAAATAAACCAGTCTTTTCCGAAATATTCTTTAAAATTGTCTCTGCTTGGTCATTTTTATGATGGCCGGTTAAAATAAAATCAGAATTAGATTCAATAAGAATTTTTGACAACAGCCTATATCTTTCTTTCCTTGCCCAAGATTCAACACTATAATTATTTGATCTTAATCTTGGATTTAATTGTCTTATGTAGGTATTTATTCCAAGTTCCAATCCAACTTTAGTAACGAAAGCTTCATCTTTAAAACTATCGCGTCTAAGATTATGGTTCACATGTACTATTCTTATAATTCTTTTATTACCTTTAAAATATCTCAAAAGTAAATAGAGAAGTAACATGGAATCGCTTCCCCCGGAAAAAGCCAATAAAATCCTAGAAAAAGAATTTTGCTTAAATATAAAATCAAAATGTTTAAAATACTTTGCAAGGTATTTTTCACTTATAATAAGTGGGCTTGGTATTTTTAAATCGTTCAAAGAATTACCTAAATAAGGTATCACTTATATATTATTAAAAAATAAGTTGGATAAACATTGAATTTTATCCTCGTATGAGTGAGGATAGAGAAACCACTCTGTTGCAGATATACTACTAAGAACTGAATTACCATCTTGAGGAGTAAAACAAAAACCAGTTATTTCATTTCCATTATTTATATTTATAGATTGCTCTACAATTACAGTTTGATTTAATATTCTTCCATAATGACCATGATCTCTGCCGAACGAAAATACTGAGCTGGTCATATCCTTTGTAGTTAAGGCTATTAGAGGGTTTGTTGCTAATTTACTCTTAAGATCGTCAATATGTATAGGTTGATTTAATGATAATTTAAACCGAAGAATATGCATATACTGGCTATTAACCTTCATTGCAGAAGAATATAAATTCAAATTTTCACCAATAGTGTTAAATAAACCGTGAGCATCTTTAGCATGGTGAGTCCCAAATTTTTCATATTCATGAATGCCAACTTTTGGAGCTGGGATAAAACTATCCTCTTGACTTAAATCATTTGCCCTTCTGATACAGATAAAATCACCCGTATCTAAATTATTATTGTCTTCATTAAAAGCTATAGTTTTTATAAGACATGAAATATTATGTGTATTACAGCTGACAATTTGTAAAAACTTGTCTTCAGAAGTTAAAGCCTTGTCATTTATCCCTCTGGCATATTTTTTACCAAACCCATCTTCGCTGCCTTGGGCTATAAATCCTTTTACCTGGTTTGAGAAATTCTCATAATATTTAACTTTATTTTCATGACCAACACCTTTTGGAGTACAGTCAATAACCACAGAAGCTCTTTCAATTGCATCTTCGGCACGTAAGTCAGAATCAATCTTTAATTTTTTAAAATCATTTTCTTTACCATCATCAACAGCTAGCCTGGCTCCTCTTTTCAATAAGTCAACAACTTTCGATTTATCAATTTTTAATGCAGAGTTTTTATGAAATGTTATCTCATCAATACCAAGTTGCCCTTGGTAATCACATAATAAACCTATTAAAGGCTCGCCAATTGTGCCTGTGCCAACAACATGTACAATTTTTCTTTCCATTATATTTTTTAATCCTTTAAAATAATTATTTTTTTAAAACGCTGAACTTTCAGACCATTCACCAAATTCAACTTTAATAGCTTCAACTATTTCTCCCAATGTGCAATAATTTTTAGCAGCTTCGATTATTGGAATTACAAGATTATCATTTGTACTACATGCTTTAGTTATACGTTCTAATGAGTTTTTAACAGATATATCATCTCGATTATTTTTTACTAAAGATAATATCTCCATTTGATTTTTTTCTGCTCGTATATCAATTTCTAAAATTGGAATGTCTAATTCTTCATTTTCATTCGCAAATTTATTGACTCCAACTACGACTCTATCCTTATTATCTACCTTACTTTGATATTCCGAGGCAGACTTTGCTATTTCTCGCTGCTGATAACCCTGCTCAATAGCTGGTATCACACCACCAATATCATCTATTTCATTGAAATATTCTTCGGCCTTTTGCTCCAAATCATTAGTTAATTGTTCTACAAACCATGAACCCCCTAAAGGATCCACAACATTGGCTACTCCGGTTTCATATGCAATTAACTGTTGGGTCCTAAGAGCTATTTCAGCTGCTTTTTCTGATGGAAGAGCTAAAGTTTCATCCATAGAATTTGTATGCAGACTTTGAGTACCTCCTAAAACAGCTGCCATTGCCTGGAAACTTGTCCTTGCAATATTTATTTCTGGCTGTTGCGCGGTTAAGCTGCAACCGGCTGTTTGGGTGTGAAATCTTAGCATCATAGATTTTTGGCTTTTTGCTCCATATTTATTTTTTAATCTTTTTGCCCAAATTCTTCTTGCTGCACGATACTTAGCAATTTCTTCGAAAAAATCTGAATGTGAATTAAAGAAGAATGAAATTCTAGGAGCAAAACTATCTATGTCTAAGCCTGCATTTAATCCATGTTCGACATAAGTAAAACCATCAGCTAATGTAAATGCCAATTCTTGAGCAGCTGTTGAACCAGCTTCTCTGATGTGATAACCACTAACTGAAATTGTATTGTATAATGGCATTCTCTCAGTACAATAGCTTAACATATCAGTAATTAGTCTCATAGATGGGTTAGGAGGGAAAATCCATTCTTTCTGAGCAATGAACTCTTTTAAAATATCATTCTGCAAGGTTCCTCTTAAATTTTTAATATTAACTCCTTGTCTCTCAGCTACTGCTACGTAGAAAGCAAATAAAATTATCGCAGGACCATTAATGGTTTGGGATACTGATACATCCTCCAAATTAATGCCATCAAAAAGTCTTTCCATATCTCCAATATGAAAAACATTCACACCGCATTTACCAACCTCACCAAGTGATAAGTTGTGGTCTGGGTCATAACCCATTAAAGTTGGCATATCATAAGCAACGGAAAGACCAGTTTGACCTTTATCTAATAACAATTTAAATCTTTGATTTGTCTCATCGGGAATTCCAAAACCAGCAAATTGCCTCATTGTCCATAGTTTCCCCCGATATAAATTAGAGTGAATGCCACGAGTGTAAGGATATTGACCGGGAGCACCGATATCATCGGTAAAATTTTGGTCAAAGTCATCTGGGAAATAGCAAACATCAAGGGGATGACCACTAAGGGTGTCAAAGTTAAAAGATCTGACTTTAGAGTTTTCTATAGATGAAGACCAATTAGATAAAGTTTTATTACCATTCGGTATATTCATATCAACATTAATCTAATGAAACTCTTTGACCTCATCAATTAATTCTAAAACTTTTGTTTTGATACCAGAATCATCCAGCGATAGGTCTGACAATATTTGAGACCTACTTCCATGCTGTACATATGAGTCAGGAAGACCGAGCCTTTTCAAATTACCTTTAAAATCATTTTCAACCAAAAAAGAACTAACTCCATCTCCAAAACCACCCTCAATAACTCCTTCCTCAATTGTCAAAACGTTATTTATGCATCTAGAAACAATCGTTTTTAGGTAACTCTTATCCATAGGCTTGATAAACCTACAGTTAACAACCTCAACTGAAATATTTTGTGCATTCAATTCTTCTGCTACTTTCAAAGCACTGTATACCATTGGACCCACTGCAAGAATTACCAAATCATCTCCTTTTTTTTCTACATCCCAAGAACCAATTGGTAGCAAATTAGCTTGGCCAACTTCATCAAATTCTATTGAACTAAATTTTGGATAACGTATTCCAACAGGACCACTATGGTTTAGTGCAGTATATAATAAATCTCTAAACTCATTACCATTTTTCGGAGCAGCTAGTACTATGCCTTGAATACATCTAAAATAAGCGATGTCAAGAGCACCATGATGAGTAGGTCCATCCTCACCAGCAATGCCAGCTCTATCCATACAAAAAATAACAGGTAAATTCTGCACGCAAACATCATGTACAATATGATCAAATGCTCTTTGCAAAAAAGTAGAATATATAGCTACGATTGGCCTTATGCCTTGAGTTGCCAGCCCAGCAGAGAATGTTACAGCATGTCCCTCTGCTATACCTACATCATAATACCTATCCTTAAATTTCTTTTCATAAGGCACTAACCCCGTGCCTTCTCGCATAGCCGCAGTAATACATACAGTATCTTTTCGAAGATCAGCTACTTCACACGCAAGATGCCCAAAAACATCCTGAAAAGAAGGTATGCTATTTTTTTTAATTTTTGATGCTTTCCCATTTGTGCTTCCATTAGAGTTTACGTTTGCTTTCACTCCATGATATTTTACTGGATTATCTTCAGCTACGGACATTCCCTTCCCTTTTTTTGTTAGCACATGTAGTAAAACAGGCCTATCAAGATCTTTTATCATTTCTAAAGTTTTAATCACTTCATTTAAATCATGCCCATCTATTGGTCCAAAGTATCTAAAGCCCATTTCTTCAAATAACATCCCTGGAACAATAATATTTTTAATACTTTTATCTAACCTGCTTAAAAATGATTGAATCGTACCTTTCGCTAAAGGAAGTCTTTTTGTCATTCCCCAAGCTTCTTGTTTAAGCTTATTGTAAGTGGGATTGGAAATCAGTCTTGTGAAATATTTGCTTATTGCACCGACGTTTGGACTAATGGACATTTCGTTGTCATTCAAAATAACTGTTATCTGCCTACCTAAATGTCCAGCATTATTAATAGCCTCAAAGGCCAACCCTCCCGTCATAGCTCCATCACCGATGACAGATACGACCTTGTAATCTTTTTTATTTTGATATCTTGCTTCGGACATACCAAGAGCGGCAGAAATTGCAGTAGATGCATGTCCTGCACCAAAAACATCAAATTCACTCTCACTGCGCTTTAGAAAACCACTAAGACCGCCGTATTGTCTTATACTGGGGAATTCTTCAAATCTACCAGTCAATAGTTTATGAGCATACGCTTGGTGTCCAACATCCCAAACTAATTTATCCTCTGGCGCGTTGTAAACATAATGTAGAGCAGTAGTAAGCTCAATTACTCCTAAGGTTGGAGCAAGATGGCCCCCAATCTCAGTTATCGTATTAATGGTGTAAAAACGCAACTCTTCGCATAAAGTATGTAGGTCTTCCGAATCAAGTTTTTTCAAATCATTAGGAGATTTAATATTTGGTAAGTATTTAAGCTGCATTAATATTTCCTGGAGCTTGAAAATTTGAATTTACTGATCCTCTAAAAAGACTATCATGAAATAAAGTCACACCATTTAGTTCAGGATGAAAAGATAACCCCATATGCATTCCATTGTATATAGCTATTGGAGAGTCATCAAGATTTAATAGGATCTGGGTTTCATCACCTATTTCTATGATCTTTGGAGCCCTAATTAAAGTGACTTCGAAATCGACTAGCTTAGAATTGAATTTCATGTTTATTTTTTCTTTTTTTGACATGATTTGCCTACCATATGCATTTCTATCTATGACGATATCTAGTATGCCAAGTGGATTAACTTTCGTTTCATTTTCAATATTTTTAGCCATTAAAATTAATCCAGCACAGGTACCTAAAATCGGTTTATTTTTAGAAAAATCTAATAATGAATCCCGTAGATTAAAAGAGTCAATTAATAGTGACATTGTAGTTGACTCTCCACCAGGTAATACTAGGCCGTCAAGACAATCTAAATCACTAGAGCTCTTCACACCAACAGAATCATACCCTAATTTCTTTAAAATTTTATGGTGCGATTCAAAATTACCTTGTAGCTCTAATACGCCAATTTTTATCACCAACCCCGCTCCTGCAATCTTTCACCCTCAGGGATTTCTGACATGTCTAAACCTTTCATAGCAGATTTTAATCCCCTACTTGCTTCTAATACCTTACTTGCATCTTTATAATTTGTAGTTGCCTCTACTACAGCCTTTCCACGAGCTTCTGGGTCCTCACTTTTAAAAATACCAGAACCAACAAATACAGTTTCAGCTCCTAGCTGCATCATTAATGCAGCGTCTGCAGGGGTGGCTATACCGCCGGCAGCAAAATTAGGAACAGGTAATTTCCCAGTTTCAGAAACTTGCATAACCAAATCTAGTGGTGCACCCATATTTTTTGCCTCAGCAACAAGCTGCTCTTTACTCATACTTTTCAATTTGGCGATATCATTCATTACTGTTCTCATGTGCCTTACTGCCTCAACAATGTTTCCGCTACCAGCTTCTCCTTTCGTCCTAATGAGGGCAGCACCTTCAGCAATTCTCCTTAAAGCTTCTCCGAGATTTCTGCATCCACAGACAAAAGGAACTTTAAAATCATGCTTCCAAACGTGGTTGTGCTCATCTGCAGGAGTAAGTACTTCACTCTCATCAATGAAATCAACCTCTAAAGCCTCTAAAACTTGAGCCTCTGCAAAATGACCAATTCTGCATTTTGCCATAACTGGTATGGAAACTGATTTTTGAATTTCTTCAATCATTTTTGGATCGCTCATTCTCGCAATACCTCCATCTTTACGAATATCAGAAGGTATTCTCTCTAATGCCATAACGGCACATGCTCCAGCTGATTCGGCTATTTTTGCTTCCTCAACATTTGTTACATCCATTATTACTCCACCTTTGAGCATTTCCGCTAAGCCGATCTTAACATCAAACTGATCTTTACCCATAGATTTCTTCCTTAACTTTAATTTTTGAAAATAATTTTACTTTTGCTATTACATCCTCTATCAAATTATCTGGCGTAGAGGCTCCAGCAGAGATACCAACGCTTTCTATACCATCAAACCATGATGCGTTTATATCATCAGCACATGTTACCTGAAAAGAATTCTTATTTCTTTCTAACGATAACTGCGTAAGTCTCTTTGAATTAGCGCTTGTAAATGAGCCTATAACAATCATCAAATCACATATATTGGATAGTTTTTTAATTTGATCATGATTTCTTCTAGTAGGGAAACAAATTGTATTTACAAATCTCAAATCATAAACTTTTTCGGAAAGGACATTTAATATTTCTTGGACATTTTCAATCATTTGGGTTGACTGACTTACAACACCTGCCCGTTTCATTTTTCCTAATTCTTTAGCCTCATCAACACATGAAATGATGATGGGATCTTTCACCTGGGCGGCTATACCTACAACCTCATCATGATTGTGATCACCAATTATAATAGTCCTTCTATTTTCCGACTCTAACTCTTTTATCTCTTCATGAATTTCTGTAACTAATGGGCAGGTAGCATCAATGATATTTAACTTCTTTTTTTGCGCTTTCTTCCATGTTTCTGGATC
>MDSV01002372.1_pt1 | contig 44345 bp, 33 predicted proteins | sample 810851 | NCBI WGS metagenome assembly MDSV01 (sample SAMN05326640, study PRJNA326480) | marine metagenome | isolation source: seawater | place: Atlantic Ocean: North East | collected 2012
GCTCATGAAAATACCAATGCTGTAGGAACTCAAGCAGATTCAATGGGTAATAATTTACCCGCTTCAGATATTTGGTTAAAACCTAAAGATACTGATGATGATGGAACGATTGATCTATGGGATACAGATGATGATAATGATGGATCATTAGATGTTGATGATAAATTCGTATTAGATCCATGTGCATATTTAGATACTGACAATGACGGGAAACCAGATTCAATTGTCGTAGATTGTATTACTAATTTAGTAGAAGATCTTGATGATGATGACGATACATGGACTGATTTGAATGAAACAGCATGTGATACAGATCCAATAGATTCTTCTTCAATACCTTTGGACACAGATGGAGATTATTTGTGTAACAAATTCGATACTGATGATGATGATGATGGATGGACAGACATCCAAGAAAGTATATGCGAACCAAGACACGAATTTTTAACAATGAATAGTGGTTATAGAATGAATATGTACTACTCTAAAGGAAATATGTTCTTTGATGAAAATGGAATATTAAATACATTTGGAAATAGTAGAAACGGTTATCCATCAATTTACAGATATGGTGATGATACTTCAACGTCAGCACAAGGAGAAACATTTATGAATATAAATTCGAATTCGAATTCATATAAACAATATAGATATTTTTCAGAATTTTCACATTATGATGATATTACATATATTGCATCAGCAGGCTATTTGTATAAATTAGATGTTTTAAGTGGAAACACAAACTTTGCAACTCTTGATCAAAATATTGAAAACCTTGGATCAATTACAGGTAAGAGTTATGATTACACAGATATGGCGATTTCACCTAATGGGAACATCTATCTTACTTCAAATACAGAATTACAAGTGTATGACATTACTAATGAAACATTTACAGAGTCTTTAGCATATCCTGACGACGCAAAAGATGGATTCGCACAAATTGCTTTCGATGAATATGGAGAATTATATTTTATTGCTGAAGGCCTCGCAGGAGGATTAAGAAGTTGGAACAAGTCTTTTAATTCAAATTGGTCAAATGGCGTTCTAATCGATGGATCCGTAAATTCAAATTCAGTTATTTCTTCTTTAAGTTCAGAGTTATTAATAGATTCAAACGGTGCTCCACACCTAGTTTACATGAATGACGGTGCCTTATATTATCTTGAAGAAAAATCAAATGGTTGGGAATCTCAATTTAATACAACAATTCCTAGCCAAACGAATAATCATGGATTAGATTTTGTTCTTGATAGTGCCAATAAACCACATTTAACTTGGGTTGATCATAGTAATGGTAGTACATATTACACAACATTTAATGAATTAACTAGTGTCTGGGAATCTCAAATTGTCAGAGTTTTTATGTCGTGGAATGTAAATTACATTAAATCTGTTTCAATTATAGTTGATGATTATGATGACCCCTATATTTTCAGTTCAGTTGGCTCTGGCACAAATGCTGCTTATAGTCAAATAAATTATTTGGGTAAATATTCTCAGTCTATTGATGTAAATGATTTCCCTGGTGATGCAGATGGAGATGGAACTTGTGACGCATTAGATCAAGCTACTCTAGAATATGAAACAACAGAACTTGTATTCGAAGTTAATACTGAGAATGAAGGATATCTTACAACATTTACTGGTTTGAAACCAACATCAATTTCAATTTCTCCTCAATTACCAGAGGGATTAAACTTTGATTCAACTACTGGAGATATTACTGGAATACCCTTGGAAATGGATTTGGTTGGTACTATTTATGAAATTACTACTACTTCTTCTAATGATCCTTTTTCACTAAATCTCACAATTAAGATATGGGATCAATCACCATTATTATCTGGATATGAAGTATTGCCAGTTACACAACAGAATTCTAACTCTGGAGATGTAAACGGACATAAGGGCAATCAAGTAAGATTTGGAAATGAAGGGTCAATGTTTTTCTCTAGTTCTTATTATTCTAATACAGGTACAGGTGAATATTTTGAAGGAGTTCCAGTATTACCTGCACATGATAGTGATGATATATTTGTTGCGAAAAGAGGAATAGATAAGAAATGGGATTGGGTTAGAACAATTAAATTATGTTCTGGAGATGTTAAAGATTTAGAAATTGATGATTCTAATAATTTATATGTACTTGTTGAATATCAAGGATTAACTAGTTCAAGTTGTGATGTTAGATTCTCAGAATCGCCAAGTTTCGATTTCGAGTCAACTAATGAGAGAGATATTTTTGTAGCTAAATATGATGAAAATGGTAATTTGTTATGGGTTACTAACTCAGATTCACCCCAATCACCCAATGGCCTGAGAATCTTTGATGTAACCCCAGATTCAGGAATATCAGTAGAAAGTAATGGAGAAGTAACAGTTTCTTTTAGTGCAAAAACACAATCATCACAAACAATTACTTTTGGTGGGGTAGCAGTTGATTATGGATTATCTTGTATCGGTTATTACACTCCATATGTTTCAAGATTAGATTCATTAGGTTCCATTTCATGGATTTCGTCACCCACTCACCTAGAATCTTCTGTTTCTTCCTCTTACACTTGTAATGATGTCTCTAGTTATGCATATACAGATGTAATCTCACATTCTGATGGCTCGGCAACAATGATTGGTAAATTTAGAAAAGTGGCATTAGGTTTTGGAAGTACTGTTCTTGATCCTGCGGCTGCAACATTCTATAGTACATTTATTGCTCATTTAGATTCTTCAGGAACATGGCAATGGGCTGAGAATATCACATATACTGGAGGCATGAATGAAGTTTTACCGTCAATTGAGGAATATAGTGATGGTAGTATCTCTATAGTATATTCTTCGTTTGACAATGATGCTGGAGATTTAAATTTTGCAGGAAATATTACTACATTTTCAACCTCAGAAAAAGGTTGGCTTTGTGCAGCTAGAATGAGTACAACTGGAGATTTAATTTGGAACAGTTGTAATAATTATGGATCTAAAAGTAATGCTGGACAATTAAGGTCTGTAATTGATAGTAACGATGAAGTACATATTTTGATAGATGCAGAAAATTCTAATGTCGGCTCATATTTCCATTTATTGGGAATTAACTCAGATGGTTTCCAAACTTATTTCAGTGGTACAAATGGAGGAAGTAGTAGTAATTGGATTTATGATTTCGGTTTAGATCAATTTGAGTTACCATATTTTATTGCTGAAATGAATTCTCAACAATGGGGAGGTACTACAGCGGCTACTGAATATTCAAATGGGCAATCATTTTCTTCTAGTGGTTCTGCAAGAATGTATAGGGTCTTTGGAGAAATAGATCATACAATTTCTTATATGGCTCCTGCAAATAACACTTATAGTGATATTTTAGCAATGGGAAGTACATATAATTATGATTCATCTTATGAAGAATTTGTAACTTGGTCAATTTATCCAGATCTGCCTGAGGGATTAAATTTTGATGCTAATTATGGACGTATTTATGGAACTCCAGTTAATTTTACAAATACAAATTTTACTTACATGCTTAATGCTACAATTTCAACACCAGTTCTAAGAACAATTTCTGTGAATATAACATTTGGAATAGCGCCAGAGATTCCTATAGTTGAATTTGATGTTGCTAACTGGACAAATATCGACATTCTAGAGTATAATCTTGTTAAAGGAGAACCAATGGATACTTTAACTCCAGATATTCAAACACCTGAGTATCTCAGTTATTTTATGGTAGAGCCAAATGAATTACCTTCAGGAATAACTCTTGATACAAGTACTGGAGTCATTTCAGGAACCCCTACTCAAAATTTAACATCTCAATTATTCAAAATTAAATCATGTAATAGTTGGGATGTATGTGATTCAGGACAAATAATTATGTTTACTATTGTTGAACCAGCACCTAATATTACTTATCCTGAATATTTCTACGAAGTAAAGAAAGACGCCCCTATTATCCCTATTATTGTAACAAATACTGGCGGACCTATAGAATACTTTGAAGTTTCACCATCATTGCCTACAGGAATTACAATAGATTCTAATGGAAGAATTAGTGGAATTCCAGTACAGAATACCAATTATAATTATACAATTACAGCGTATAATTCAGGAGGTAGCAGTACAACTTATTTCGAAATGGCTGTAAATGGTACTGGATTATACATATTTTACCCGTATGATGAATTTAATTTGGCAATAAACTATCCAATACAAAATGAATTCGTGCCATCGTCTCAAGGAGTTGCAGTTGCAACTTGGGATATAAGCCCAGATTTACCAGATGGTTTGTATTTTAGTGAATCAGAAGGCGCAATTTGGGGAGTTCCTTTAGAACTTAGACCTGAACTTGAGTATACAATTACAGCAGTAGGAATTGATCCATCATTAATTGACTCATTTACAATATCTTTAGCAGTATTAACAGATTATGATGCAGATGGTAAGCCAGATGGAGATGAAACAAATACAGAATATTGGATGGACATTGATGATGATAATGATAATTGGACAGATGCCGAAGAAATTGCATGTAGTTCAGTTCCAGGACAATATAATCCGTTAGATTCTAATGATTATCCTTCGGATATAGATTTAGATGGAATTTGTGACTTGCTAGACGATTTCGATGATGCGCCAATTATTATGGCATATCCAAATATTAATTTGGAACTTTCATTGAATATGCCAATGCCTGCACAAAAACCAATTTTAGAAGGTGGAGGGATTTTAACTTGGGAAATTAGCCCAGAATTACCAGAAGGTTTGGTATTTAATGAATATAGTGGAGTTGCCATAAATCTTGCACGTTCTAATGATTTTGAGGGCATGATCTCAGGTACGCCTACTGAATTATTACCTCCAACTGTTTTCACAATCACATCACAAAATTCAATGACCACAGCAAGCTTTGAGATTACAATTTCTGTATTGCTAGATACTAATTTGGATACCGTGCCAGATATTTATGACGATGACGATGATGGTGATGGTTGGACAGATGAAATGGAAACACTGTGTAATTCTAATTCATTGAATAGTAGTATTAAACCAACAGACACAGATGGAGACACTATCTGTGATGAAATTGATGATGATGATGATAATGATGAATGGATTGATTCAGAAGAATTATTATGTTCATCAGATCCATTAAATGAATCATCAATTCCGATATTTTCTTCACCCGATGAACCAGATGTTTGTGATGCATTATTGCAAGATTCAGATCAAGATGGTTGGTCTGATGGAATGGAAAATGCTTGTGGGACATCAAGTAATAATTCAGCAGATAAACCAGCTGACCAAGATGTAGATGGATTATGCGATTCACTTGATGAAGATGATGATAATGATGGTTGGGTTGATGATTTAGATGCATTCCCGTATGATATTACTGAATGGATTGATACAGATAATGACGGAATTGGTAATAATGAAGATACTGACGATGATAATGATGAATGGATTGATTCATGGGAAGATGTTTGTAGTACAGATCCATTAGATAATACGAGTACACCATTAGATTTAGACGGTGATGGCTTTTGTGATGTTTTAGATCAAGATAGTGATGATGATGGGGTTGTTGATGCAAATGATGCATTCCCTAATGATCCCTCAGCATCGAAAGATACTGATGGCGATGGAGATCCAGATACTTTAATTGGTACATCAACCTCTATTCCTCCACTAGTTGAAGATTTAGATGATGATAATGATACATGGCTAGATAAAGATGAAATTGCATGTGGTTCGAACCCACTTAGTAATGCAAGCACTCCTCCAGAAGGATTAACTTGTATCAGTGTTGAATCAGAATCTACATTTGAATTTATGACTTATTGGTGGTGCTGTGCATTATTATTCCTTTTATTAGCCTTATTAATTCCTTTAGTTTTCCTTGCTGGAGAAAAAGGAAATAATGTATTAATGGCTTTAGGAGTAAATGTTGGCCCTCAGCCTGGAAATACTACTTTTGAGCCAGCGGTTGCTGTTGGAAAAGGAACACGAAGAGAACCGTTTGTACTTTCTCCAATTAAAGGGGTTAATATGGGAGATAGTGTTGAAAGCAAAGAAACAATTACAATTACTAAACTTCAATTAGGAACAGAAATAAGAGTTGAAGATTTAGATTCTGTAGAAAATGAAAACAGATTTAGTATGGATCTTATTGAAGTTCAAGATGATGATGATGAAGAAGAAGGATTTGGTTCCATAGTCTTTAGATTACAATTCAATGATAACAAAGCAGCATTTGGAACTCAAACACCATATGGTGAATTTATTGGTAATATCAGAATTGGAAATGCATCTGTATATGTTACATGGAGTGTAACTGTTGTTGGAAGTCCTGAAGCAATTGAACAGGCTGAAAAAGAAATAGAAGACAATGAATCAGATGCCGAAGACGAAACTGAAAAAGCTGCGGAAAAAGCTGCGGAAAAAGCAGCTGCGGAAGAAGCTAGAATTAAGAAAGCTGAAGACGAAGCGCGTGAAAAAGTAGAACGTGAAGCAAGAGAAAAAGTTGAGACTGAAGAGAGAATCAAGAAAGCCGAAGATGAGGCACGTGAAAAGGCAAAGGAAGAAGTCAAGAAAGAAGCCGAAGAGAAAGCCGCAATAGAAGAGAGAATTAAGAAAGCAGAACAGGAAGCAAAAGAGAAGGTAGAATCCGATGCAGAATCAAAATTAGCCGAGATGGAAGCACAAATGGCTGCAAAGATGGCTGAAATGGAAGAAAAGTTACAAGGATTATCTAAAAAAGAAGCATCATTAGCTAGAGTTGAAGCAAAAGCAGAGTTTATTGATTTTGATAAACTTGGTGTTTCTGAATCTACTGAAATTCCTGACGAAATTGAGAAAGGTGCAAAAACAATCACCTTAAAAGATGCATCAAAATTCCCAGAACAAGGTTTAGGTTACATTAATGATTCATCAGGTGAAAATATTTCAATTAAGTGGAAAGCTAAAGATGGAAATATCTTGACAGGAGTATCAGGAGTAAAAAGATTAATTTCTGCAGGTTCTATAATTTTCAATAAAGATGATTTACAGAGAACTAAAGGAATAGGTCCATTTATAGAAGAGAAATTAAATGCTTTAGGAATTTATACATTTTCGCAAGTATCTAATATGGATACAGAATTAGAAGATCAAGTCAATGTTGCGATTGAATTTTTCCCAGGTAGAGTGAAAAGAGATCAATGGGTAAACCAAGCAAAAATGTTTATTGAAGAAGACAATAATTCATAATCTAAGAATACACTAAGTTCAGATAATTATTAATTGTTAATGCTAGGGGGGTGAATTAGTGGAAGTAGAAAGTATGCTGAGCCAATTGGAAGATTTAGGAGTATTTCCCAAAATAGGTATTTGTATAGTATTGGTTACATTCTCGATTTTCTTTTCAAAATATGCTGTAATTCGCCCATGGTTTAAGTTAGTTAAGAAAACAAAAAATGAATGGGACGATATGCTTGTTGTTCCTATATCAAATAGGTTATATTCCTTTGTTTTAGTCGGTGGAACTAATTTATCAGTTGTTTGGATAGATACTCAAAATAGTGTTTTAGAGACATTAATGCCTTTTTTCTCAGCAATATATATCATTATTTCAGCTAGTATTGCGAGTGTAACAATTGCACATCTTGTCCCTGTTGTCATGGATAGATTTACAGATAAATCTAATGTAACTGTTTCTGGTAGTAACCCTCTGTTAACTTTTGTATTTAGAGCAGTAATTTGGTTTGGTGCAATATATTTGGCATTATCAGAGATAGGAATTGAATTGATGGGATTATTGGCCTCATTAGCAGTATTCTCATTAATTATTGGTTTAGCAGTTCAACAAACATTAGGTAATATTGTTAATTCATTCATGCTTGCAATTGACCGGCCATTTGAAGTGGGAGACCGTATTGAAGTAGACGGTATGTTAGGTTCTGTAGCATCTGTAGGAATTCTTTCAACTAAAATATTAACTAGGGAAGAGAAATTAGTTGTAATTCCAAATAATACCTTGGTACAAACCACAGTCATTAATCATGCAAGAGGGGGAGGAGATGGCATTGCTAGACGTCTATCAATAATTTTAGATATTGGAGTAGATTATAATGAAAGTATTGATCATGTAAAATATACTTTGTTAGATATTGCAAGACACTGCCCACAAGCATTGCAACATCCACCTCCTAGGGTATTATTACTTGAACTTGGAGATTATGCAAAAACATTCAGAGTATTTGTTTGGATTGATGATTATACAGACGAATTTATTGCTAAAGATTGGTTGTTAAAGAGTATAGATGAAAGATTTGAAGATGAAGGAATCATAATCCCTTACCCTACAGCAATTGAATTGCAGAGTGCACCATCATTTGTAGAAGAAGAGAAAAGTCCACGTGCTAAGGAACAAAAGGCTATGAGAAAAGCATCACGACAAAGAATCTCTAGAATACAAATGGGTAAAGAAGAAAAGAAATTACGTGAAGAGAGAGAGAATGCTAAGGCAGAATTAGAATTAATCAAAAATAGATTAAAAGATCCAGAATTAACTGGAAAAGATCGTAAAGCTTTAGAGAGCGATGCACGTGAATTAGACAATTTACTTTCAGTATTTGATTATGATGACGATTGACCTAATTTGAAATAAAATTAGACATAGCATCAATTGTGAGCGATTCAATATTTGCAAAGTTCCGAGGATTAATAATTGCCTCAATTATGTTCTGGTTATTCTTTTTATTACACATTGTTTTTGCTGCATTAAATTTCTGGAATTTATTCAATTTAGTCGCTATTGCTATCTTTTTCTTTAGCCATTTTCATACATTAATGACATTATACTTTTCAAATTTAGACGAGGTTTTAACAAAATTAAATCTCATTAAAATATCAACATTTTTTTCAATAATTTATTCAATTGGTTATTGGTATGCAGTAAATGATATGAATTTTGAAATCTGGTTATTTCTTACTGGATTAGTACCATTATTCATTTCTTTCTTATCATATAGAGTAATTATTGCAGATAATTGAAAATATATGACTTTTAGGAGTTATTATGTCGAATCCATTATCAATACACAATCCTTCAGATTCCGATAGAGATTCAAACGATAACAACCCTACTGCTGAACAACAAAAACAAATGGAAGCAGCATATAGTCAAATGAAAAGAAGAATGGCTATGGAGAAGTTGTCTTCATCAATCAAGCATAAAATAATGGTGATGTCTGGAAAAGGAGGAGTTGGTAAATCTACAGTATCTACTGGACTTGCATTATCATTAGCTAAAGATGGAAATAAAGTAGGGATTATGGATATTGATATTACTGGACCAAATGTACCTAAAATGCTTGGTTTAGAAAATCATAGATTACATGTAGATGAAGGAAGAATACATCCAGCAGTTGGTCCAGAAGGTATCAAAGTAATTTCCATGGCCTTTTTATTAGAAGCGGAAGATACACCCGTTGTATGGAGAGGTCCAATCAAATTAGGAGCAATACAACAGTTTATTGGTGATGTAGAATGGGGTAATTTAGATTATTTAATAATTGATTTTCCACCAGGAACTTCAGATGAACCATTAACGGTTGCTCAATCATTACAAAATATTGATGGGATTGTAATCGTCACCACACCACAAGAAATTGCATTATTAGATTCTAGAAAATCAATAAATTTTGCCAAATCATTGAAAATGAATGTACTTGGGATTGTAGAAAATATGAGTGGATATACAGTAAACGGAACAGTATCAGATGCTGATGGAAATATGTTGAAAAATACGACTTTGAAGGTAAATGGTCCTGGTGGAAAGGTTCACGAGGTAATTACAGATGATAATGGGAATTGGGGCGTCTCCTTGGATATCTTCAAAATCGGTGGTGGGAAAAAGGCATCTCAGGATTATTCAGTACCATTTTTAGGAAAAATACCCTTTGATCCTGGAATTGTAAGAAGTGGAGATGATGGAGTACACAGAATTGTTTCAGAACCTGAGGGAATTTCTGCAATTGCTTTTGATGGAGTGGTAAAAAAACTTAGGGAAATTTTAACTTCTGGAGATTCTGATACAGAATTAGAAATTATTTGAGAGTGTTTTCATGTCTAAAATTGTTGAAATACCAAAGTTAAATCGTTTAGAAAGAAAGGCAGAAAGTATGTTGTTGACTTGGTCTGATAATCATGAGTTTGAACTTAGCTATAAGACGCTTTTATATTGGTGTCCATGTGCAAAATGTTCTCCATCACGAGATGATGAAAATACAGCTTCAGAATTAACTTCAAAGATAGAAGTAATTTCATTTGAAAAACCACAAGTAAGTAAAGTTGGTAGTTATGCATTAAAGTTCGAATTTCCCCAAGGATGTAATAGTGGAATATTTACATTTGAACGATTGTATAGGCTTTGTAAAAACGAGAATCCTGATGATGGTAAGCCATATGTTCATGGTGCTTGGTAAAATTATTTCAGAATACTCAACATTCTATTAAGTGCAATAGATGCAGATATTTTTTCATCATCAGGAACAATAATTTGATTTGGAATTTCTTCTGATTCTATCCTTTCTAACACATCCAAGAGATAAATTGGGTGAATCATATACATTGTCGAGCATGGGCATATTGACGGATCAAGACAGGAAATCTCTTTATTTTTATATTCTTCATTTAATCTTTGAACCATATTTATTTCGGTACCCACACCTATATTTGCGCCCTCTGGTGCATTTTTTACATAATTTCGTATGAATTCAGTACTTCCTGTTGCATCAGCCGCATTTACTACATCCGTTTTACATTCGGGATGTACTACAACAAGACCATCAGGAAACTGTTCCCGAAATTCTGTAATTTGAGTAGTTGAAAATCTTCTATGTACTGAACAATAACCATGCCAAAGTATGATTTTTGATTTATCCAAAGCATTCCATTCAGGCTCATCATTTGGAGTCCATGTTGCCATCTCTTCAAGAGATAAACCCATTGCTAATCCCGTATTTCTTCCCAAATGCTGGTCAGGAAAGAATAGAACTTTTCCATTTTCACCTGCCCGTTTAAATGCCCATTTTAATACTCCTTCTGCATTGGATGATGTACATACAACACCTCCATGAGAACCAACAAATGCCTTTAATGAAGCACTGGAATTCATGTAAGTAATAGGAATCAAATAATTTTCATTTTCAGCTGCTGGTAAATTAGGATCCTTTCTATCAATTGGGTCAAGAAGGTCAAATTTCTCAATTAATGAATTCCAACATTCCGTAACGTCTTTCAAATTTGCCATGTCTGCCATAGAGCAACCAGCTCTAAGATTTGGTAAAATCACCTTTTGAGCGTCATTAGTCAATATATCAGCACTTTCTGCCATAAAATGTACTCCACAAAAAACAATAAATTCACTATCTGAATCCGCAGCCATTTTAGATAATAAAAAAGAATCCCCAATTAAATCAGTATGTTGAATAATAGAGTCTCTTTGATAATGGTGTCCTAAAATTAATAGTTTTTCTCCTAACCTTTTTTTTACTGAGGAAATTCTTTCATCAATTTCACTATTCGTTAATCCTCTACTCCGTTCTAAAGGATCAATTTCACATACAGGAAGACTGATTGCCATATGCATCCTCAATGATACCCTAAAGCATCATTGCTTTGAACACATCGCTTCTAGGGGTGTACAAGGTGAAGCCGTTTGCAAGTCTGGATTGAAGAAGAAAAATTACATGAAGGTGCAGAAGCAATTGTGACAAGTGGTTATTGGATGGGGAAGTCTGCAGTTAAAAAACATAGAAGGCCCAGAACTTGGCGCCATCCAGAATTAGATTTGAGATTAACTAAATCAAGATTGATAAGTGAAGCGAGAACATTATTAAAATTACAACAATTGAATTTTTCATGCCCTTCAATTTATCATTTAAACTTAAATGATGGTATTTTGTATATGGAAAGAGTTGAGGGTAATCCACTCGTTAAGAATTTAAATTCTGAAATGAGATTAGAAAATTCCAAAAAAATATTTATTGATTTAGGAAAATTATTGAGAAAATTACATCTTTGTGGCATTACTCATGGAGATTTGACAACTACAAATATAATTTTAAATTCATTAGGAAAAATCACTTTAATTGATTATGGATTATCTCAATCTACATTCGAAGTAGAACCATATGGATTAGATTTTCATGTATTACATGAATGCTTACAAGCAACACATCCAATGTTTCCCAATGCTATGGAACAAATAATAGAATCATATTTGAATTTAGATGAACCAGATATTAATGAGTTTGCAGGAGGCACAATACCGACTTCTAAAGAAGTCATAACTCGATTTGAACAAATTAAAGGAAGAGTAAGGTATCATGACTAATTTTTGTTGAAAATTAATCCAGAATTTACAGTTTCCATACCAATTAATGCAAGAATAGGGCCTATTATTGCAGTAGTAAAGATATAGAGAATTGCTAGTATTTTTTCATTTTCCCATAAGGTAATTGTGTCTATACTATATGTGGACATCGTAGTAAATGATCCAAGAATTCCTGTAGCAATCATTAATGTTGTTTTTTCATCAAGTAAGTGATTTGCACCAAGGCCAATTACTATTCCTAAAATGAATGAACCAATTAGATTTACACTAAGGGTAGACCATGGGAATCCGTCTGTTGGAACCCAGAGAATCACAAGATATCTTAGAGATGCACCTAAAGCACCTCCGATTGCTACTAACAACAAGTCTTTTGGGTCCATAATATGGCGTTTGATAAGATAATCAATAATCTCTTCCATGAATCGGTTGATTCATCAGCCTAATTGTCTAGCATCTAATAATGCAACTATGGTTTATGACAGGCAACAAAGGGAAATTATTGGAAGCAAAACATGCATTTTCACCATTAGGTTTTAATGTCGAACAGTTTGTAATTAATGGAACTATACCTGAAATTATTGAGCCTCAATGTGACACTTTAGAGGAAGTTGCAGATGCAAAAATCACTCAGGGAATTGAGTTATTGAAAAGTATTGGTAAAGAAAGTGATGCACTATTAGTTGAAGATTCAGGTTTTTTCATCGATGCTTTGGGAGGGTTTCCTGGAGTATATAGTGCATATGTTCTTGAAAAAATAGGTTGTGAAGGGGTATTGAAATTAATTAATTCTTTAGAATCCCTTAATGCATCATTTCGTGCATCTGCTTGTCTTTGGGATGGAAATATAATCCATAGAGGAAGTGGAATTTGTCCAGGAAAACTAGTTGATAGTATCAGAGGGGTAAATGGATTTGGATATGATCCAATATTTACTCCATTTGATTATTTAAATAATTCAATTAATGGTTTAACGTTTGGCGAAGTCGAAATTGGTATCAAAGAAAATTTTTCTCATAGAAAAAAGGCATTGGATGAAGTATTATTAAGTCTTAATAATACAACTAACTAACTTGCGTCAAAGTCAAAACCTTGAGTGAATAGGGCCTAGCAGGGGGCGATGCAGTGCGAAGGAAAATATTCTTATTTTTTCTATTAATTTTTTCAATGGTATTTTTCTTAGTAAACAAAGAAAACTGGAAGGATGATGTCAAATATTTATTTGCAGGATGGATAGTACTTTGCGCAGGATTATTTTTCTTTGCTCCTAGTGGAAAACCACAAAAACAAATTCGTAGAAAAACAACTCAAATTTCTACAGATACATTAATTGACGAGGATTTAAGTGATATTGAATTAGATGATGATTACGATGATGAGTTACCAGAACCAGTCACAGCGAAAAATCAAGATGCTACTACGTTAAGAGAACTTAAATTAGCTAAAATTGCAAACAAAAATGCTTTAGCACAAGCAGAAATAGGCACTGAAGCCGATGATGAATTGGTTTTAGAGGAAGAGATAGAGGTCGTAGAAATAGTAGAAGAAGTGGACGAATATCATGTTGCTACTGAATATGTTGTTGATGTAAATGCAGATTCTATTGAAGATATTGAAATTGTAAACGCTGTTGGAGAAAGACGTAGCGTACATGATAGAATACGTAAAAGAATTGAGGCACGTAGACGTAATCAAATGGCAGAGATAAGAGCATCTAAAGCTAGAATGTGGAATGAAAAAGATAAACGTGAAGATTTAACAGTTATTTTATCCCGTAATGATCATGGCTTAATGGTTCTCTCAGAGCCAGAAAAAGTAACTCCTGGTAGGCCATACGGAGCTACTTACGTAAGAATTGATGAAAATAAAGTGTTAAAATTTAGATTTCCATTAGATGAAGGATTTAGAAAAGTAGATTCGAAAGTTCAAGAGAAACTTGAATTGCCAGATTTACCACCATTGCCTCTAATTGATGGACAATTACCACCCCTTGAAGGCTTACCACCTCTTGATTTAGCAGATTTACCGCCTCTTGAAGGCTTGCCCCCATTGCCGCCTTTGAAATAAAAATAATAATCTAAGCAAGGCAATTATATTGAAACCCCACCAGTTCCGCTTGTATATGGATGCAGACCAAGAGCAGGATGTTCTATTAGAGGAATCGATATTTATTGATTCTAATGATGAGAAAAAAGGGAGAATTGTAATTTTAACAATCAATCGCCCAGACAAATTAAATGCATTAAATAAATCAGTAACCTCAGCTATTAAAAAAGCCTCAAAAAGAGTAATGGAAGATGAAACAATTCGTGTAGTTATTTTTGCAGGGGCAGTTCCAAATCCTCCCCTAGAAGGGAAAAGAAGCAAACCAAATTCATTTGTTGCAGGAGCAGATATCACAGATTTCAAAGGTAAAAAATCAGAAGAAATTTTTGAGATATTTTCAGATAATTGTTGGGAAGCAGTTTGGAAAATTGAAAAACCTACAATTGCAATGATTGACGGTTTTGCTTTAGGAGGTGGATGTGAATTAGCAATGTCTTGTGATATTAGGATTGCAACAAACAGATCTGTTTTTGGCCAGCCAGAGATAAATTTAGGGTTAATACCAGGAGGAGGTGGAACTCAAAGATTGACCCATTTAGTTGGTTATGGGAAATCTTTGGAATTAATCTTGTCAGGAAAATTTATTGATGCTGAACAAGCATATTCATTTGGATTAGTCAATCATGTTTGTGCTCCTGATGAACTTAGAAATATGACACTTGAATTAGCTACTACAATTGGTTCAAAATCAAGTCATACACTAAAAATTGCCAAAAAAGCAGTTAGAATGGCTTTAAACTCACCTATTGATGAAGGAATTAAAAAAGAATTAAGAGTTTTTTCTGACTTATTTGACTCTGAAGATAAGGAAATTGGAGTTACAGCATTTCTAGAAAAGAAAAATCCTGAATGGAAAGGAAGATAATTTGAGGTGATGATAATTAATTCTAAAGAGCCATTGGTAATTACAGAAGATCTTAGTAAGATGTTTGGTGATTTTATTGCTTTACATCCATTAAATGTAAAGGTTTTCTCAGGAGAATTCTTTGGTGTTTTTGGCCCTAATGGAGCAGGTAAATCGACATTTATAAGATTATTAACTGGACAATTACAAAGTAGTTTGGGAACTGCAGAAGTATTAGGAATTGATGTTAAAAAAATGCCTCAAAGACTCAAAGCGAACATTGGAATTGTTCCAGAATCCGAATCTCCACCTTCTTATTTAACCCCTTATGAATATATCTATTTCATTGGTAGGTTAAGAAGATTAGATGATTTATCGAATAAAGTACTTCATTGGTTAGATTGGTTTGGTATGACAGATAAAAGAGATACTATGTGTAAAGATTTGTCTAAAGGACAACGTCAAAAAGTTATGTTGGCATGTGCATTTATTCATGAACCGAGACTTTTATTTTTAGATGAGCCATTTGCAAACTTAGATCCAATTTATCAAAGAAAATGTAGAACTTGGTTATTAGACCATGTTGCAAAAGGTGGTACGATTTTTATGTGCAGCCATGTTCTCGAAGTAGCCGAAAGATTATGCACAAGGTTAGCAATAATTGATCATGGTAAAGTATTGGTAAGTGGAAATATTTCAGATATTAAGGAGTCAGATTCAGAAACATTAGAAGATGTATTTATTCGATTAGTAGGTCAATCTGTGAATGAGGAGGAGTGAGTTTGCCTCAATCATTTAATGAAGATAAAGAATCAAATTTTTCTAAATATATTGAACCTGGGTTATTTGGTTCCGTTGGAATCACATTCAACATGATGTTTAGAGAAGAATGGCGTCAGAACATAGATTTTGCAAAGAAAAGGCACGTACTCTTATTTCCAGCATTACTTGCATTATTTTCAATGCTAATTACTCTTGGATTCCCATTTTTAGTAGGGGAAGGAGTTCCAGATTCAATAAACCCAGTAAAGGAAAATCGAGCATTTAGTTGGGACGAGATGAAACAGGCATTGCATGTTCTATTATTCATGGGAAGTTTAGGATTAGGAACTTTCGCATTTGTTGGTAGAGTAATGGTGTCTCAACGGGCAGGTGGATTAAATTATTTATTGGCAGCTCCTGCATTACAACCACTAAAATTATCTGTAACTTATTTTTCATACTATCTTAAAGAAGTTACATTTTATATTTTATTAATATTAATTCCAGTGGTTACTGGAATGGCGATTGCTGTTTTTTCTACAACTCAAACAGGATTATTCCCTATTAAACCGCATTCGTTGCACATTACATTTATTGGAATGATTTTGACTTTATCACAAGGACTTGCCATTTCATTTTTAGGTTCTGCAGTTTGGACTAGAGGAGGTTATTTTTCAAAATTAGTTCCTTTAATTGCCTTTTTATCAACATTAGTTTTCGCTTTAAATTATTTACCCTTTGAGTCATTGATAATCGGTTTAAAATGGCAATACACACATGATTTAAAATGGATTCCTTTAGGAATAATTGCAAGTATTTCACTAGCTTTAATCGGCTCATTCCTTGTTTCTGATGATTTCGAACACCAAATAATTGAGCGGGATGAATTATTTTTACCAGTTCATAAGCGCCTTGGATTTTTAGATTGGGGGCCAATGGGTTGGTTGACATTAGGAGCCTTGAAAAGTGGCAAGAAAAATACAAAATTAAGATTATTAGTTACTAAAGAAATAGTAGAATTAATTCGTAGTGGAACCGTTAAAAAAATGATAGTATCATATTCAATTCCATTGGCAGTACTATTGTTAATGGCTTGGGCTGTTGATTTTGCAGAAGCACCAATTCCTGTAAATTTGCTTTCTTATGCACCATTTTTAGGATTTTTTGGATTTAATTATTATTCCTGGTTAACAGCGATAGATTCTCCTGCACATTACGATGGTTTGCCTGTAAGCGTTCCTGAAGTTATTCGTGCCAAAGTTACTGTTTATTTCCTTTCAACTACTTGGATCTCAGTAATTTTCCTTGTATTGATGGCTTGGAATTTAGATGCATGGTGGACTCTTCCTGGGGCATTTGTTGTGATGATTGCAAATAGTATTTACATAGTGTCTTTAACTGCATTTTTAATGGGCCTTAGGCCAAATAAAGCAATATTTGATGCCTCGATCATGGTTTGGTTTTGGGTTGGTACTGTAATTCCATTGTTACTATTATTTGTATTGTCATTTACACAGGGAGATACAGCCTTAATCCAAAATTGGGCAGAAACGATAAGAGCAGAAGGGATTAATGCAAATAGTACAGGTCCTCTTGATGTATCAGTTGAAACACGTGCGGGATTCGGAGCAATTTTTGCAATTTCAGCAGGAATTACATTATTAGGCGCTGGTTTACTCAGACTAATCGATTTCAAATGGGGTAAAGAAAATTTTGAAAGTTAATGGTCTTGATTGAATTCCAATCAAAGGGTGAGGTGCCTATGTGTGCAAAAATAATAGCAATTTGCGGAATGCCTGGTTCAGGTAAAGGAGAGATAAGCAAACTTGCTAATCTAAATGGAATCCCCGTATTAAGTATGGGTGATATGATAAGAGCAGAAGCAGAACGTAGGGGCTTAGAAGAAACACCAGGAAATATAGGTCTCGTAGTAGTCTCTTTACGTAGCCAATTTGGTGAACAAATATTAGCAGAGAGACTAGTTCCTTCTGTTGATGCATTATCTCATACATCATCACCAATAATCATGATAGAAGGAATTAGAGGTACAGCAGAAGCTGAGGTTTTCAAACAACATTGGGGTGAAGGATTTTCACTTTTAGCCATACTTTCCGATGAAGATACAAGGTGGCAAAGAATATTGCTTAGAGGTAGGGGAGAAGATGGAGACAGACAAGATTTTGCAACAAGAAATACTAGGGAAAGAAAATGGGGATTGGGAGAATTAATTGAGAATGCTGAATATAAAATAGAAAATAATTCTACATTAGAACAATTAAAAACAGAATTTAATAATTGGTTGACTTCGGCTAAATCCTAATTTTGATATAAACTTAGTAATAGAAGGTTATAGTAGGGACAATCCCTCATCCCTAAACAGCAGGTGCAGTTATTATGACACGTAAACGACTTTCGACGCTAATTTTTGTAATATTTTTAATGTTAACAACCCCATTATTGCCAATGGCAAACGCAACAAACGGAAGGGCTGAAACTGTTACCGCTTTTATTTCATGGCAAACAGGTGCAGGTTCCGTTACAATTGATGATCAAAGTCCTAATTATATGATAAATGTATCAGGCAATTATCTTAGAAATGAATTTAATTGGCATTATGATTTTGTGAATGATTTCATGGATATTACACTTCAAAAAGCTTCTTTCACAGATGAGGTTAATGGGAATTCATTGATGTGGATGAATGTTGCCAATAATATGACAAATACTACAGATAATTGGGCAATTACCTTACATGATGTGGAAGATTACAATGAAGAAGTTTCTCAAGTATTCAATAATAGTAATCCCGGTTTTAATTCTAGTAATTTTTGTTTATTCCAAACTTCAACATCACCATTTGGACCATACCCCTCTACAGATTATTATAACACTGCATCAAATGCTTTTTCTCATTGGTGTGCACCAGCGAATTTAACTGTGAATACTTTCACGTTTCCTGTAGTTGATATTAATATAGATTATACAACTTCAGGTACTTCATATGTTATGCATTGGGATATTTTAGATTGTAACTCAGGTTCAGTAATTGAAACCCAGTCAGTTCCCCTTGACGGGCAGTCATCAACAATACCACTAGATGGTTATTACCCTACACTAACTTCTACATCTGCCAATTATAAGTTGTATGTCCAATTAGATCAAGGTCAAAACCTGTTAGAATCTTTCACTACTTCTTGTACTGGAACGCAAAGTGGAAATTCTGGAGGAAATAATCCTCCAAACTTAGAAATTTCTAATCACGAAGTTAATGCTCCGAATGAAAAAGGATTACATGTTGGCTATTCAGAAGTAAGTAATTTAACAGCGAATACAGCCTATATTTACGATCAATATCTATACCCTTCATATAATCAAGGTGCCACTGCAGTATGTGATACTTCTGGAGGATACTTATTGCATGAAGATGCTAGTCATTATATTGGTGGAGCATATAATGGAGGCTCCATAACATTACAAGATTTTGCAATTGGTAGTAATGATTCAAATGCTTATCCCTACCCTCTTTCTGTATCTGAAAATTATTGCTATAGACTTGAATTTTCAGAAGCCGCTCAAGACAGTAATGTCACTCTAATTGAGGATGTTATTTTCAGTGCATATAACGGATTTAATGGATGTAGTAATAATGAATGGTGTTGGGATGAGGAATTATCTCACGGTCAAGGATTTAGTTTTAGTCAAGATGGAAAAGTAGTGTCTTATTATGATCCACCTCATATTACGACTGGTTCAGGGTCAGGAAATGCTATTGCTAATATTCCTATACCTCCAGGAAAATGGTATTGGGAATATGAAATATCTCTAGAAGGAGGTAATGAGATGTGGGCGATTATTGGAGTCCACACAGGAGTAGATTTTACTATTCAAAATGAGGGAATAGGTACAGACTCAGCAGGACAAGGATGGGGATTTGATTCTGCTGGATTTGCATATCATAACGATAATCCTGAATTAACAAGTGGAGTTTCAAATTGGTCTGATAATGAATTTTATAATATTGGAATAGCACTTGATAATGAAGCAGGAAATTTATGGTACTCCATTGATGGTGAATGGCTTAAACCTTCTGGAAGTAGTGGTAATCCATACTATCCTGATTCAGGAGCAATTCCTATTTTTGGTGAAGATTCAGGTGGGAATTTGGCATCTTGGGATGATGCAAATGGAGTGAATGGTTTGGCAAATACTACAGTTTATCCTGCTGTTTCAGATACAATAAACGACCGTGGACATACTTTTAATATGGTAACTTCGGGATCACTTGAGTATACAATACCTTATGGATTTATTGCTTTACCTTCTACTGGTTTTTCTACATCTGATGCAGATGCAGATGGAGATGGCGTTGATGATGATTATGATGCATTCCCAACTGATTCATCAGAATGGGCAGACAATGATGGAGATGGATTGGGAGATAATGGAGATCCTGATGATGATAACGATGGAGTTGTAGATTCGGAAGATTCATTCCCACTTGATCAGTTTGAATGGAGTGATGCCGATAATGATGGCTTTGGAGATAATGTAGATTCTGATGACGATAACGATGGAGTTAACGATCCTGATGATTGCGCTCCATTAGATCCAAATGCATGGGAAATTGATGAACAGGGAATCTGTGTAGGTGGAGGTTATGTCCAAGATGAACTCACATTGTCTGGAATTGATGATGAAAAATTCAATACAGAATATCAAATCATGAGCGGTTCAGCATTTTACGTAGAAGGTTCTGGATATTCTAGAACTATACAACTTGGAGGAGATTATTACACATATTGGAGAGAATCTGATTCGGGTGAAAATTATTTGGTAGCATGGGATAGTACTAATGGTTATTGGATGGTTTATCATTTGAATGATTTAGACGACTCATTCTATAATACTGAAGAAGTAATTAATGCGCTAGATGATTCAGATTTCGATCTGCTTGATGGAAAAACATTCTCATGGCTTCAATCGGATGATTATGCACCGTTAACTGGTATTTCCCAATGGCAAGATTATCCTGGTACAAGCTTTAGGATACCTTTAGAATCTGATATTGTTGAATACACAGGGTCAGAACAAACAGATGATAACGAAATTGAATTCTGTTATGACTCTCAGAATAACGATATTGAAGATTCTTATGCAACAGAAATAACTTGTACTGAAGCAGGATTCATGTGGTCAACAGATGAATTGAAAAATTTAGATATTTCATTAGATTGGGAATGGGGAGATTACAATAATGATGGAATTGACGGAGTAAATTTAGAAATTTTCGTCGAATTTCCAACGAATGCTAATGGAGATACTTCATTTACTGGATTACATGAATTTAATTATATTCTACAAGTTACTAATCCTGAAAATAATCAACTTCTATTGACTCATACTTTTAGTACAATGATTGATTTGGAATCGGATACTGTTGGCATAGGTGAATTCATTGAACATAACTTTCCAAATGGTGATCTTGATTATTGTATTCATGTAGAGATTTCTGGTCAAGCTTCAACAGATACTGTCAGTTTAGATGGAATCTGTGAAAATATGAATGTAGAAGAAGCCGATTCATCATCTGATGATATTTGTTTTGGATTTGGAGATTATTTAATTGTTCAAAATTCTATTGAATCATCAATGAATGGACGTTATTTCCCTAGCGTAGGTTATGAAGCGGATCCAAATGATATGACCAAGATAATTGAAGGAGATGGGGTTTATTGGCATAAAGGTGAGAACTTAGATGGTTCAGAAGGTTTTGGTTGGGCTTTTTATCTTGCCCATCTTTTGGATGGTGAAGAAAAATGGGTGGCTTTACAAGGAACTAATCCACCCCAAGATTTAGAATCTGAAGTAGATCATCTCAATGAACCATGGGGTGATGATAATTGTAAGCCAGATGGATATGATTCTAATTATGGTCATATCACTTACCATGAAGGAAGCTCAACAAGTCAATCTCCACAACTTGAACCAGATATAGTTTGGAATCCGAATGAAGATACTATGTATTTAGATTTACATGTATCTGTTGATGAAGATTCAATAACTCAAGTAATTGTATATTATGATTTTACAAGTGTAGATGATATTGACAATTACCAGTATGAATATTCACATTCAACAGGAATAATGAACTTAGATTCTAATGGAGAAGTAAATTATAATGTTGATTTCAGTGGTTTTGAACGAGATCATACATATTGCTTTGAATTTGCTCTTGTAGATGTTGGAGGCGAAATTTTAGAACGTTCAACAGGATGTATGTTAATTTCTGATCAGGTAGTAGGTTCTCAATCTGTTGATTGGGAATCAGATGTAAATGGAGGTTCAACATCAGTTACTAGTGTGGATGATGATAATGATGGAACTAAGGCTATTGATGATGATTTTGATACTCATTGGAGATCTGGAGATAATTGTGTTGATGAAGATCAAGAGATAATTATAGAACTTCATAATTCCCCAATACAAGAATATCAATTAATTTCAGGAGTTTCTTTAAAATGGGGAGAAGAAGCTCCGCATAAATACAATATATTTGCATTAGATTCAAATTCTATTTGGAAAGAGTTAGCTACCATAGATATGGCTGTTCTTACAGATCCTGAAGACTCCCATATGCTTCATCATTTATTTCATAAAATTGAAGCAAGTAAAATTAGGATAACCTGTACAGATTCAGAGTCAAATATTCAACTTAGTGAAGTTCAAGTACATTCTTGGCAAAATAATCAAGGAGGCCCAATTGATGGAATTATGGATGCTTACTATTTAGATGATTTAACTGAAGGTGCACAACAAATAGGTTCCACTTCTCTAGATGGAGACCCATCTGATGCAATTGATGATAGTTACGCGACATATTGGGAACCTAGTGCGTGCCCTCTAGATTTAATGATTGATTTAGGAGAAGAGCATTTTATTGGCGCAATGAAAATCGATTGGGCTACAACATATCCTTCAAGCGCGAATTTATTTCAGGGGGAAATTAAAGTATGGAATGAACAAGATGGTTGGAATCAAGTAATGAATCTTGATTATCAAATAGATGAAGACTCAAATTTCCTCCATTTTTATCCGATAAATGGCCAAAAAATAATGTTTAAATGTGTTAATTTTGGGGATTCAGTATTAAAAATTAGTGAAATTGAAATATTTGCAGCAAAATCAAATTGGTATGATTTTGATTTTGATCAAGACGGCAAAAATAATGGTGAAGATGCCTGTTATATTGGAGGATTTATAGGAGATTGGACTTCTCAACCTAGTACAGACCATGATAATGATGGATGTAGGGATGATACAGAAGATTGGGATGATGATAATGATGGTATAAACGATGAACAAGATAATTGCCCTCAAGGACAGTATAATTGGAATTCTTGGGATGAAGGTGCAGATTATGATCATGATGGTTGTTATGATGAGACTGAAGATGATGATGATGATGCAGATGGAATGCTTGATTTATTAGATCAGTGTAAGAATACAAGACTTGGTGCAGGAATAGATGCTTCAGGGTGTGAAGTTTCATTCGATGATGGAGATGGAGATGGGGTAGCAGATTCTTATGATCAGTGTTCCGAAACTCCAAATGGCACAGAAGTAGATTCGTTCAATGGTTGTCCGATTTACAATGACATGGACGGAGATGGAGTTCCTGATCAAGAAGATGCATTCCCTGAAGATTCCTCAGAACAATTTGATGAAGATGGAGATGGTGTTGGAAATAATGCTGATACATGTCCAGAAACTCCTTCTGGAGATTTTGTAGATTCTAATGGTTGTACTATTAGTTTCCCAGATGACCCATTAAATGGAACAGATAATGGCACCTTAAATGATACTATAAATGAAACTGCAAATGAAACTGCAGTTGATACCGATGGAGATGGAGTTAACGATTTTGATTCAGATGGAAATGTCTTAGATGAGTGTCCAGATACAGAAGAAGGATTAGAAGTGAATGAAGTTGGATGTTCAGCATTATCTGCACTTCCTCCACAATTAGCAGCTGCATTAGATTTCATATTGAATATTGATTCACTTCTTGGGCTTCCAGACGGTACATTGGAAATAATGTTTGCAGCATTAGGTATGATGTTTGGTGTACTTAGATTTGTAGGACGGAGAACCTTAGCAGGTAAATCACGCCGTGTTGAAAAATATACGTCAGAAATAAGGTTAGCAAGAAGCCGTAGAGAATTAGAAAACCTTGAAAGAAGAATTACTAAAGATAATGAAAAGAAACTTTTGCCACCTGGCGGATTTGGAGATTTAATGGAATTAATCGAAACAAGGGCCATAGAACTTGGTGAAATGGATATGGCTAGCCATGTTAGAGAAGTTGCTGCAGAAGAAGAATCAATGAGAGAATCACATGAGAGAATGTTAGAAGAAATGGAAGGAACTAGAGAAGCAGTAGCAGGACTACAAGACGAACTTTCACAAATGCGTAGAAAAGGACCACCTCGTAAAGGTCGTAAAGGCCCTCCACGCAGAGGTTCAAATGATTCTGGATATAAGATTAAAGAATCTGGTGGCCCAAGACGTCCATCCCTCCATCCAGCAGACTTAGATGGTGATGGTTTTGTTACAGCTGAAGAAAGAAGGATATACCGTGAAAGACAAGAACAGGAGGATGACCTTTGGTGAAATGATTGTCTTTTTGAGTCCCGTGGTTCTTGAAAATAGAGAATCAAGGGCCAATTGATTAAATTTCAACTAAAGGTTATAGTGGGATTAGATGGGTGCGGTATCTGTATCGGGGTGATTAATTGGCTAGGAAGAGACGTGGGAAGGCTCAAAGGAGACGAAAAAACGCTGGTGCAGATAAAAGAAATTATGATGAATTAGATAAATATCCTGTTAGGCCTCCTCATGCTTTTGCAAGAGTTGTTAGGGATAGACGTTCATTGAATATTCTCTATCAAGTTATTGAACCACCATTATCGAAGAAAGAAGAAAAATATCGTCAAGAGATTATGGAAATTTTTGTAAAAAGTCTTAATGCCAGTATTGAGGATATTGAAGCAGATGCAGGTGCATACCTTAGAACCTCTATGGATAAAGTAATCAAATCATATGGGATGAAAATCAATAAAAAATCTAAATCTAAATTGTTTTATTATCTTAGAAGAGATTTATTGGGATATGGAAAGATGGATGTATTGATGTCAGATCCGAATATTGAGGATGTATCTCTTGATGGAACAAACATTCCTATTTTTGGATATCATAGAAAATTTGAATCAGTTGAAACCACAATTAAATGGGAAACGGATGAAGAATTAGAAGCATATATCATTAAACTAGCTCAAAGATGTGGAAAACACATATCTGTTGCTGAACCATTATTAGATGCGACTTTAATGGATGGTTCTAGAATTGTTATGAAATTAGGACACGAAATTTCTACTAGAGGTTCAACTTTTTGTATTCGTCGTTTCCGTGATGACCCTTTCTCTCCATGCGACCTTATTGCATTTAGAACAATGACCAGCCTCATGGTTGCTTATTTGTGGGTTGCTTTCCAACAAGGAGTTTCTATGCTTTATGTAGGTGGTACTGCATCAGGTAAGACGACTACACTAAATGCTATGTGTATCTTTATTCCATGGCAAATGAAGATTGTAAGTATTGAATCAACAAGAGAAGTTAATATCCCTCAACCTAATTGGATACCTGGTTTAACAAGACAAGGTTTTGGAGGAGAATCTAATGAAGGTGAAATTGGAGAGTTCGAATTATTAAAAGCAGCACTTAGAGAACGTCCAGAATATATCATAGTAGGGGAGATTCGTGGTGCTGAAGCATATGTATTGTTTCAAGCGATGGCAACAGGTCACTGTGCATATTCAACTGTTCACGCTGATTCAGTGCCTTCTTTAGTTCATAGATTAGAAAACAAACCAATTGATATTCCTCGTGTATTACTTCCAGCATTAGAAGCATGTGCAATTCAGATACAAACAAGAATTAATGGAAAACGTGTACGACGCTGCAAACAACTTGTAGAAATTGTAGGAATAGATCCAAATTCAATGGAGATAATTACAAATGAAGTATTCAAATGGGATCCCTCAAGAGATGATTTCGACTTTAGTGGAAAATCATATGTTTTAGAGAAAATAATGGTCAAAATCAATTATTCGCAAGATGAAATGCGAAAAGAATTACGAACTCGTAAGAGAGTACTTGATTGGATGGTATTGAATGATATTAGAAAGTCAGATCAAGTTTCTCAAATTATTACCGAGTATTATGTAAGACCCGAACAAGTACTTGCCCGAGTAGATGGCCTAATGTAATAAGGAGATTGAAATGGAATTAAATGCCTGGCAGAAGATAGGACACCGTCTTCTTGGGGGCATCCTAAAAAAAAGAGCAAGAGAAAATAAAGAGTTAACAAAAGATATAGAGAGAGGAAATCTTTCAGTAATGCCAGAAGTTTTCATGGCTACAAGCATATTATCAACAGTTGCTACAATTGGAATATTAGTAGGTTTAAATTTTTTAGTTTTTATGCCTGAAATTGGAGGTATTGCATTATATGAAAATATACAAGACCCTGAAGCAATACCACTTTGTGTCGATTGGGCATATTGGCATTCTGATGAAATTGATTATAACCTAAATTGGGGAGTTAATTCTGAAGATTTCGGAGAAGTTCAATATGGAGGATGCCCATATTATAACACTAAAACATTCCCTGCAGCCTTTAAGATTATAATACCTGTTTTAACTTTAGGTTTAGCCCCATTGATAGCTTATCGAACATTTATGGGTGGCGCAAAAAGAGCAGCATTATTAAGATCAAAAGATATTGAAAAATACCTTCCATATGCTGCATCTTATACTGCTGCAATGTCTGCAGCCAATGCAACTCCACAGAAAATTTTCAGGTCTTTAGCAAAGAATGAGGAGATTTATGGAGAGATATCCCATGATTCTGCACAGATATATAGAGATACAAACCTTCTTGGGTTTGATTTAGTTACTGCCATTAAAATGTCAGTTGGTAGAGCAGCATCACCATGGCTAACAGAGTTTTTCCAAGGGATGGAGGGTACCCTTACTGCTGGAGGTAATCTCAAGATATATTTCTTAAACAGAGCGGAGCATTATATGAGAGAAAATAGAACAAGGTTACATGTGTTTTTAGAAACATTAGCAATGCTTGCTGAATCTTATGTTGTTGTTGCAGTAGCTATGCCACTGTTCTTATTGGTAATGCTTGTAATTATGTTTTGGGTAAGTGGTTCAGGTTCTACAATGGATGAAAGTACACTTTATTTCATAGTTCTAGGGTTTTTACCTATGATTCATATTGCTTATGGATATTTAGTTTGGGCAATGTCAGCAGATCAAAATATGTGAGGAGTAGTTATGGCAAGAAAAAAGAAGAAGTTGAAAGTTGATTTAGATCTTCCAAAGGATGATCGAACCATGACTTATCTTTATTTGATTTGTACTGTAAGCATTGTTCTTGGATTAATGTGTATGGGGTTCTGGTTTACAAATAGTAATTTCTTTCCTGGGAATGATGATGCTGCATTGCCATTTTTCGTTAGTACCTATTGTCAAACTACAGCAGCGGATGAATTTGGTAATCCTAACCCTCAACCATTTGCAGATGCAAGATTAGGATTAGAAACATCATATAAAGACAATGAAACTTGTTCATTATTAACAGATTCACCCTCAGCAGCCGTATGGGAATTAGATGAGCCATGGGATGGAATGGATGGAAAGGCTAGATCATTCCAAGTTCCTGGGTTAAAAGATTCACAATTAGCGGGAAAGACACATCCAGATCAACAATTAACAGTTGATTGTATTGCTGAGTCATTAGATTACCCATCATTGGAATATACGGTTAGTGTATTAGATGCAAATGAGGAATTAATTGGAGATAGTTGGAGACATATTGGAAAAGCAAATGAGGATGATGGAGATTGTAGTATTGTAATTCAACATGCAGAACCTGGAGAATATCAGATTAGAATGATTCCAGAATGGCCAGAAGGAGTTTCTAGTTCACCAGATTTTGAATTTAGTTTCACAGTAACTGCAATGGTTTATGATGGAATACCAAATTATATGAATAACAAATCACAATGGATTGGTCCTGAAGTTAAATTAGGTGGATTCGAACTACACCCTACAATTTACATTAATTTCTTTGGATTTGGATTCTTTCTGATGATTTACCCTGCTTCTGTTTATTGGGATAGAGTTCAGAAAAATATTAACGCAAGGGAAGAAAAGTTTCCAGATTTCTTGCGTGATCTTGCAGAATATTGGAAAGGAGGTTTGTCAATGACAGTAGCGGTTACTTCACTTGCTAATTCAGAGTATGGTGCATTAAATGATGATGTAAAAAAGATGTCTAATCAGATTAGTTGGGGTGTTGCTTTTGGAGATGTATTGGAACTGTTCGCAGCAAGAGTAAACACTCCTTTAGTTAAAAGAGCGGTTTCTTTAATTTCCGAAGCGAATAAAGCTGGTGGAAAAATATCAGATATTCTTGTAACTGCTGCGAGTGATAGTAGAGAAATCAAGTTCTTAGAAGCAGAAAGGAGTAGAACAATCTCATCTTATATTGCTGTAATTTGGGTGTCTTATTTGGTATTCATGATTGTTATTGTTATCTTGTCAAGAGTTTTTATTCCAGCGATTGCTGAATCAAATACTGGTTCTGGAGGAGACTCGTCTGCACAAATTGGGAACATGCAAATCAGAGCAATAGATCCTTTACTTTTCCTTGTAGTTTTCTTTTATGGAGTTACTGTTCAAGCATTAGGAAATGGTGCTATGGCAGGTTTAATGGCGAATGGAAGACTAAGTACTGGTTTCAAACATGCAGGTATGATGTTAGTTTTAGCAATGCTTTCCTTTACATTTATTTCGTTCATACCTTCTTTAATCGGCGTACCGGCAAATCCGGGTTTAAATCCATCAATTGGTATGTTGAGGATTTGACGTAGGTGGGAGATATGCGTAAGCTTTCTACTGATTTAAACGCTCAAGTACATATTATTGAGATGTTAACACTTTTTTGGTTATTTTTTATGTCAGCAATGTTTGTAATTAATATTCATGTTCCTGATTCTAATTCTGAAATAATTGATGCATCATTATCTATGGCAGGAAGAGACGCACTTGATTTATCAGCAAGTGAACCAGCATTAGACCAAGAAAATCACACATCCAAATTATCTGAATTATTAGCAATAGGAAATTTGAATTCTGCTTGTGAATTTGTGAAAGAAGGATTACCTTCAACTTATGAGGCGAATTGTTGGATTGCACGAAATAGTGGAGCAATTGAAATTTCAGAATTTAGTGGTTCACCTATAGGGAATAGTGTTACATCATATCTTATAGTTCAGGACTCTGGAGATATTTGGAGTATCGCTCTTGATGTTTGGAGTCAAGGAGGTGGAACCTCATGAAGAATAATGATTTAATCAATAATGATACTGGGCAGATGTTACTTGCTGCGGGATTAGTTTTGCTAATGAGTCTTTTGTCAATGTCATTATATGGGGTGAAGGTAGCAGGTTATGATTTACCAAGAACAAGTGATGTTACGGATGTTCTAGATACAACAGAAGAAGTAGAAATGATTATTTTACCTTCATTAGAGAATAGAACACAGATTCGTATTGATGCAGGAATGGATTTGAATGATGCAGTTTTAGATTCCTTGGATTCAATTGAATATGATTTAAAAAGTCATGGAATACTTAGAGGTATGCAAATTAGTTTAACTAACTCAGAAATAGATGTTGACGAAAATAATGTGTCTGTAGTAACAATATTAAATATAGTTTCAGATTCAACAATTGAATTACCATTAATTATAGAATTTGAAGTTTTATGATTTTTGTTCTGCAATATTCCATTCCAAATCAAACCAGTGTGCAATTTCATTTACTGCATTAATTCCTGTGGATAAATCGATAGTTTTCCAATTTAATGGCTTACCCACATCGAGTATGCCTGTTTGAATTGATCTTATTTTGTCAAATGAACTTAGGTATCTTTCAGCATTTCTCCAAGTATCCTTTTCTCTTGAAATAATCATTTCTTTATGATTTTCTTTATTATGGACATAAAGAATTACTCCTATTGCTACTCCGCCTTCTTCCTCCCAAGTTCTAATAATCTGATTATCAGGTTTCAGATGTACTCCTTCAATAATAAGATCTAACCCTTCTCTTCTTGATTTATCAATTATTGAATTAATACCTTTTTTAACAACATTACAACAATCTTCCCAATCTGATATTGGATGATTGTATTTTCCGACACTAAATGTACTTCTATGTAATTCCGGAGATTCAACAGTATCGATATTTGAACGTAGAACTTCACGAATTGAATCTGTAGAAACAACCCTTTTTATTTTCAAAAACTCTGCTATTTGCATTGAAAGAGTTGATTTACCAACCCCATTTACTCCAGCCAATAGTAATAATTTAGGTCTTCGAGATTTTTTCATAATATTGCCCCTAGTTGATTAAATACATACATCGCAGTAAGTGATTCTTCTTTTGATTTTCTAAACAATATCTTTCTTTTTGCTATTTAGTAACATACCTTCTATAACCAAAAGCAAACCCCTCTTCGCTATAACATGCCAGTTGAAATTGAGGCGATTTCAAAAAGAGTAGTACTTGTTAAGTTAACAGATGAATCAGCGACAAACGCATTTGATCCTGAATTTATGAGTGAATTAGATATTAAAATTAGAGAAATTATCGAGGATAAATCAATTCATTCATTTATTCTGACAGGAACAGATAGATTTTTTTGTGCTGGTGCTAACATTAATGAATTTAGAAAACACTACGACCAAGGAACAATTGGTAAATGGATTAAAAAAATGACTGATATTTTACATCCATTAATCTTGAAAATAAGAAATAGTGATACAATAATGATTGCAGCAGTAAATGGTGCAGCTGCTGGAGCAGGTTTAGGTTTAGCATTATCAGCAGATTATAGAGTTGCTTCAAAAAATGGGAAATTTGCAGCATCATATTTTTCATTAGGATTATCTCCAGATGGTGGCACAAGTTGGTTGCTACCAAGATTAGTAGGGTCTCAGAAATCTAGAATTTTTTTCTTTGAAAATCAAGTTTGGTCAGCAGAAAAATGTTTGAGTTTAGGTGCGATAGATGAATTAGTTGCTGATTCTGATTTGATTCCAAGGTCTATCAAAAAAGCTGAAGAGTGGGGTAGTTGGGCTAAGTCAAGTCGTTCAAGCAAGGATTTACTTGATCATCAAGAAAATAATGATTTGGAATCCCATTTAAAATTTGAACAAAGAAGAATTATTGATGCGGGTTTTTCTAATGAATTTTCTGAAGGTATTGATGCATTTTTGGAAAAAAGGAAAGCAAATTTTGATTGAAATTATGCTAAAGAGATTTTATTTTGTGCTTTCATTTCTTTCATTAAATTTTTGAATTCAATACGTACTAATACAAGACTTTTTCTTGCATCTTTGATTTTTAATTTCATTGCCATCTTCTTTTTATTCCATGTTTCTTTTAATTCGAGTTTTCGTATCTTTCTTGCATTTTTATATTCCAAACGTCGTTTTGTAAGGTCTTTCAATATAGTTCTCATCTGTAGTGTACATTCGTCTAATCTCTTCTTAAAATCATCTTTATTTGTACTATCAATTACTTTTTTATCTTTATGTTCAAAAGAAGTCTTCATTTTTGCATCTTCTATTGTCCATGATGGAATTTTGTGTAAGTTTTTTGTTATTTTTATTATTGAGAAAAATCTAATCCACCATTTTGTAGGATCCCAATGATACCATTTATGCCCATTACGATAATCTGCTTGAAATGTGTGGTGAAAATTATGATATCCTTCACCGAATGTAAGTAAAGATAGAATTGGTGAATCTCTAGATGTGTTCTTTGTCGAATAATTTTGTTTACCCCAGTAATGAGCCCCTGAATTAATTAAAAATGTACCATGATGTACGATTACAAGTCTTAACAAACCCCCCCAGATCAAGCCTCCTAAAAATCCAGAAACTCCTCCAATAAGTAATATTCCTACTAGTCCAGGCAATATTATGCCTGCGAATCCACCGATTTTGAATATATGTTTATCTTGCCATAATAGAATTGGATCTGATTGTAAATCTTCAACATTTTCAATTCTTTGTTCTTTTTCTGAAATCATTACCCATCCCATGTGTGCCCAAAAAAATCCTTTAAGTATAGAATAAGGATCTTCTTCAGAATCAGTTTTTAGATGGTGCCTCCTATGATCACTACACCATTTAATAGCTGAATTTTGGAATGCTGCTGCACCAAAAATAGCATAAAATAATCTCAAAGGCCATGATGCAGAATGAGATCTATGACTAAACAATCTATGGTATCCTGCAGTTATTGAAAGCCCACTTGCAAGATACATGAAGAATAGAATACTAATTTCCGCTAGCGAAATCCCATAATTAATTGTATACCAAATAACTCCAATAAGAGCAAGTATCGGTGTACTGCATAAAAATGATGCATTCAGAAGGTCTAATTTCCATTCTTCTGACGAGTTAGTTAATTCACTCATAATTCTCGCTCACTCCATCCCGTTATTGACTTTGTCGTATTATTCCATAATAGAATCACATATTAACAATGAATTTAAATTTGGGGACATGTTACAAAGTATTGAAAATTATGGACGAAGTCATATCAATATGCTCGAATTGTGGATTTACTATTGGAATTTTTATTCCTGGAATGGAATGTCCTGAATGTGGAGAATTAATATTTCCTTAAAGAAATGGCAAATCATCCCTTTCAGATTTTGTGCCATTATCCCAATTGTAAATTCCTTTATTAGTTTTTTTACCTAACTCTCCATTTTTCACTAATTCATCTAATAGAGGATGAGGTCGATAAGAATCCTCAGAGAATGATTCTGCTAGGTTATTGAGGATGTCTTTACGGACATCTAATCCAACTAGGTCTGATAGTTCAAGTGGACCCATGGGATGTTTGTATCCAAGTTTCATTGCAGTATCAATATCACTAGCAGATGCAACACCATCTGCTAGCATACGTATTGCTTCATTTCCAAGAATAACCCCTAATCGAGAGGTGGCAAAACCAGGTACATCTTTGACTAGTATTGTTGTTTTACCCATGGAATTGCCTGCTGATTTTGCTAACGCAATAGTCTCTTCAGAACATAAATCATGTTTGACTAATTCAAGAAGATTCATTATAGGAACTGGATTAAAAAAATGCATACCAATGACCTTATCAGGCCTTCCTGATGCAGCAGCAATGTCTGCAATTGATAGAGAAGAAGTATTAGTCCCTAAGATGCAATCTTCCTTTGTCTCTTCACCAAGAACCTGGAAAATCTTAGCTTTGATATGAAGGACTTCTGGAACAGCTTCTATTACCATATCAGCATCTTTTACAGCTGCAACTAAATCCATATTCGGATGAATATTAGATGCCCATTCTGCTTTTTGTTCTGGCGTGGTTTTCCCTCGTAAAATTCCTTTTTCCCAAAAAGAATCAATTGAATTCATACCCTTTTCTAAACCCTCAGGGTAAGCATCAAACAAAGTTGTTTTCCAACCAGCCTGAGCACAAACTTGAGCGATACCAGAACCCATTGTTCCAGCACCTATTACCGTCACATCCCTTATCTCCATATGAATCCCATTCCGCTTTAATACAAGATTATTCCCTTTTTTGATTAAACCACATAGCCAATCCTAATTGTAGTAATCTTTGCCTTGGAAGTGCATATTCAGGTAATGCACCCGCTGGTGCATATTCTTTCAAACCATCAATCACAGAAACGTATTTCGAATAACAGGTTAAATCATTTGGTTCAAATGGAACATTTAGATCCATTATTCTTAATGCAGAACAAGCATCTTCATCATAAATTGGATGTATATTTTTAAGGAAATGTAACCAATTTGATAATAATACACAATCTACATGTTCTAATGAAAGTAGATTTTCAATCATTGAAACATCTGGATATTTGGTGATTTCTAAAGTTGAAATAATTTCTTGGTTAATCTCATCTCCCCAGTTATGTTCATGAAATCCTATATATTCATTTATTTTTTCAAGTTGTTTAAATCCACTTAATTCAAGAGTTTCATAAAGCATTTTTTCATACTCAGGGTTATTAATATCTGAAACTTCTAGTAATTCAGGTAACGATTTAAAAAAATCATTACATAATTTTGCGTTAATTCCAAATAATGAGGTGGGAATCAATTAGATTCACCATTTTATTGCAACTGCCCAATTCCAGATTCAATCATTCTTTTTGTTAGAGCCCTATGTTCAATCCATTCCTTTTTGAATAATTCTTTTAGTGTTTCTTCATCATCATCAGTTGGAAGCATTTTGTTACAATATTCTTCATAGCTTCCGTCATTTTCATTCCATTCGTCTCCTTCAACAGTATATCTTTTATCAGCAAAAGCCCCAATATTCCTATTGAATTTTTCATCTGCTACATAAAATGGTATTTCATTTTCCGAAAGTAATTTGTTTAGTTTTTCTTCAACTTCACCTACAATTTCGTCATGGTAATGTTTTCGAGATTCTTCATTGAGGTGCTCTTTGTTTACTTCTATACCATTTTCTAGTTTTTTCCTTTCATCCCATCTTCCTTTTATTCCCCATACGTAAGCCCATTCTGCACTAGATGAATTATCAGTTCCAAATAAATCATGAGCAGTTGAAACCCATTTATTCATGTAACGCTGTAATAAATCGCGAGGAATTACATTTGCTTTGATAATTCTACGTAACCCATTTGCTCCTGTTCCTAGATGAAAAGACTCTTCTTTAAGCATAGGTCCCATACTAGCGGCTAAAGGTTTGAAACTTGAGGTTGATAACATTCCTAGTTGAAATTTCCCATCTCTATCTACAAACATAGTGTAACAAAAGAAATCTAACCAGTGGTCCATTGGTTCGTTAAATGCACCAAGTAGTCTACTACCTGTTTGAGCATTCCTCTCAAGTAATTTTTGAGCCTCACGAGCTCCTTGTTTTCCAAAATATGTCATTAACAAATAACACATTTGCCACCCATGACGCTGTTCTTCAACCATAATTCTCGCTGCAGCATAACGATCATAATCAGTAGGTGCAGATTCTAACAAATGTTTTTGCTGTTCTACTGATGCAAATTCAGTATCTCCTTGTACAGTAATCATTGATAATAAAGAATCTCTTATATTCTGATGAGGTATTTGTAAAGATCTATCCCATTTTGGTTTTCCTTCATAATCTCCAAATTCAATAACATCTCCTGCTCTTTCCCAATCAAATAAGGGCTTTAATTCAAAATCTCCAGCCCACTTAGCATCAAAACCGACATTTTCTCTCCATTGTTCAAAATTTGTAATCCATTCGTCAAATGTGGTAGGCAGTTTCCCCATGTAAACAACGGAGATGGAAGCGTTATTTGAGTTTGTGCAATTTTGAATAAGAATAAAATAAATTATTCACCAGTAAAGTTTGCTACTTTTTTATTTACATACGCAGCAATGCCTTCTTTTGCATCACTAGATTGGAAAAGGTCTGATTGTAACTCACGTTCAAGGGCAAGATGGTATTCAAGTGGTAATTCACTACCTGTTTGAACACTTCTTTTGATGTTTCCAACTGCTTTAACGGCTTTATTTGGCAATGTAAATTGCCCAGCCCAATCCAATACATCTCTTCTAAATTCATCAGCATCACTTTCAAAGATTTGATTTATTAAATTCATATCGTCACCATCTTCAAACGAAATTAATTCTCCTGTGATCATTAATTCCAATGCTTTTGCTTTTCCAATTAATCGTGTTAATCTTGCAGTACCACCAGTTCCCGCTAATACTCCAAGATTTATTTCTGGCAAACCTAATTTTCCTGCATTTTTTCTTGCAATTCTTATATCAGCCGCCATTGCAATTTCTAATCCTCCACCAACAGTATGACCATTTAATGCAGCAATAACTAATTTCGGTGTTTGTTCTAGACGAGACAAAGTTTCGTTTGCATGTAAACAAAAGAAATATTTGTAACGTGGGGTCAAACTGTTAAGATAATTAATACTTGCACCTGCGGAGAAGAAATTATTGCCTTTTCCAGTTAACAAAATAACAGTTACTTTATCATCAAAACGTGCATTGAGAATTGCTCTATCTATGTCTTCCCACATTTCACGAGTATAGGTGTTTACAGGGGTTTTTCCTTCGGATAATGGTTTACCATCAGAATCGGAACATAGTTCGATGATAGCGATTCCATTTTCTGTCACTCCGTAATTTACTAAGTTGTTAGGCATTGCTTCTAGTTCAAGGCTCATATTCAGGCCCAATAGTAACCAGTTCTTCAATCACTCGCTTCCAAAGAGTTTGGAATTGAATTAGAATCTGAGTCATTTGAGAAACTAATTTTCCCCCCATCTTTCCTAATTTCTTTCCATTCTTGCCCTATTTCTATCGCTCTTTCACTAGGTTCCCACACATCTCTTTTCAGTGCTTTTCTAAATGGCATTCTTCTAATTGATCTACCGTCTTTAGTGACTCCTTTTTTGAGCATTCCTAGATTTGCAAAGAAATAGATAAATCTTCTAAAAATGCCCCAATTGTATAACATTTCCATGAAAACCAAACCATCTCCATGCTTTTTTTGATGCTTCATCCAATATTTTGCTACTTTTTTATATGCTCTATCGCCAACACGATTTATTAAGAACCGATTGACCACTGATGTTTTTAATTTAGGTAATAATCTCGATTTAATTTCAGATTCATAATCAGATTCTCCAAGAATATCTTTTGCTGCTAGAATTCCACTGGTAATTGCATATCTCATTCCAAAACCCCACATAAAGTCTTGAAGCCCACCCGCTTCTCCAACATAGTATTTATTTTCCGATTTATATGAAGAATGAATCGCAAAATCTCCTTTTCCACCTACTCTTTTTATTGGAGTCCTATCTAATTCTGGATAGTTCTTTTCATACCAATTTATTGTTTCATTTAGGTATCTGCTAGAATTAGATTGTTTCCGCCATAAGCAAGTACATATCAATCCAATCCCATCAATTACAATAAGGTATGAGTATGCGCCTGGTGCTAATTTATCATTCAATTGGAATGTAACATGATTCGGAAATGAAGTTTTGAATATTTCACCATAAGCTACTGCTGAAGTATCTTTAGGTCCTGCAGCAATAATATCACATTCCTCAGGTTTGATTTTAGATTTATATCTGATTTCAACCCCTTCTTTTATTGCTAATCGTTTAAGTCCTTGATCAATAGTATGTTTATCTGAACCTCTTTCAACAACTCTGAATGCTACTCGAGGACTCCACGGTTTTGTAATTTCATCATCAGGATGAGCTAAATCCATTTCATGAAATTCTGTAGATTTAAATTCATTAGGTTCAATCCCCCATTCTCTTAATTCATCAAAAAAGTCAGTTCCAGTGGTCCAATTCTCTAAACCTTGAAAATCTCCATCAAAACGTGCTCCAGAATCACTTCTTATGTCATGAATAATTACTTTTCTACCACCCTTTGCTAAAATAATAGATGCTGCAAGTCCAGAAAGGCCAGCACCCATTATTACAATTGGCTTTGAATCATTTGACATTGTATATGCGAACATCCCTTTTCGTTTGAAATATTCGTTGATTTTCACCACAGATAATATATCATCAGTCCACTAGGAACTGGTTAGGTGGAATTGTGGAGAACGTCATTATTGAGATTTCCGAATCAGATCTTGATACTGAAAAATTAAAGAAGAAACTTAATTTTGAAGGTTGTGGAGCAATAGTATCCTTTGTAGGAATTACCAGAGGTTTGGAAGATGGTGAAAAGGTTTTACGATTAGAGTTTGATGCTTGGAGAGATCAATTAATACCAACGTTGAAAAAAATTGCTGAAAGATGTAAAGTAGAATTTGAAGTTAGTGGAATTGCAATAGCACATAGAGTTGGAATTGTAGAACCTCTTGATAATATTGTGGCAATACATGTATGTTCACCCCATAGAAAAGAAGCATTTTTAGCTTGTAGTAATCTTATAGATGAACTAAAAATTCAAGCACCTTTGTGGAAGAAAGAAGTAACAGAATCAGGTTCTATTTGGAAAGGGGGATTAGGTTAATGAGTGATGAAAAAAGGATTGAAGGGATAATAGATGTTGGCGGAAAACCAAATGTTAGTAGAACTGCAGTAGCAACTGGAACAATTAGATTGCAAGAAAAAACGTTTTCGGCTATAAAAAATAATGAAATAAAGAAAGGAGATGTGATTGAAGCATCTACTATTGCGGTAATTCAAGCAGTGAAAGACACGCCAAGAATAATTCCTCATTGCCATATTGTTCCAATTGAAGGATGTAGTGTTGATTGGACCTTTGAAGAACAAAATTTGAGATGTACGGTTAAAGTTAGTGCAAATTATCGTACAGGAGTAGAAATGGAAGCATTAGTTGGTGTTTCTGCAGGGTTGTTATGTGTTTATGATATGGTTAAGTCTTACGAAAAAGATGATTCAGGACAATATCCAGAAACTCGAATAAATGACATAAAAGTACTTAGTAAAAAAAAACAGATCTAGGCGAGTTTTGAAATCCTTTACCCCTTGCGGTGTTCATGACGTCAGTTCGTGAACTATCCCATTATTTTTTGGAGGCATGTGAAAAAGCAGCAATTGCTAGTTCTGATTGGAGAGGGAAAGGAGATGGAAAAGCAGCAGACGCGGCTGCTGTAGAAGCCATGAGAAACACTTTTGATAAAGTGCCATTTAATGGCAGAGTTGCGATTGGAGAAGGGGAGCGTGATGAAGCACCCATGCTTTGGATTGGTGAACCACTCGGGTCTAGACAAGGAGATCCGGAAGCCATTGCTGTAGATATAGCAGTAGATCCTTTAGAATGTACAACAAATTGTGCAACAAATTCACCAAACTCTATTGCAGTATTAGCGGCTGCTCCAAGAGGAACATTATTACATGCTCCAGATTGTTATATGGATAAGATTGCTTCTGGACCTGAATTAATTGGAGAGATTTCATTAGAAGGAAGTGTTGCTTGGAATTTAGAACAAGCCGCTTTCAAATTAGAAAAACAAATTTCCGAATTAAATATTGTTGCTTTAGACCGGGAGAGGCATACTCAATTATTCAAGGAAATAAATGAAGCTGGTGCAAAATTACACCTTATGCCAGATGGAGATATTTCAGCAGCTCTTTGGGCAGCAGATCCAAATGGGCCATATGATATGTTGCTTGGAATTGGAGCAGCACCAGAAGGAGTAATTACCGCAACGGCGATTCAAGGAGTAGGTGGTGTTTTTGAAGGTCGTTTACAATTCAAAGATTCAGAAGAAGAACAAAGAGCATCTAATATGATTGATGGTGATTTACATAAAGTATGGAAATCCACTGATTTATGCACAAGTGATGATGCATTGTTTGTTGCTACTGGAGTTTGTTCTGGATATTTACCAGGAGTTGAAAATACAGAAAATGGAATAAAAACCACATCACAAATAATTGATGTTTATAATAAAGATGTTAAGAAAATAATAAATTTTCATCTATAATTGTAATTGCATTTATTGAATAAGATTATTAAAACTAACAAAGACAAGGAAACAAGGGGATTCAATGGAACCAATAGAAGCATATATTCCAGCAGATGTGCCAGATGAATTAATTGAAGATTTTCTTGAAAATCTAAAAGCAGCAACTTGTGGCACAGGTAGAATGAATTTATTTGCATGTGATCAGAAAATCGAACATTTAAATGATGATTTTTTTGATGGTGGAAAGAAAATACCACTTACTTCTAACGACCCTAGACATTTGTTTGAAATTGGTTCCAAAGCGCATGAAGAAGGAACAATAGGTGTTCTAGCTGCACAATATGGTTTAATTTCTCGTTATGCAAGAGATTACCCAGACATACCATATTTAGTAAAGATGAACAGCAAATCTCATTTGGTAAAAACAAAACAAAAAGAACCAATTAGTTTGTCACTTTGTACTATGGATGATGTAAATAATTTGATTTTAAATGATATTAATGTGGTTGGAATTGGTTATACAATTTATCTTGGTAGTGAAAATGAATCTGAAATGTTATCAGAAGCATCAATGTTAATTTCTGAGGCACATCAACATGGCCTAATTACAGTAACGTGGATTTATCCTCGTGGTTCTGCAGTTCCTGATGAATTTGATCCACAATTAATTTCTGGAGCTTCAGGACTAGCATGCTGTATTGGAGCAGATTTTACAAAAGTCAACTATCCAAAGGAAGGGTTTGATGGAATGACAATCCCTGAAAGTTTAGGTGTTGCAGTTCAATCAGCAGGTAGAACAGGATTAATTTGTTCTGGAGGTGGAAGTTTACCACCTGAAGATTTTTTGAGTAGACTTTGGGATCAAGTTAATGTTTCTGGCGCTAGAGGAGCCGCAACAGGAAGAAATATTCATCAAAAACCATTAGATGATGCAGTAAAAATGTGTGCTGCTTGCCATGCAATTATTTGCAATGGAGCATCTGTTGATGAAGCATTAGCAATTTACAATAGCTAATTATTGTATTTAGTTTAAATTAAAAAGTGATATTATGGGCGTTCTTAATGTAACATTTCTAGGTTCTGATGTATTAGCAAAGGAAATTGGTAAATCAGCAGATTCAAGGGATGTTGAATCATATGTGTATAAGGAAAATAGTGATTCTGGAGTTAAAATTTTATCTTTAGTTCGCCCTGTAACTTATCCTGAAAAATTGAAACCTTTAACTTCGGCATTAACATTAGGTGACTTTGTGGTATTAGAAGTAAAATCAATAGATGCAAAATTTGGTGAATTATTAGTTGCTTGCAGTTGTTCTGGAATCTCTAATGGTGTTATAATTCCAAATCCAGATGAAGGAGGTTGGATTGATGAAAGCCAATTAGAAGGATTAGTAAATCAGGCTGGTTTAGAGAAATGGCCGATTAAAAAATTAGATGCATTACAATTAAGGGAAATGTTGTTAGAATTTTTATCTAAAAAACAAGCTGAATTAACAGATAGGATAAAAAATCCACTTGTAGTTGCTGTTGACCAAATTTTCAATGTTAAAGGTGTAGGATTAGTTGCAATAGGGGGAGTAAGATCTGGATTTGTAAATAAACATGATAGTTTGAAGATTTTGCCATCTAACGGGATAGGTATTGCAAGGTCATTACAAGTCATGGATGATGATGTAGATCAAGCAAATGCAGGGGATCGAGTTGGAATTGCATTAAGAAATGCTGATGAAAATTCATTATCTCAAGGTTCTCTTATCGTAAAAGAAAATGAAAATGAGTCTGTAGTGGTTCATAACAAAACAGAATTAAAATTTATTTCATCTGCATTTGCCAGATATTCACCTTCAGCGGGAGGGGTTCTTCATGTTGCTATCGATTTACAATTTGTTGTTGGAAGGATTGAATTTGCAGATGCAGAAAAGATAGTAGTTAAATGGGATTCACCATTGATGGTTAGAAAAGATGGCACACCACATTTATTAATCTGCCAATTAGATGCCAAACCAAGGATAATTGGATATTCAATTGAATATGATAAATTAGAATGACGGAGATTAAAAAAACATATTTATAGTGCCATTTATCTTAAATAAGTGTGTTAAACTTCATAACCTAAGAGTTTCCCTGACACTTTAGGATGCATTCGACTGAGCCAGAAAAGGCTCGGCCAGAAGGAGTAGAGGGTGAGGTATTCTCTACATTCAAGATGGCTGGGTCTCGAGGGAATTTGAGGACCGTTATAACACCAGAAGATGTACTTTTAGAATCAAATAATGGGAATTTTTTACGATTATCTCATAATAAAGTAGATGGTATGCGACATCATCAGTTCCATATTATTCCACATTGGTGTGGAGCAATAGCAATGTTGATGATTTATGCATCAATTAGAATACTAACGGGCCAAATACAAATTTGGGCTGGTTTAATCGGAGCAGGAATAATAATCTCATGGTTAGGCTTTCGAAAATCTGCATTAACGATAGATAGTGGTGAAGCAGGAACATATACCTTATTTGGAAATGACACAGATTTAATTAAATTTAGAGTAATTGCAGATCGTGTTAGAGATGGAATTCCTTTTGAAAATGCTATCGAAGGGGTGGAAGAAGTAATTATGTCAGAGTATCCATCTTCTAGTGTATTTGATGAATTAGTTGAAAAGATTGAAACAGAAACAAATGAAGGTTCCGATGCATTATCGATGGCCATGGCCGACTTGATAAATAAATCAATAGATGATGAACAAGTAATTCAAAAAACAAACGCAGAGTCATCTCCAATTTCTGTTCAGATTGACGAACAAATTTCAGTAAATAGGGAACCATTACACCATGGTTCAATTTCTAGGGCAAGAAGAATCCAAAGTGAAATCAGAACACCTCCAGCACATTCAGGGTGGGCAAATGTAGCTAACAGGACAGAAGTTCTCCGGACTGGAAATAATGATCAATCATTTTCGAATGATGTGCCAAATCCAATTATGGCTCAAACACAAGATGAATCATTCAACCTTTTCGGGTTTGATTTAGATGACTCTGAACCTAAAGAAGAATCGTTCAATATGTTTGGTGACACTTTTGAATCGACCTTAAATACGGAAAGAAATATTGTGGCGGAAGAGTCAATCTCTTCTTTCTCTATGATGCCTGAATCAGTGAAATTTGAATCTAATCACCCAAATATCGTAGAAAATAATGAGCCAGTTAAACCATTTTTCAATAGTTTTCAACAAACAGGCTTTTCAAACCCAATTAATCAATTAGGTTCCACTTTAAACACATACGATGAAGTAACAAAAAATGAATTTAATCAATCTAAATTACCTGGAATTGTATCTCAAGCAAAAGAAGAAATTAAGCCTGGAAAAGAAAAAGAATTAGTCGATATTGATAATACAGAGGGATTGAAAAGAATTAAACTCAAAAGAGGAGGGCACCAATTCAAGAGATTAAAATCACAAAATTCCAAAGTAAAAAGGTTGACTGTCTGGGGAATATTAAAGTCCTCTTTGCCATTAAAAACACCTGCATTTTTACGCAATAGGATTTTAGATGTAAATGATGAAATAGCCTCTAATGAGTTTGTGGCAGATAGAACAATGGATGCATTGAAAATACAAGCACATCAAACCCATGAAGCACAATTAGCAGATGCCTTAAGAAAAATACATGAAAAAGATGATAATTCAGCAAATCATTTCCTTGAAGATATTTCACCAGATTTAGTTGAGCAAAAACTACCTTCATCATTCCAAGAATTAAAAGCATCAAATGATGATCAGAAGAATGTCCTTTCAACAACAGGAATTACACGATTAGATTGATTCATCTTCAATTAATTCTAGATATTTTGATAATCTGTGTTCATATGTTTCATTGTTTAAATTTTCAATGCCACCTACTCCCATTTCTTCTATTGTAAATGATGCAGTTACATTAGCATGAATAAGTGAATTAGTCAAAGCCTCTTTGTCTATATTGGATTTTATGGAGAGGTGTGCAAGTAATGCTCCAGCAAATGAATCCCCACATCCAGTAGGATCAATTATTTTTGAAGTAGGAAAAGCAGGGAGTTCTATTACACTTTTATTAAACAATGCCAATACTCCTTCTCCTCCTTTTTTAATAATTAGCATATTGGGGCCTTCTCCTTCTTTTTGACCTCCAGATAGCGCTTTTCCAGTTCGAATTGAATTACCCGCTTCGATTAAATTATCACACCCCGCCAACATTTTTACTTCATCTGAATTTAATATTGCCATTTCAACGCGTCTTAAGATCATAGACAACTCATCTGGAGTGTTGTTAATCCATAAATTCATGGAATCAACTGCTGAAAATTTATGTGGTTTACTTTGATCTAAAACACTCGATTGAATTAATGGATGCATATTTGCACAAAAGGTAATGTCAGGTTTTTTAAAATCATCAGGAACTTTTGGTAAAAATGATTCAAAAACATTTAGATCGGTGGAATGTGTAATTGCTTGACTCATATCTCCTGAGTAACTTCCAGACCAACGAAATGTAAGACCTTCTTCCTTTTGAATTCCTTTAATATTCAATCCTTGTTTTGTTAATCTCTCTAAATCAGAGTCTAGGAAATCTGTTCCAATTACTCC
>MDSV01038033.1_pt1 | contig 44326 bp, 43 predicted proteins | sample 810851 | NCBI WGS metagenome assembly MDSV01 (sample SAMN05326640, study PRJNA326480) | marine metagenome | isolation source: seawater | place: Atlantic Ocean: North East | collected 2012
TAATAACCACGGCATATTCACTTATAATTTTCGGTTACGTTCGTTAACGAAATATATTTCTCAACTTTCGATGGAGAGTAATGGAAAATCTATAAATTTTGAATCAAAAGAATCGCATTTTTTGACTTCTCCTTTAATTTGGGGTGGTTATGGTATTGAATCTCAACATTCTACCTTTCAGTGGCTGATGCAAGGCAAAACAGAAAGCTCTTGTGATTTTATTGGATTAAATAATGGAAAAGAGGAGATGGTAGATTCTTATGAAATGCTTTTATCACAGGTTCTGGCTATGACTTATGGCAATGAAGATAAAGAAAGTCCCTTTAAATCAATAAAAGGAAATAACCCTTGCTCAATTTTGCAGCTTAAATCCATCGATCTTAAAAGCTTAGGATTTTTATTAGCGATATATGAGCATAAAGTTTTTATTGAGGCTCATATATTGGGAATAGACCCTTTTGATCAATGGGGCGTTCAATTAGGAAAGAAATTAGCTTTGGAATCCAAAAGTAACAAAGAATTTTTAAAAGATCATTTCCAAAAGAGTTTTCATCCTAAATCCTAGTTTATAATCTTAGTATGAATTCAAAAAAATTTAGATCTATTATCTCGGTAAGTGACTCATGAAAGATGTTGCGCTCATTATCTACAGATAACATTTTTAGATGCGAAGATATTTATGAAAGAAAAGATTTTCACTGAATCTCCTTATATGATCCCTATAGAGGATGAAGAGATAAAAAATTTTATTAGAGAGATTCCAAAATCTCCCGGTGTTTATAAATTTTTAGATAAATTTAAAAATCCTCTTTATATTGGGAAAGCAAAATCTCTCAATAAAAGAATAGCTTCATATTTCCGAACGTCTTCTAGATCGGAAAAGATAGATAAATTATTTGAATCAGCCTTTTTCATTGAGTTTTCATTGACAAATACTGAGCTGGAGTCACTTCTTCACGAACAGTATTTAATTAAAAATTATAAACCTAAATTCAATATCCAGTTTAAAGACGATAAAGGGTATCCGTGGATCAAAATAGAAACACTTAATGATTTTCCCGCAGCAAAATCTTTTTTGGGAAAGAAAAAGGATAACGGAAAATTTTTTGGACCTTTTCCAAACTCATATGCAGTAAGAGATGCGCTGAAATTAATACAAAAGACTTTTAAGCTAAGAAATTGCTCTGATTCATATTTCAAAAACAGGACTAGACCATGCCTGCAACACGAAATTGGAAGATGTTCTGCTCCGTGTGTAGGTTTAATCAATGCAGAAGAATACCAAAATGAAGTAAGAGGCGCTGACCTTCTTCTTTCGGGCAGATCGGAGGATTTAGTCCAAGAGTTTTATGGTTTGATGGATGATTTTGCTTCAAGAAAGCAATTTGAAAAAGCTGCGGTTTACAGAGACAGAATATCTGCCTTAAGAGACATTCAGAGAACACAAAGTGTTGCAGGTTTTAATAAGAATAGAGATGCCATTTATTTATCCACCTCAAAAGGAAGTCGTAAAATAGGAGTAAGCAGTGTAAATGGAGGCTGGGTAACTGGGCATAAGAATTTCATACTAGAAGCAGGAATTGTAGAGGAAGATGCCTTAGAAAGTTTTATAGGACATCACTATTTTTCTTTCAATGATTGCCCCTCAGTGTTGGTTATAGGGCAAGAGCTGAAAAAAAAGAATCTTATCGAAAAGGCTTTAAGTAAATTCCATAAAAGAAAAATATCAATTATCACTAAGCCTTCTCAGAAAGATAAAGGTCTTTTAAAAATTTGTAAGGCCAATACAGAATTTTTGTTTAAAAAGGATAAAACAGATTCTAATATTGATTATAAACTTAATGAATTAAAGAAAGCACTAGAGATTAAAGAAATAGAAACAATTGAATCCTATGACATAAGTCATCATTCTGGTGGCAATGCTGTGGCTGGGTGTGTGGTTTATGGTCAAGAAGGCAAGGTTAAAAAACTTTATAGAACATACAATATAAGCAAGATAAATTCTGGTAACGATATAGGCTCAATGCTTGAGTTAATAGAAAGAAGGTTTTCAAAGAAAAAAAATAAGATTCCAAGCTTGATAATTATTGATGGCGGCATGACTCATTTGATGCAAGTCCAAAAAAGAATGAAAGAAATAGGAATTTTTTCTACGAATATTATTTCTATTTCTAAAGGAATAAGAAGGAAGGCCTCATTCGATTCAATTCATTTAACTCGAGGGGAATCTAAGATAGTGAAAGAAGGTTCTGTATTTCATAATTTCATTCAAGAAATCAGAGATGAAACACATAGATATGCCATATCTTCACAAAAAAGAAAGAGTATTAAATCCTCTCTAAGCTCCTCTATAGATGATTTATCAGGAATAGGGGATGCAAGAAAAAAACTTTTATTGAGATATTTTGGTTCATTAGAGCAAATTAAAAGGGCAAACATTGATGATTTATCTGAAGTTACTGGTATTGGTAGAACTATGGCAAAGTCAATTTATAAACAACTACACAATTAGTTGCGATGGCGAATTACTTAACCATCTCAAGAATATTATTAATATTCCCTGTTCTTATCTTGGCTTCACCTGAGCCTAATCAAAATAATTGGATTGCCCTTGTATTATTTGTTATAGCAGGCATTACGGATCATTTAGATGGTTATATCGCAAGAAGAACAAAAACTGTAAGTTCTTTCGGTGGCTTATTAGACTTGATAGCAGACAAATTACTGATATGTCTTCCCATTTTCTATCTTTTATCTTTTTCTAATAACTCAGAATTGATACTTCCCTCTTTACTAATTCTTTCTAGAGAGTTAATTATCTCCTCTTTAAGGCAATTTATAGTTGAAACCATAGGGCATAATCCTATCCATGTTACTTTTTTAGCAAAAATCAAGACTACTAGCCAGATAATAGCCTTATCATTTTTAATTATTTCACCTAATTTTGGAGAATATTTTTATTATTTGACTATCCTCCTGTTCTGGTTAGCTGCTTATCTTTCATTACACAGTATTATTATGTATGCCAGAATCTATAAGAAATTCATTTAATAGGCTATTAATTTTCCAATTAACACACAGAAAAAATAAAATACATATATAATCTTGAAGCAAAGAATCATTTTCAAATCCATTAATGCCAAATAAAAATTTATGAAGCCTGCTTCTTTTAAAATAAATGATCGAAATATAGGAATAGAATTTGATCCATTGGTTATCTCTGAAATTGGAATAAATCATAATGGATCTCTCGAGGTTGCATGTAAAATGGTAGATGCAGCCGTAAAGGCCGGTGCTGAAATAATTAAACACCAGACTCACATAGTAGATGATGAGATGAGCCCTTTGGCTAAGTCGATAGTTCCTGGTAATTCAGACATTTCAATATATAAAATTATGGAAAGTTGTGCTTTGTCTGAAAAAGAAGAACTGTATTTGAAAAATTATACCGAATCTAAGGGATGTATATTTATAAGTACACCCTTCTCGAGAGCAGCTTTTGAACGACTGGAAAGTTTCGATGTGCCTGCATATAAAATTGGAAGTGGAGAGTGTAATAATTTTCCTTTATTGAAGTTAGTTGCCTCAACTAAAAAGCCTACTATAATCAGTACTGGAATGAATGACTTTAGAACAATTGATAAAGTCTCCGAAATATTTTCGAAAAGTGGAAGCGAGTATGCATTTCTTCACACAACTAACTTATATCCAACTCCTCCCTCCCTGGTTAGACTTGGAGCAGTTACCGAGCTGCTTGAAAGATATAATGTTCCAATAGGTCTTTCTGACCACACTCAGGATAATTTGACTTGTTTTGGTGCTGTTGCATTAGGGGCTAGCATTCTAGAGAGACATTTTACAGACGATAAAAACCGTGAAGGTCCAGATATTGTGTGCTCAATGGACCCGGTGCAACTAAAGGATCTTATAAATGGTTCTAAAGTTCTTAAAGAAGCAAGGGGCGGTAATAAAAATATCTTACCCGAAGAACAAGTGACTATTGATTTCGCTTATGCAACTGTCGTTGCTATTAAAAAAATCAAGGCCAAAGAGAGACTCACTTTAGATAATATTTGGGTTAAGAGACCGGGAACAGGAGAAATTAAAGCTGAATTCTTTGAGGAATTAATCGATAAAACTGTTAATAAAGAAATAGATGAAGGGGTTCACTTAACCTGGAGTGACATTGTTAAATAACTTCTATACTAAACACTAATATGAAAAGAAAAGTTTTGTTAGTGACAGAAAGAAGAGCTGATTACTCGAGATTCAAGCCTATTCTTGAATTACTTAGAGTTGACGACAGGTTCGATTATGAATTATGTGTTACCGGACTACATCTCCTTGAACAGCATGGCTCGACAATTAATGAAATACAATCAGATGGTTTTAAAATTTCACATAAATTTGATATGTTTACCGATGGCCAAGATACTACAGGTTCAATGGTAAAAAGCTTGGGTATCGCTATAATCAGTCTTAGCGAGATTATTGAGTTATCTAAGCCAGATATCATTCTTTCTGGGTTTGATATTGCAGCAAATTTGGCGATTACAATAGCAGGTGCTCATATGAATATACCTGTAGCTCATATTCAGGGAGGTGAGGTAACTGGTACGATAGACGAGTCAATAAGACATGCAATGTCTAAATTTTCCCATTATCATTTTGCTGCTAACAAGGATGCTTGTGAAAGACTTATTAGGATGGGTGAAAGGAAAGATTCTGTTTTCAATGTTGGATGTCCGTCTATAGATGCACTCCTTGCAGTCGAAGATGATCCTAGTTGCTTATCAAAGTTTAATTTAGTACAACCTTTTTACCTCATATTGCAACATCCTGTTACCACAGAATACAGCCATTCGCGCTCTCAAATGCATGAAACTATAGAGTCTATTAAACAACTAGATGAAGATGTCCTAATAGTTCTGCCCAATAATGATGCCGGTTACTCCTCTATGACTAGCGTCGTGAAAGACACAAAATTTAAGATTGTTGAGACACTTACTCTGAAAGACTATGTAAACCTTATGAAAAGAAGTGAAGCTCTTATTGGTAACTCTAGCAGTGGAATCCATGAAACGAATACATTTAACGTTCCTACAGTTAATATAGGTACAAGGCAGAATGGTAGATTAAGATCTGAAAATATCATTGATGTTGGCCATGATTCAAAAGATATATTTGAAGGAATTAAAAAAGCTAAATCATTGAAAGGTAAAAAATTTGAAAAGATATATGGAAATGGGGATTCTTCAAAAAAGATTGTAGAACTTCTTTCTACCCTAAGTCTTGACCCTTCAGTTGTTCAAAAGAAAATAGCTTATTAAAATGAAAAGTCTATTCATTACAGGCGGTTCAGGTACTGTTGGTAGAGCAATAATTGAAAGGAATATTAAGAATTATAAGATTTTCTCTTTTTCGCGCAATGAAAAGTCTCAAATTGCATTGAAACGGACTTATCCTGAAATTGAAATTTTATTTGGAAGTGTAGAAGAAAAGATCGAGCTTCTTAATGCTATAAATATTGCTAAACCAAAAATAATTATCCATGCTGCTGCTTTAAAGCATGTAGATACAGCAGAAAAACAACCCAGTCTGGCAATAAAATCTAATATTTTAGGAAGCTTAAACGTTATTCAGGCTTCTATTGAGAATGATGTTGATCTCACAGTTGGTATAAGTTCACATACGGCTTGTGCACCTGATAACGTTTATGGCCATACCAAATTTTTAATGGAGCAACTTTTTAGAGAACATGACCATAAAAAAAATCGATTCATATGTTGTAGATTTGGAAATGTAGCATGGAGTAATGGTTCAATATTACCTTTTTGGTTTGGGCTAAAGAGTGAAAATAAATCACTACCAGTAACTAGTAAAGAAATGACGCGATTAATATTCACTTCCCAAGAAGCTGCAATGTTAATCGAGAAAGCTATTGACCTCAGTCAAAGACAAAAGGAGTTTTATACTCTTTCTAAGAAAATGAAAAAAGTTAATATGCTAAGAATTGCAAAAATGATTTCCGATAATTTTGAGATTATAGGTCTTAGGCCGGGTGAGATAGAATCTGAAGATTTAATATCTCAAGAAGAAGTGCCTTTTACCAAAGAGATTGAGGATGATTACTTGATAATCACCCCTCAAAACGAAGTTACAGGCATGGGAAAACTAACTAAACCTCTCTCAAGTTCAAATGCCAGAGAAATGAGTACATCAGAAATGAAAAATTTACTAGAAAGTGTTGATGCCAGGAATAGAACAACTACTTTAGATGAGAGAAGATACTAGGAAGAAAATTAACTTTATCTGTTGATTATTTTAATTATTTTCACAAATGCATAAATTTCGCTTAATAGGAAGAATCGATATAAATAATGACAGTGTTGTTAAGGGCAAATGTTTAGAAGGTTTAAGAAAAATAGGATCCCCTTCAGAATTTGCTTATAACTACTTTCAAGAAGGTATTGACGAGTTAATTTTGTTAGACGCCGTGGCTTCTTTATATGATCGAAATTCTCTTTTAGAGATATTAAAGGAAACTTGTAAAAGAGTTTTTATCCCCATAACCATTGGAGGCGGTATTCGTACACTGGAAGATATACAAGAAGTTCTTAATGCTGGAGCAGATAAAGTAGCTATAAATAGTGCTGGAGTTAGGAATATTGACTTTATCAAAGAAGCAGTAAAAAGTTACGGATCCCAAGCAATAATCGGATCTGTTGTTGCAAGAAGACATAGATATTCTTGGGAGGCCTTCATTGATAATGCTAAACAAAGGTCAGGAATAAATGCTTTAGATTGGGCACAAATGTTAGAAGAAGCCGGTGTTGGAGAAATAATGGTTACTTCAGTAGATTGTGAAGGAAGAATGAAGGGTTTTGATACTTCTCTCGTTAGTAAAATAACAGGGAATTCTGATATTCCAGTTATTGCCTCTGGAGGTGCGGGCTCGGTACAAGATATTTCCGCTTTAAAAAAAGAAACTGAATGTGAAGCAGCGGCAGTCGCTACTCTTTTTCATTATAATCATTTAACAATTGGCGAAGCAAAAAATCATTTGTTATCAGATGAAATTTTAGTCAGAAGATGAAAATTGGAATAGTAGACTATTCAATAGGAAACGTACAAAGCCTATCTAATGCTCTAAATCTTTACGATATTGAGGTTATTCTCACTTCTGATAAAGAAAAAATTATGGAAGCTGATGGATTGATACTCCCTGGAGTTGGAGCTTATGGAAAAGCAATGGAAGAATTAAAGAAAAGAAATTTACAAAATACTTTAAAAGAATATATAGATACAGGAAAACCTTTGCTAGGTATCTGTTTGGGTATGCAGCTCTTATTGGAAGATAGTGAAGAATTTGGTAACAATGAAGGATTAGGTTTTATAAAGGGAAGTGTTAAAAAATTTCCTCCAACTATTGAAGGAAAGCTTCCTCATGTTAGTTGGAACGAACTCATCAAAAAAGAAATAAGTTGGAAAAATACAATTCTTTCAAATACTCAAACAAATCAAGATTTTTATTTTGTGCATAGTTTTATTTGTTTGCCCTCTAATCCGGAAACTATTTTAGCTGTCACAAATTATGGAGATTTTGAATTTTGCTCTGTTTTAAAGCAAGATAATGTTTATGGTTGTCAGTTCCATCCAGAAAAAAGTTCTTTCTGCGGACTTAAGATCTTAGAAAATTTTATTAAAGTCTCAACGAAATGAAGAAAGTTGTAATTATTACCTCTAACCAGCTTAGACATACATATCTGAGAACCATGTTTGCGTGGCATAAAGAAATAAGTGTTCTTCGAACATATGTAGAATATTCTTCTTCTAAGCAAGAAGAGAATTCTCTTGATCCGATCGAGGTAAAACATTTTTTTGCCAGAGAAATGTCTGAAGAAGATTTTTTTTCAGGTGTAATAAAATCTATAGATGATTTGAGCAATTCTGTTGAAATAGAAAAAAATCTTATCAATGAGGAAAGGTATATTTCTGAGATACGTTGTTTAAATGTTGACTACATTGTTACATTTGGTTGCTGCATCTTGAGAGGTGACTTCCTCAAAGAGTTTAAAGGAAAGATCATTAATGTTCATTTAGGTATTTCACCTTATTACTTGGGAGCAGGCACGAACTTTCATTCAATTATAAATGGAGATTTTCAATGTACGGGATATACATTTATGTTTATGGATGAAGGGATTGATACAGGAGAAGTAATTCATCAGGCTAGAGCAAGGATATTTCCATTTGATAATGTACATCAGATTGGCAATAGATTAATAAAAGATATGGTCCAAGATTTTACGAAACTTATCTCCAAATTTGAACTTGTCAATAAAATGGAACCTATTAGGTCTGACTATGAACCAATTACCTGTTTTATTAAAGATTCAACACTTGCAAAAACAAAAGAGTTATATAAGAAATTTCAACAAGGTGCGGTAGAAAAATATTTATCTATAGAAGATAAAAAAATAAAAGACTACCCTATAATTGAACAAGATTTTATGAAGGCAAGAATATGATAAATATAATGTATCATTATATTAGGCCTCATGATAAAGAATATCCAAACTTCAATTACTTAGATTTTGATGTCTTTAAAAGACAATTAGATTTTTTCGAGAAAAAGTTTGGTTTTCTATCTAAAGAAGAATATATAGAGGCTGTTAAATCAAAGCATAATGCTGATGGTGTAGTTCTGTCTTTTGATGATGGTTTTATTGACCACTATCAATATGCAGCTCAGGAATTAAAAGACAGAAATCTATGGGGTGTCTTTTACATTCCTACCGGAGCTTTGAAAAAAAACACTGAGCTTCTTGGTGTCCATAGAGTACATTTCTTAAACGGTAAATATGGTGCTTCTAAAATTTTAAAAGAATCGCTTAATCTAATTGATATAAATATGCTTGAAGATGAAATGATTAAAGAGTTTGATAAAGAAATATATCAATTTTCTGACTATGAAAATAACTCAAAAGAATTAAGAAGATTATTTAATTATTACTTAAAGTATGGCCACAGAGATGAAATATTAGATATATTAATGTCTCAATATTTCAACGAAACAGAACTCCATAACCATACTTACTTAAATGTTGATCAAATAAGGGAAATGAGCAATCAAGGCAACTTAATCGGTTCACATACTGAAAACCACAAAGTTCTATCAAGACTGACTTATGAAGAGCAATTATACGAAATTAGAAGTTCTTTCAATTATTTATCAGAAATCTGTGAATTGGAATATAAGACCTTTTGTTATCCCTATGGTTATCGTAGTTCATATAATAACGATACGTTAAAGATTCTAGAGGAAGAGGCTATTGACGAAGCTGTTATTTTCGATAATAGACATCAAGATGATATCCGAGATAAGTATCAGTTATCTAGAATTGACTGCAATAATTTCATGGATGTATAGATGAGTAAGAACTATGCATTGTGGGGTCTTCCGGAGGAAGTAAAATTTTGTAAAGATTGCGTCATCTCAAATCAAAGGCCCAATTCAGTGGTTGAAATGAAAAATCAGAATATTAACAAACAAACTATTGAATTTAATCAAGACGGTGTCTGCTCCGCATGTGAATATTCTTCCATGAAGCAGGAAACTGATTGGAAAAAAAGAGAAGAATTATTATTCGAACTTCTAGAGCCATATAGAAGTAATGACGGAAGTTATGATGTCTTAGTTCCAAGCAGCGGAGGCAAGGACAGTGCCTTCCAGGCTCATTTGCTTAAATATAAATATAAGATGAATCCACTAGCTATAACTTGGGCACCTAATATGTTTACAAGAGCTGGCTGGTTAAATTTTAATAATTTATCCCGTATTGGGGGAGTTGACAGTTTTCTTTACACTCCTAATGGGAAGCTTCATAAATATCTTACTAAGTTAGCCTTTAATAATTTAGGGCATCCATTTCAACCTTTTATCCACGGACAAAAGATTATTGGTCCAAAGCTTGCTGAGAAATTTGGGATAAAGCTAATAATGTACGGGGAGAATCAAGCAGAATATGGAAACCCTATAGATGACAATTCTGATCCTTTTATGGAACCTTCATTCTTTAGTATTGATGATCCGAAAGATATGATTCTTGGGGGTGAGAAAGTTTCCGATATTATCTCTAAAACTAATTTTCAATATGAAGAATTCCAGCCTTACATACCTCCTAAGCCCGAATCAATTGAAGAAAAGGAAATAAAAGTAACTTATTTAGGATATTTTGAAAAATGGGATCCACAAGAATGTTACTACTATGCCGTGGATAATACCGGCTTCATGCCTTCTTATGAAAGATCAATTGGAACTTACTCTCGTTATACGGAAATAGATGACAAGATCGTTCCTTTTCACTTTTACATGACTTATATAAAATTTGGTATTGGCAGAGCTACATACGATGCAGCTCAAGAAGTTAGGAATGGCAAAATAACCAGGGCTGAAGCAGCCTACCTTGTAAAAAAATTTGATGGAGAATTTCCTCAAAGATATATCGAAGAATTTTGTGCTTACATAGATGTTTCTCTTCAAGAATTTCAAGAAACAGTAGATTCTTTTAGAAGTCCACATCTATGGACGAAAGTTAATAATGAATGGAAATTAAACCACACGATCAACCTTGATGGCTTTAATGATTAATGAAACTATTTTAGCACTTATTCCTGCAAGAGCTGGATCAAAGGGCATAAACAAAAAGAATATGATTAATGTTAATGGTCTCCCCTTAATCGATTGGACAATAGCGGCAGCGACTAAATCTAAAAATATAGAGAAAATTATTATTAGTTCAAATGATATTGATATTTCAAATATTGCGAAAGAAAATAATATATTTTTTAGAAATAGGCCTGAAGAAATTTCTAAAGATGAATCTCTTATGGAGGAGGTGGTAAATGATATAATTTCCAATTATTCCGATATAAAAAAATATCAATATCTTCTCTTGCTTCAACCCACGTCTCCTCTGAGGACTTCTAGCCATATTGATAATGCTATAAAGCTTTTTAGATCCCAAGATGCTGATGCACTTATAAGCGTGACTCATACTTTAGAGATTCCCCAAAAAACAATGACAATTGATAATGATGGTTTTTTATCTGGTCTTATTGATAATGATATGCCCTTTATGTCTCGACAACTTTTAGAAGCAACTTATAAACCAAATGGTGCAATCTATATTGTAAATATCGATGCTTTTAAAAATAATAATTCCTTTTTACAACCAAAAACAATTCCTTTTTTTATGGATGAAGACTCAAGCTTAGATATTGATAATTTGGAAGATATAGAGGAAGTGGAGAGGATTATGAATGAAAAAGGATAGTCAACTTTAGTCCCCTCTAAACATTGTATAATTATAGATGTTAAATGTTGAAACTTAAAAAGGCTGAGTAGCAAAGTGGTTATGCAGCGGATTGCAAATCCGTCTACGCCGGTTCGATTCCGACCTCAGCCTCCATACATAAAGACCAAATGTATGAATTTTATAAAAATGCTAAAATTAGATTTTAAGTTCAAAAAAATCAAAATAATCTAAAGCTTTGCACCTATGCCCACTAAGAAAACTGATAATCGACTTACTGATAAAAATACTGTGAGGACTCATGATTCTTTTTATGCGAAAGAAGCATTAGATGATCCTCCAAAAGATGCCTTCGTTCAAATCGCAGATTTGATAAATGATTTCAAGCTTTCGTTAAAAGGGGAGATCTCAATCTCGGATCTGGGTTGTGCTGCTGGTACTTTCCCAGGATATCTTAAAACAAGATTTAAATCAGACAACATAACTGGTTATGATCTATTGGAAGATCTCTTAGATGTAGCAAAAATAAATTATCCTGATGTTCAATTTATACAAGCCTCCGTCCTAGATCAAGATTCACTCGAAGAAGATTCTTGCGATGTCTTAACAACATTAGGTGTTCTTCAGATATTTGATGATCCCGAGCCATATATAAAAAATCTTATTAAGTGGACCAAGCCAAACGGAAGAATTTTTATACATGGCTTGTTTAATCCCTACGAGGTAGACGTCTATTTAAGATATAATGAATCCGAGAATTACTTAGATAAAAATATTGAAACTGGATGGAATGTAATTTCACAAAAGACAATTTCCAATATTTTAAAAAAAAATAAAGTGAGGGACTTTACATTCCATGATTTCAATATATCCGTCGATTTAGAGAAAAGGCCAAAAGATAATTTAAGAAGTTGGACTGAAAAGTATCAAAATAATGAAAGGTTCATTACAAATGGATTGTGTTTAATTCAGCCTCAATATATTCTTGAGATAAGGCCATAGGAGTAAATGATTAGCCCGGGTGGTGGAATTGGTAGACACAAGGGACTTAAAATCCCTCGAAGGAAACTTCGTGCCGGTTCGAGTCCGGCCCCGGGCACCAAAATGAATTAGGCATTTCAATTCTTCAAAGGATTATTAATAATGAATGAAAATCAGATAGACATAATTGAAATTATAAAAGCAATTTGGGAATCAAAAAAAATAGTTTTAGTGACTACTACCCTTTTTGCAATCTTTTCAGTAATTTACGCTCTTTCTCAACCCAACATATACACTTCGAAAACAATTTTAACTCTATCTGATTCTTCAGATAACTCCGTTTCATTGTCCTCAAGGTATTCTGGATTAGCTGCAATGGCGGGCATAAACCTCCCAAGTAATATTGACCAGAATAAATCTGCACTTGTTATTGAGATTATTAAATCCAGAGACTTTCTTGAATTGTTAATTGAAACTCCAAATGTTCTGCAGTCTTTGATGGCTGCTAAAGAATACATACCATCAACGGAAAAACTTATAATTAATCAAAAAATATTTGACTCAGAAAGAAATCTCTGGGTTAGGCCCGTCAAAAAGCCATTGAACCCTAAGCCATCTTATCTTGAAGTCCATCTCAAGTACTTGGATAGCTTGTTAGTCGAAAAAAATAAAAATACAGGATTCATAGAAGTTTCTTTTAAGCATATATCACCTGTCTTTGCGGGACAGTTTTTAAATCTGATTATTAGTGAGTTGAACAAAAATAAAAGAATGGAAGATCTTGAAGAGGCAAATTCTTCTCTTGCATATCTAAGAAAGCAATTAAGTGAAACTAATCTAGTAGAGATTAGATCTTCCATCACAAACTTAATACAAACTCAATTGGAAGTAACCATGATGGCCGACATTAGAAAAGACTATTTTGTTAAAGCCATCGAACCCCCGTTCATACCAGAATTAAAATCTGAGCCAAACCGACCAGTAATCTGCATTATAATTACCTCTATAGGTTTTCTACTTTCTTTAATATTTGTAGTACTTAGGCATCTAATGGCTAAGTTTTAAGGCTTATTCTTTTATGAATATTGTTATATTAGCTGGAGGTTTTGGCACTAGGTTATGGCCTGTGTCTAGATCCCTCAGGCCTAAGCAATTTATTGAGCTTTACGACGAAAATACTACCCTTCTTCAGTCAACTCTCAATCGGATCGAGGGTCTTGATATTGAATCAATCTATATCATTTGTAACCATGAACATAAATTTCTTGTAGCTGAGCAAGTGCGTCAATTGAATTTAAATGCCAAGATAATACTCGAACCTGAATCCCGCAATACAGCCCCAGCCATAACTTTGAGTGCAGTTATGATGGACAATCAAGACTCTATGCTTGTCCTTCCTGCAGATCATGTAATTAAAGACAAGGATCATTTTGTAGAATCGATAATAAGAGCTGAATCTAAATTACAAGAAGATTATCTGGTCACTTTTGGTGTCGTACCAGACTCACCCCATACTGGATATGGATATATTAAGAAAGGTATCCATGAATCTGATGCATATAAAATAGAGAGCTTTCACGAAAAACCTGAAGAAAATATGGCTCGCCAATTCTACGAATCAGGTGATTACTTTTGGAACAGTGGCATGTTTTTATTTAAAGTATCTGCATATTTATCTGAGGTAAAAAATACCTGTCCTGAAATTTACTATAACTGCAAAAAGTCTGTTGAAGGTATTCAAGAACGGGATAATTTTATTGAAATTGATGCTAACCCTTTTCTTGAATGTCCAAACATATCAATTGATTATGCTGTCATGGAAAAAACAGGGGCTGGAGTAGTTATCCCAATTAACTCTGATTGGAATGATGTAGGTTCTTGGAGAGCGTTATGGGATGTCTCTTTAAAAGACGAAAATAATAACTCTATTCAAGGTGATGTTTTTGCACAAGGCGTTAAAAACTCCTTTGTAAGAGGGAGCGATAAGTTGCTTGTATTAAACTCTGTAAAAGATCTTGTTGTTGTAGATACCAAAGATTCTATTCTAATTAGCGACAAGGATGATGTTTCGGGACTCAGTGACTTGATGATTGAAATGAAAAAGGCAAAAAGGCAAGAATTACAACTTGATCGCAAGGTATATCGACCTTGGGGAACTTATGAAAATTTAGATTCTGGAGAAAGCCATCAAGTTAAAAGAATAACAGTAAACCCTGGAGCCCAACTAAGTCTTCAAAGCCATGAGCATAGGTCAGAACATTGGACGATCGTATCTGGTGTAGCTGAAGTTACTAAAGATAAGGAAATTTTTACCTTGAATGTAAATGAGTCTATTTTTATACCAGTCGGCTCTATACATTCACTCAAAAATTTAATGGATGAGGATCTAGTTATAATTGAGGTCCAATGTGGAGATTATCTTGGCGAGGATGATATAAAGAGATACGAAGATATTTATGGACGAGTAGATAAAGAATAAAAAAATTTTTATGAAGGTCACAGTAGCTGGAGCAGGATATGTTGGATTGTCTAATGCGCTCATATTGTCAAAAAATTTTGAAGTTATTATTTTTGATATTAATGAAAATAAGGTACGAGACCTTAATGCAGGCATATCTCCTCTTCAAGAGGATGAGATTAAAGAATTTTTAAAACGGAAAGGTCATAGTTTATCTGCAACAATTGAAGAAAGTGAGTTATATAAAAATGTTGATTATCTTCTAATTGCTACACCAACAGATTATAACGAGCAAACAAACTTCTTTGATACCTCTTCTGTAGATAAGATCGTCTCAGAGGCACTTAAACAAAACTCGAAAATAAAAATTGTTATTAGGTCAACACTACCAGTAGGACATACTGAATCTTTAATAAAGCTTCACAAGAATAATAATATAGTTTTTATGCCAGAATTCTTGCGAGAAGGTATGTCTCTTTACGATAGCCTCTTTCCTTCTAGGTTGGTGCTTGGTGGCGACTCTGGTTTAAATGAAGAGATATTTTCAATGTTTTTGAGTGTTATAGAAAAACAGAACGTAGAGTTTATTTCAACAAATCCCTCAGAAGCAGAAGCTATAAAGCTCTTCTCAAATACTTATTTAGCAATGAGAGTTTCTTTTTTTAATGAACTGGATTCTTATTCAGCTTTTTATGGCCTCAAGTCTTCTGAGATAATTAAAGGTGTATGTTTAGATGAGCGTATTGGTTTGCATTACAATAACCCTTCTTTTGGTTACGGGGGATATTGCTTACCTAAAGATACTAAACAGCTTTTAGCAAACTTTAAGGACGTTCCACAGACTCTTATGGATGCAATCGTTAAGTCAAATGAAGTAAGAATTAAGTTTATCGTCCAAGAGATTTTAGAAAAAAACGTAAATACAATAGGTATCTATCAGCTTGCCATGAAATCAGGATCTGATAATTTTAGATTTTCTTCAACATTAAAAGTCATCGAACAATTAAAGAAAGAGAATGTACATTTAATAATTTATGAACCTTCCATAAGTACACATGAATTCGAAGGTATAACAGTCATAAATGATTTTGACATTTTTTCTAGAGAATGTGATTTAATTGTAGCCAATAGATTCACCAATGAACTGACTCAAGTTAGCAAAAAAGTTTTCTCAAGGGATATATTTCATATAGATTAATGTCTAGTGTACAAAGAATCTTCATAGCAGGACACAAAGGCATGGTGGGTTCTGCCATTTTGAGAGAATTAAAAAATAATTCCACTGAATTTGATCTAATAACAGCTTCCAAGTCTGAATTAGATCTTACTTCTCAGAAAGAAACGTTTGATTTTTTAGCTTCTGAAAAACCAGATCAAATTTATTTAGCTGCTGCTAAAGTTGGAGGAATTCACGCTAATAATACATATCCAGCAGACTTTATTTATAACAACTTAGCTGTGCAGTGTAATGTAATCCATGGTGCATTTAGAGCGGATATAAAGAAGTTATTATTTCTAGGCTCAAGTTGCATATATCCCAAGCAAGTATCTCAACCCATGGAAGAAGACTCTCTCTTAACTGGAGAATTAGAACTTACAAATGAACCTTATGCTGTAGCAAAAATCGCTGGAATAAAACTTTGTGAAAGTTATAACAGACAATACTTTTTAACAAAAGGTGTTGATTTTAGAAGTGTTATGCCAACAAACCTTTACGGTCCAGGTGACAATTATCATTTAGATAACTCTCATGTCATACCAGGGTTAATACATAAGTTTCATTTAGCAAAGCAAAATAATGAATCCGAGGTAGTGCTTTGGGGGACAGGCACTCCTAGAAGAGAATTTCTTTTTGTAGATGATATGGCCAGGGCCTCAATTCATGTCATGAATCTTTCTAAGCATATTTATGATAGACATATTTCTCCGCAAAGGAGTCATATTAATGTCGGTAGTGGGGAAGAAATGACTATCAAAGCATTAGCTCATTTGATATCAAAGGTTGTAGGTTATAATGGCGCCATTAATTTCGATGAAAGTAAACCCGATGGAGCTAAAAGAAAGTTGATGAATAGCGCTCGATTAAATTCACTGGGTTGGAAAAAAGAAATAAACATAGAAGATGGACTGAAGATTGCTTATTTAGATTTTCTTGAAGGAAATAATAGACTTTGATTTATGAAGCAAAAAGTTGCACTAATTACAGGAATTACAGGACAAGATGGTTCCTATTTGGCTGAATTTTTATTAGAAAAAGGCTATGAGGTTCATGGAATTAAACGAAGATCATCTTTAATTAATACTGAAAGGATTGATCATCTTTATGAGGATCCTCATATAACTAACCAAAAGTTTTTTTTACACTATGGTGATTTATCTGATTCGAGTAATCTCATCAGAATAATTGACCAAACTAAACCAGATGAAATTTATAACTTGGGTGCGCAAAGCCATGTGGCCGTTAGCTTTGAAAGCCCTGAATATACAGCTGATATTGATGCAATTGGCGTTTTGAGGATTCTAGAAGCTATAAGGATACTTGGCTTGGAAAAGAAGACTAGATTTTATCAAGCCAGTACTAGCGAGTTATATGGACTGGTACAAGAAATTCCTCAAAAAGAAACTACCCCTTTTTATCCTAGAAGCCCTTATGCTGCTGCTAAATTATATGCATATTGGATAGCCATTAATTACAGAGAGGCTTATGGTATATATGCCTGTAATGGAATTTTATTTAATCATGAAAGTCCACGAAGAGGCGAAACCTTTGTCACAAGAAAGATAACCAGAGCTTTGTCAAATATTAGCCAAGGTCTGGAAGAGTGCCTTTATATGGGAAATATGGATTCATTAAGAGATTGGGGTCATGCTAAAGACTATGTGAAAATGCAATGGCTGATGTTACAACAAGACAAACCGGAAGATTTCGTCATTGCAACTGGTAAACAATATACTGTAAGAGAGTTCATTAATTGGACAGCTTCTGAGATAGGTATAAAACTGGTCTGGAAGAATTCTGGTATAGATGAAATAGCGATTATTGATGAAATATTGCTAGGTGAAGAAGAAATACATGGAATGAAAATTGGTGATACTATTGTGAAGGTAGATCCAAAGTATTTTAGGCCAACAGAAGTCGAAACCCTCTTAGGAGATCCATCTAAAGCAAAAAAGAAGTTAGGCTGGGAGCCAGAAATTTCAGCTCAAGAGATGTGTGCAGAAATGGTTAGCGAAGATTTAATTAAAGCTAAGCAAAATGCTTTACTTAAGAAGCACGGTTTTGAGATCAATTTAAACTCAGAATAGGAATTCTTAATTTCTAGTGAACAGTAATTCTAGTGATAATATCAATAGTATAAACCTTCTATAATAGATGAAAGATCTTATTAGACTTTGGCGACACATACTGCCCAAAAGAAAAAAGACGTCTTTATTTCTTTTGGCATTAATGTTCTGTACCTCTTTTGTAGAAGTTGTTTCTATAAGTGCTGTTATACCCTTCCTGGGAGTCCTTGCTTCTCCTGAAGCTGTATTTAATGAACCACTAGTTGCACCTTTAATTTCCACCTTTAATTTCCAAGAGCCTAATGATCTTATTGTCCCCATGACGATTTTATTTTGTATAGCTGCAATTGTAGCCGCTACCATGAGGCTTCTTCTTTTGTATGCAAGTACTAAATTGACTTTTGAAATAGGTAAGGATTTCAGTGTCAGTATTTTCGACAAAACAATACATCAAACTTACTCAGTACACATATCAAGAAATAGTAGCGAAGTAATCAACTCCATTGTGGTTAAGCTTCATGCCGTAATTTTTAATGTCGTTCAACCAATAATTTTAATGATTGGAAATGTAATGATATTGTCAGTTGTTATTAGCTTGCTTTTATTCATCAATCCCCTCATTGCTATAAGTGCCTTCCTGGGTTTTGGTGTCAGTTATTTGGCAATCTTCTCACTCAACAAAAAACGGTTAAATATAAACAGCACCAATATAGCCTCCAATAGTGACTATCAAGTCAAGATCTTACAAGAAAGCCTCGGCAGCATTAGAGATTTATTAATTGATGGTAATCAAGATGTATACACTGAAACCTATAAAAGAATTGATTCAAATCTTAGAAACTCTCAAGCGAACAATATAATTATAAGCGGAAGTCCGCGCTATATTATGGAAGCCATAGGCATGGTTCTTATAGCAGTTTTATCACTATTGATTGTTTTAAATACAGGACAAATTTCCTCTGCGATACCTATCCTAGGTGTATTGGCATTAGGAAGTCAGAGGTTGTTGCCTATACTTCAACAATTGTATAGTGGTTGGAGTGGCATCAAAGGTAGTCAAGTATCTTTAAATGATGTTTTATTATTTTTGGACCAAGAATATCCTCTCAATTATGAGATGAAATCAAACGAAGACAAGGGTTTATATAAAAAAGAAACAAGTACATCTCTACCTTTTAAGAAAAAAATTTCATTGGAAAACTTATCTTTCAAATATGAAGAAGGCAATCATTTAATTCTGCAAGATATTACTCTGGTAATTGAAAAAGGACAAAGAGTTGGTTTTGTAGGAGAAACTGGAAGTGGAAAGAGTACACTCTTAGATATCATAATGGGGCTTATTTCTCCTACTGAAGGTTCCTTGAAGGTAGATGGAGAAATTATAGACTCAAGAAATTTAAGGTCTTGGCAAGATAAAATATCTCATGTTCCACAGAGCGTTTTGCTTATAGACTCTTCCATAGAGGAAAATATAGCATTTGGTATACCTAGAAATGAAATTAATCAAAAATTAGTACAAGATGCTGCAAAGAAAGCTCAAATTTCTTCAGTAATAGAGAATTGGGAACTAGGATATCAGACTCAAGTTGGCGAAAGGGGAGTTAAGCTGTCTGGGGGTCAACAACAAAGAGTGGGTATTGCAAGAGCGCTCTACAAGGAATCAGAGGTTATAATCTTTGATGAGGCCACTAGCGCTCTTGACGACAAAACTGAAAAGGAAGTTATGGAGGCCATTAACCGTTTAGATGACAAAATAACTATTCTAATGATCGCCCATAGGATTTCTACTTTAAGTTCCTGCGATAAAATCATCGAAATAAACGAAAAATCTATAAAATCTGAAAGATTTTTTAATAAGTAAACTTTATAAACATGCAAAATTTGCTCCTTTTATCGGATGACCTTGACATAGAAGGTTCAGATGATTTTAACTTGTACTGTATACATTCTGATCAAAGATTGAGATTAACTCATGAATTTGGCTATAGAAAAAGTGATATTGAAAAATTTTATGAAGGAACCTGGTCAAGAGAAGATTTTGAGGCGATAACTGATTTTGAGAAAAAAAAATACGAAGAGCTTATTCCGATTTTATCTTCTCGACTCAATAAGATTCATAACATGGAAAAGGAAGATTTATTTTGGGAATGTATTTTTGGATATAGTCTACTTATTCACATTTCAAATATTAAAAGAGTCTATGACCACTTGGAATTTTTAACTAAACAACCACTATTGTTGAGTAAATCTGCTGAAACCATTAAAAATTTAAATTTTATTCCGCAAAACCAACAAGAATTTAGAGGCTTTTATGAGCATTCCTTGAACGGGACTGAACAACTGATTAATTTATATTTCAGCTTATTTCAAAACCGCCTTTCAGGATATCGATACTTTGAGCAAAAAAAGCTAACTTCAGAAAGGCTACAAATATTATCAGGTAAGTCATTCCAAAATAAGGAAAAATTTTTAGCAAAACTTTACGTAAATAGGAAATTACTTCTAAAACAACTAGTTGTTTATCTTGTTTCGCTTTTTAAGCATCCTAGATTTCTCATTATAAATGCTTTGTGGACGAGACAGTCTATTCAAAGCATGTTTTTAAAATCCAAAGGTTCTGCAAAAGTGGACTTCTATCAATACATTCCAAAGATAAATGACGAGGCCCCAAATAATGTAAGTCGAGAAATTCTTGCAGAAATACCAAACGGTTCTAATAATTTTGATAAATTTTTTTTTAGTAGTTTAAAGAATGCTGCCCCGAAAAGCCTCATAGAAAATTTTAAGACCCGAAAAGAACATGCCAATAATTTTTTGAACAAATATAGAAAAATTGATTCTTTGATTGTAGAGGGCCAAGATGAAGACACACTTCTTTTAGTTGCATTATCAAAAAGCAAGAACATAAAGACCATAATGATAGAACATAATTGGCTGCAGCATCATTTATTAGGAAACCAAATTTGGTACTATTTGAGAAAGGTAGATAAATTCTTTTCACTTGGATGGATAGATAAATCACAAGATAAAATATATCCCTGGGGAAGTCTTTTCCCGTGGTCTAGATTTCCTGAGTCTGGTTTGGTTAAGGACATTGATATTCTTTACATATCAACTTGCCCACATTCAAGAATGGCTTTTTCTACAGGAGGTGACGGCGATAAGGGTAGCTATAATGCAAAGACCTATACTGATATGAAATCTGTTTTTTTTAACAACCTGTCTTACGAAACATGTAAATCAATATATTTCAAAGCCTACCCAGAGTGGAGGAAGGCTAAACTATCGCCTCACTATCAAGATAATATTTTTCAAGAGGAATATTCTGATAAATTCAGAACTTACGATTCGATTGGAGATATAGACACAAAGGATCTTATCAACCGAAGTAAGTTAATTATTGTAGACTATTTAGCAACTGCTTACTTACAAGCTTTGGCCTCTAACATTCCTACCATTGTGCTTTATAATCGAAAGGGATATGAACTAACAAATGAACATGCTCATATCTATGATGAATTATTTGAGGCAAAAGTTTTTCATGAAGATCCTATAACTGCCGCTAAATTTATTGAAAAAATAAAAGATAAACCTGAGGCCTGGTGGAGAAATCAAGAAGTAAGAGATGCTGTTTCTAATTTTTCAAGAAATTTTTTATCTAAATCTGCTGATCTGGAATCAGATTTATTAAACATGATTAAAAAAAACCAATATGAAAGTTAAAGCTTCAAAGGCAAACACTTTACTTTCTTTGAAAGAGAAGCTAACTCTATTTGAAGTACCTAATTTGTTTATATTTAAAGTATCAGAATATGAAGAAAATGAGTTGTCAATAATATCAAAGATACAGTCTGATTTTAGTGGGAAAAAAGTCGCTTGTAGATCTTCCGCAGCAAGCGAGGACGGAACTTTCAATGCTATGGCAGGTGAATTTGAGTCTGTGCTTAACATTGAAGTTGAAAATACAGAATCACTCAAAGGAGCCATCGAAAATGTAAGACAGAGTTATATAAGAAAGGGCGCTAGAAGTTTGGATGATGAAATATTCATACAAACCATGGTAAGAGGAGTAAGTATGAGTGGTGTAATCTTCACTCATGACCTAAATACTGGAGCCCCATATTACGTAGTTAATTATGATGATATTTCGGGGCTTACAGATACAGTAACTTCTGGAGGAGGTGAGTATTCTAATAGGACACTTTATATCCATAGGTCTTCAGCTGAAGAACTGAGGTCAAATAGATTCATAACATTATTAACCGCGGTTCAAGAACTTGAGGCAGTCCTAGAAAGCCAATTTTTAGATATAGAATTTGCTTTGGATGATGATTTAAAACCATACTTGCTTCAAGTAAGACCAATAACTACTCAACCCAATTATTCAACAGACTTTTCTTCACAGGTTGATATGTCTCTTGATCGAATCCAAGAATTTGTTAAGTTTAGGTTCAATGAGATGCAAGGAGTTTTGGGTAAAACTTCTATTCTTGGCCAAATGCCTGATTGGAATCCAGCTGAAATGATAGGAAGAGTCCCAAGGGCACTTGCCCATTCAATGTATAAAAACCTAATAACTGATAATGCATGGAGAATCGCAAGAGAGAACATGGGTTACAATGTGCCCCGAGGACATCCGTTGATGGTATCTCTTGAAGGACAGCCTTTTATAGATACAAGAATAAGCTTTAACTCTTTTTTGCCCTCGACTTTGAATAAAAAGATTGGAGAAAAGCTAGTCAATAAATGGCTAAATACCCTAAGAGATAATCCAGAACTGCATGATAAAGTTGAATTTGATGTTGCTATTACAGCCTATTGTTTTAATTTTGAACAGAGATGTAATATTTTAATAGGAGATTCTCTCGATACAGAAGAAAAACGCATTTTTAAAGATTCAATTAAAGAATTAACTATTAATCTTATTCAAGGTACATCTGAAGGTAGTATTGAAAAAGCATTAGATGATATAAATAAGATTAATGATCATCAGTTCTTCCAAAAGAAAGACGAAGGGTTTTCGTCTATAACTTCAATTTATAGTCTAATTGAAGATTGTATTAGGTTTGGAACCATCCCTTTTTCTATCTTGGCCAGACATGGCTTTATTGCTAAAAGTTTAATGCAATCACTCATAGACCTAAATGTCTTGTCTAATAATGAAATGCAAAAGTTTGAATCAGGTATAAAGACCGTTGCAACCAATTTGGTAGAAGATATGCATCAGCTGCAAGAAAAGAAACTATCACGACATGAATTTATGGCTGAGTATGGTCACCTTAGACCTGGCACTTACGACATTATGTCGACAAGATATGATCAAATTGAAGATTTTGGTAGTTCAGACAAAGAAGAGCCTCGCAGCAAAACAAAACATAATTTATTTAAAGTTAATAGCGATCAAGAGAAAAAAATAAATGCATTATTAAAGAAAGAATCTATAAATAATTTCAATGTCGATGATCTATTTTCTTATATCACTGAGGCTATAGTTGGCAGAGAATATGGAAAATTTATTTTTACTAAATACGTAAGCAATATTCTTGAATTGATTGCAAAATTTGGTCAAGATCTGGGTTTAACTAGAGAGCAAATGTCTCACATTCCCCTAGAAAAGATACTTGCTTATACGACTAAGACTTCGGAAAATTCTTTGAAGGAAGAGCTAATGACAATTTCAAAATTAGAAGAGATGAAATATCAATTAAGTACATGTATAAGACTACCGCAAATACTGACTGATGAAGCGGGTGTAAGGATAATACCTTTCCAAGTATCTCAACCAAATTTTATTACTCAAAAAGAAGTGACCAAAGATAGTGTGATACTTGCCGTAAATGAAACACCAAATCTGCATGATAAGATTGTTTTGATAGAGAATGCCGATCCTGGATTTGATTGGATCTTTTCCCAAGACATAGCAGGCTTGATTACAAAATATGGAGGAGCAAATTCTCATATGGCCATTAGATGTGCTGAATTTGGTATACCCGCTGCCATAGGATGTGGTGAGCAAAGATATGATTTGCTTAAGAAAGGTAATAAAATTAGATTGGATTGTGCTGCAAGGGTTATTAACCTTTTAGGATAAGTTAATGGTAATTTGGATTATAGGCTTATCAGGTTCCGGAAAAACAACCTTGGCAAATCATCTTGCCAGTGCGCTGCGATCAAAAAATAAGGCAGTTGTCGTATTGGATGGCGATGTAATCAGAGAAATATTTGGAAATGATCTTGGCTATTCCATGAGTGATAGATTCCTGAATGCAAATAGAATTTGTAATTTAGGAAAATTTTTATCTGAGCAAAATATAATAGTTATCTCACCAATACTATCTTTGTTTGTTGAAAATCAAGAATGGAATAGAGAAAACATTAATAAATATTATCAGGTCTATATAGATACACCTATGGATGATCTCATAAAGAGAGATTCTAAAGGGCTATATAAAAAGTATCTTGATGGTTCCATAAAGGACGTAGCTGGGATGGACCTAGAATTTCCTAGCCCCTATAAATCAGACCTAATAATAAAAAATAGTAAAGATAAAGATTACTTACTCAGTTTTTCTAATACAATCATTGATTACATTCTTAACTAATTATGACTTACATATACTCAAATGAGAATAGATTAAAAAATCCCCATAATTATATGTATACAGAATACGGAGGTAAGGACTTTTTAAGTTCTTATTTCGAATCAAGAAAAAAAATTAATGGAATTCTTTCATCAAAAAAAGAAGATAATTTCTCATATTCTGAAATCGAGCTTCGAGCAAAAAAAATTATAGAAAATTACCTTATTGATCATGATACTTTAAATTCAAATGAGATTTCCATAACCATCACCAATGACAATGTAAATTTGTTAAATCTAAATGATATTCTGGATGATGAAGAGATTGATACACGAACTTTACTCTTTGCAACTTTAAATAGTGTTTTACACCAAGAAAATCAAATTTCTTTAATCGAATATTGGTTAGATCGATTAATACAGAGATTTGAAGTAACAAAAAAAATTTACGCAACATATAAGCCTGGCTTCAGGAAAGGGTTTGGCAGAAATGACGATCTCTCTTTCTATTTTCTCCTCTCCTTAATCCTTTCATTAAGGATTTTGAGAACTAGAAACTATAAGTATCTGAATACTTTATTAAAACTCAATGATCTTATCTGCTCAATCAAGGATGATAAAAATTTTCCTACTTATTTTTTCCCCTTATTAATTAAATTTGAATTAGATCAGATATCAAAAATCATAAAAGAAAAGGAGATTGATATTGAAACTATCTGATATAGGAATGATTGCCTCTGATACTTCACGTTCTAAGATATATTTAAAATCATTAGTTGCAAATGATTTGATACCAAATTCAGTCATAGTCTTGAAAAACCTTAGTGCAAACCATTTACCGGGGCAAGTTTCCGCTGTACCTTTTTTAATCCCACAAGATGATAAAAAATATGATAAAGACTGGAGTGAGTCATTTTATGATGCTAACTTTGATATTGAAGAATATCTACAAGAAAATCATATACCTTTTGTAGTTTCTCCAAGTCATGACATGAACGATAGAGAAACTATAGAAGTCATTAAAAGTACAGATGAGAAAACATTAATATACTCTGGCTATGGGGGAACTCTATTAAGATCAGAAGTATTGGGAACAGGTAAAAATTTTTTACACATTCATGGGGGCTACATACCTGACTATAAAGGGAGCACAACTAACTACTACAGTGTAATAGAAGATGATTCCTTAGGAGCATCTTCTATATTCCTAACAGAAGAAATAGATGGGGGTCCATTATTTATAAGAAAAAAATTTTCAGCGAATATAGATAAGCAACTCATAGACCATATTTTTGATACCGCAGCAAGGGCAAAGGTTTTAATTAATACTTTACAGAAATATCTAGAAGTAGGTTCTTGGGAGAAAATTTCAAAAGAAAACCAAACAGGGGATACCTACTATATTATCCATCCAGTTTTAAAACATATTGCCATATTGAGCTAAAATACCTTCGTGAGAAAAACTTATAGAAGCAAAAATGTAAAAGCTTATTGGGAAAACAGGTGGAAAGATGTCCCGATAGACATGCCAATGGAGAATAAGAATGCTTATCCATTAAAATACTCTGAATTAATTATAGAATCAAAAAAAGGTAGAATACTAGAAGCAGGTTGTGGGGCCGGAAGAATCCTAAGATTTTATCACGAGTCAGGTCACGATATTATTGGTATAGATTTTATTAATGAAGCTGTTGAAAATCTCAAACAATTCGATGAAAGTCTTAACGTACTAGAGGGAGACATTACAAATTTAAATTTTGATGATAATTATTTCAAATATATTTTAGCTTTTGGACTATATCATAATCTCGAAAATGGGTTAGATGAAGCAGTAAGAGAGACTCATAGGGTCTTAGAAAAGGAAGGGCTTCTTTGCGCTTCTTTTAGGGCAGATAATATTCAAACCAGAATTACAGATTGGATTGAAGATAAAAAAAATCTAGGTCATTCGTCTGAAAAAAAAGAATTTCACAAATTAAATCTAACAAGCAATGAATTCAAAAAGCTTTTTACCTCAAACGGCTTCTCTATCGAGGGTCTTTATCCAGTAGAGAATATGCCTTTTTTCTATAAATTCAGATTCTTTAGGTCGAAAAGCCACAAAAATTTTAACGAATTAAATGCTCGTAAGGAAGGATATCAACTCTCTATCATTGGTTCTTTTTTGCAAAGAATCTTGATTTTTCTTCTTCCATATAGTTTTTGTAATGTTTATGTTCTGATTGCACGTAAAATTTAAAAATATGAGCATTAAGGTGAACGTAGGTATTACCCAAAGAATTGATACAATCAATTCTAGATCTGAAATACGTGATGCGGTAGATCAAGAACTAATAAATTTGATAAGTTCTCTTGGCCTTTTTCCCGTGCCAATTCCAAACTCAATCATTGGCTATGGAGAAGCGTACCTATATGACTGGTTAGAGCAAATGCAAATAAATGCAATCATATTATCTGGAGGAAATAACTTAAAAGAATTTCCTCAAAGAGATCAGACCGAATTCACTATTTTATCTTGGTGTGAGAATAGAGATATACCCGTCTTAGGTTTGTGCCGGGGAATGCAGTTAATGGCAGCTTATTTTGGGATAGATTTAGAAAAGATCGAAGGTCATGTATCGCGAACACATAAAGTGAAAGTACTATCCTCTAAAGGGGAATGGCCAGATGAAATAACTTGTTATCATGATTATCGTATCAAAAATTGCCCTGATAATTTTGAAGTTGCTGTCGTTGCGGAGGATAAAACTATTGAAGCCATGTCTGGTCGATTATTGCGTTGGGAGGGTTGGATGTGGCATCCTGAAAGAGAAAAAATTTTCAGAGAAGTAGATTTAGAAAGGATTCGTAATCTTTTTTATGAGCAATTATAACAATATTACCTTTATAATTCTTGCCGCAGGAGAGGGTACTAGACTAAGACCTTTGACTGAAAAGGTTCCAAAGTGCTTGGTTAAAATAGATGACAAGTCACTCTTAGAAAGGCAACTTGCAGTAATAAAAAGTTTCAATGTCTCCAAAATTGTAATTATTGGGGGTTATCTTGCTGAGCTTTTGAGTCCATATGGAAAACTAATTATCAACGATCGATATCATGAAACAAATATGGTTCATACTTTATTTGAAGCCAGAGAGTACCTAGAGGGTGAAGTGATAGTTTCTTACGGTGACATAGTATATTCAAAACATATCTTGAAAAATTTACTTAATTCAGACGATGATATTTCTATTACGATCGATATGGACTGGGAAAGCTATTGGATTTCTAGAAATGAAAATCCCCTAGATGATGCTGAAACACTCAAATTTGATACAGAAGGTTACCTGACAGACATAGGCAGAAAGCCTAATTCTATTGAAGAAATACAGGGTCAATACATGGGTTTGCTGAAGTTTAATCAAGAAGGAATAAAGTCATTCAAAGCAACATATGAAAAATGTCTTAAAGAAAAAAGCATAGCCGGAAAACCCATTGAAGAAGCTTTCATGACTGACTTACTTCGATACCATATTCATCTAGGTAAGAAAATAAAGTCAATACCTATAAGCAATCCTTGGGTAGAAATTGATACTGTTGCCGATAGCGAGTCTAGCGTTACTCATTCTCGCTTAGCTAAGATAGAAAAAGAGCTATATTCATGAATATTAAAGATATCTTTTCTGATCAGTTTGTTAACAAAACAGCAAATAAAGAAAATATCCTACTAATTTCAATGTACAGGTTTGCTTATCCCTTTAGTCTTATTCTCAATAAACTGAATTTAAATCCTAATCAAGTTACCGTTGCCTCTTTGATACTTACAATTTTGGCCTGTACTTCTTTAATTTATCTATCAGCACCACTGCTCTTTTCAATCTTTTGGAGTCTAGCCATACTCTTCGACTTTTGTGATGGCACCTTGGCCAGGATGACAGGAAAACTGAGAACGTCAGCCTTTAGAATTGATCATTTTACTGATTTAATAAAATTATTTCTTTTATTTGTTTCAACAGGCTTTTATTTTAATGAAACTAATCTTTGGGCGCTTTTGATCACAGCTTTATTTTGCTACCTTTTGTTTGGAATATTGCAACAAGAGCTTGATAATTATTCAAAAAATCAAGAATTTAGTTCCAGAGGATCTCTACCCAGAAAAAGTATTTTAGGATCATTTGCAAGTAATTTACCTTCATTCTTAAAGAAAATTTTTATGTCAACATTTTCAATTTTTTTTACTATAAATGGTCATACTTTATTAGTTTTTATTTTTCTGCCTTACAGTCTCTCCTTAACCTTTACTTTGTTAGTTTATTTTGGTCTAGTTTCTCTATTAAATCTTTGTATTGTCATATATAAACTAAAAAATCTTCCCAGATAATCAAATGAAAAAATTTGCAATATATCTTCCTCAGTTTCATAGATGTAAGGAAAATGATCAATTTTGGGGTGAGGGTTTTACTGACTGGGTAACTACAAAGGCCGCAAAAAAAATATATTTTGATCATGATCAGCCTATGATTCCGAAGAACGGATATTATGATCTTTCTAATAAAGAAGAAATAATTAGTCAGGCTAAGTTAGCTCGTGACTCCGGTATAAATGGTTTTGCAATTTATCATTACAGATTTGATCAAGAAACTAAGGCCTTATATGAGCCTCTAGAAATTATTATTAATAATCCAGAGATAGATATTGAATTTTATCTTTCATGGGTTAACACAGATTGGACCAAAAGTTGGGTGGGTGACGATAAAACAACCATATTTAAACAGAAATATAACACGCAGTTCTATGAGCATTTTTTTGCTGAGACTATTAAAGCTTTTCACGACGCAAGATATTTAAAAATAGATAATAAACCTGTATTTCACATTCACCACCCTGAAAATTTTGATATTCAACCTTTTATTGAAATGGGGAATGCCATGGCAATCAAAGCAGGTTTTTCCGGGATAACTTGGACAGCACCTTTAATTTATGTTTCAAAAAGTCAAGAGTCTTACTTCGATTTTTTAGAAGGGTACCCGCCAGGAGATTTAAAATTCTATAATATTTCAAGAATCCCTCTACTAAATAGGCTATTCAGATACATCATTCCGAATTTCTTTATAAAAAGTTTTTTGTATAGACTTTTAAATACTTTCACCTTCAAGAACTATTCAACAAAATATAAGACATATCTCAATTCTATTCATAATAACTATAAGAACTATATACCTTGTATACTTACCAACTGGGACAATACTCCCAGATATGCTAACAGAGGTTATGTTCTCAGAAATCCTTACCCTCATCTTTTTCATGACCTGTTAAGATTTTCTATAAATTTGTTCAAAGATCAAAATCCTCCTTTTGTTATTATCAAAGCATGGAATGAATGGGCTGAAGGAAATTTTTTAGAGCCAGATAAAAACTTTGCATCTGAAAGACTCGAAGGATTACTAGAAATAGAATAATGTCTTTGAAAGAAGAGAGTATTTATATATCAATAGGTTCAATATCTTTATTTTTTTTTGTTCTCTATTGCGTTTTTGCTATCACGGCTCAGCAAGCAATACCTTTTTTTGGACTTACAGGTTTTGAAGCGATAAAGTTAGTTTCCTATTTCTTTGGCTTTAGTTATGTTGTAGTCGAACTTGTGTCCATCAATAGAAATATCACTTATTTAATAGCAGCTATCATATTTATCTTTGCTCTACTTTCTTCTTTATTGATACAGCATGAATTATTTCTTGGGCAATTTCTTAGTCTTTTATTTTCTGTATTTGCAGCTAAGTTGATTAATGAAATAAACCCAACTAATGTAAAATATCTTTTGATTCCTTTCTGGGTTTATGCTTTTTTTATTATATTTTCTCTAATTGAAAATCCTAATCCCAATGAAGTCTTTGTGAACTCAAGAAACTGGATATCATATTATTTAATTATTTTTGTTATTCCTTATTATTTTGTAAAGTTTAAACACAATGACGATTTCTCAATTATTCCATCTTTGTTAACTTTCCTTCTATCAGTTTACTCTTTTGGACGTTCTGGAATTGCTGCTTCATTATTTATATTATTGGGATGTTTAATTATTTACAAACGCAAGTCATTACTTTTTACCCTTTTAATGCCTTTTTTGATGTATTTATTGTATTTTCTATATGACTTTCTCTCTCAAGAATCTATTCCATTTGAATATTTAGTAGAAATAGAGAGATTTACCAACTTTTTTACTGATACAGGTCGAGGCGATATGATCGATACATATTTCAGCTTAATGGATGTCAAAGGTTTACTCCTCGGTGTAAATCAAAATTATTTCGCTACATTAGTAAATAGCTCAAATTTTCATAATTCATTCATTAGTCTGCATTCAACAACTGGATTGGGTTTCTTTTTTCTAGTAATGATAATACTATTTTGTTTATTCAAGCTATTCTTAATAAATTTATCAATGAGCCTTCTCTTGATAGCGGTACTTATAAGAATCTCTACAGATGCCGGGGCATTGTTTGGTTATTTTGACTTCAGTCTTTGGGTCTTCATATTTTATTGCTTAACTCAAAATAATTTAAAATTGAACCAAATCCATTAGTATCTGTATTTGTGTATAATGGCTGTCTGCCCTTTAATCAAAAACCTTTCTCTATAATTAAGATGGAATCTAATAAAAGAAGATTACTATGGTTATATCCAAAATTGACCACATGGATGGGGGGTTCAAAATTTGTTTATGAGGCATGCAAACATCTTTCTAAAAGATACAAAGTAATAGTGATCACTCAAGAGTCAAACTTAGAGGTATCAAATGCTTTTAACCAAGAATCTATCAGGATAATTGATTTAGAATTACCAACTTTCACAAGCCTTTCTTTCTGGTTTGGCTTCAACAGATCTCTCAATAGAAATGCTATAAAGCTAAAATCACTCATTCAAGAGGATGATTTGATTCTAACTTCAATGTTTCCTATGCACTGTATCGCAAACAGGTTAGGTTTAGAATTTGCTCAAATAATCTATGAGCCTTTTGCTATGTTTCACAATAAAGATTATCAAAATGGTCAAACTTTTCTGGTTAAGATATTTTGTAAATTAGTATCAAAACTTTATTCCTTTGCCGATATAGATTCTGTAAAAAATGCATCAAAGATAATGACTTTAAGTTCTTATGAAAAAAATAATTGTAAGAAATTATATGATGTAGATTCGACAATTATTTATGAAGGTGTAGATACAGACTTTTTTTATCCTAGAGACACGGTTGACCTCAAAAAGCAATTCGGCGAAAAAAGAATACTTTTACATTCTACAGGTTTTGATTCTTTTAAGGGTACCGACTTTTTGATTCGATCTATGCCAGCCATAATTCAGAAGTGTCCTGACATAAAACTTTTGATTACATATACCAGGGAAGATAAATTACAAATCGCTTATTACAAAAAATTTCTTGAAGGAAATTCAATTTCTTCCAGTGTCGAATTCTTGGGACATATCCCTTATGAAAAGCTACCGGAGTATTATTCACTAGCTGATTTATATATCGAACCAGGAATTGGTAGATCAATGTCTTTTTCAAGTAAAGAAGCAAATGCATGTGGAACTCCTTCTGTTAGGGGTGAAAGGGGCACTGAGGATACGATCGATGGTCAGACAGGTATTTTAGTTTCGTGTCATGATTCTGAAAAGCTTGCGAAAGATATTTCAGAGCTGATCCAAGACAATTCGTTACTAGAAGAAATGTCAAAAAAAAGTATCGATATGGTTTTACAAAAGTATTCTTGGCAATCCGTTGTTGATAAAATAGAAACTTGTTTATCCTAAATACCTTTTATCCTATAAGTTAATGAAGAAGAAAGCTGAAAAAATAATTCAAATTGAACCATGGATAGACGATGAAGAGCTTTTAGAGATTAATAAAGTTATTCAATCTACGTTTGTTACTGAAGGCAGGGCTACTCTTGAATTCGAAGAAAAAATTAAAGCCCTAACGGATTCAAAATATGCCGTTACCATGACAAATGGCACAGTAGCACTTTATTCTATACTCAAGTCACTACAGATTGGACCAGGAGATGAAGTCATAGTTCCTGATATGACATTTGTAGCAACTGCGAATGCAGTTATTCTAGCAGGCGCTACTCCTATTTTTTGTGATGTAAGATCTGATACGTTTTGTCTTGATATACATAAAGCCGAAGAGCTCATTTCAAACAAGACACGGGCCATAATGCCGGTACATTTATACGGGCTTTCAGCTGAAATGGATGAATTGATGAAATTATGTGAATTAAAAGGACTTCAACTCATAGAGGATGCCGCACAAGGCGTTGGTGTTAAATATAAAGGTGCTCATGTAGGCACCTTCGGAGATGCAGGTATGTTGTCATTTTATGGCAATAAGACAATTACAACTGCAGAAGGCGGAGTGATAATAACTGATGATAGAGAATTAGCAGAAAGTTGCTATAAATTAAAAAATCATGGTAGAAGAGAAAAAGGTATTTTTATTCATGAAGACATAGGCTTTAACTTTAGTTTTACAGATTTACAAGCTGCTCTAGGTGTTGCTCAAATGAATAAACTGGAAAGAATAATTAAAAAGAAAAATAATATCAGGAACAGATACTTAAATGAGATTGAAAAATCTTCAGCTTTCGATCTCCAGGTTGTACCAGAACATACTTCACCGGTTTTTTGGTTCACTAACCTATATACAGAGTTTTCAGATGAACTTGAGAATCACTTATCCGATAATAACATTGGAACAAGAAAGTTCTTTTATCCTCTGCATTTGCAGCCCTGTTATAGACATATGAATCAAGCTATATGCCCTGTGAGTGCCGACGTTTATAATAAAGCTTTATCATTACCTTCAAGCGTTACCCTATCTGATGAACAAATTAGCAGAGTTATAGAAACAGTAAACATTTTTTTTAAGGATAAATAAATGACAAATAAAGAATTAAATAAATTTCATAGACAGATTGGTGTTGGGGGCTTGGTCCTTAATAATTACGAAAAAAGTCTAGTGAATGAAGTTTTGGACTCTAGTCAATTAACTTATGGACCTAAAAGTAAAAAGTTTGAGAAAGATTTTGCTCTCAAACATCAATGTAATCATGGGCTTTTCATGAATAGTGGAACTTCTGCTTTACACGTTGCTCTTGCTGCATTGAAAGAAAGAAATAATTGGTCTGATGGAGATGAAGTAATAGTCCCTGCCGTAACCTTTGTAGCGACCTCAAATGTTGTATTGCATAACAATCTAAAGCCAATATTTGTAGATGTAGAACTTGAAACTTACAATCTTGACCCAACAAAAATTGAGGAAAAGATAACTGAAAAAACTAGGGCAATCATGCCAGTTCATTTATTGGGGCTACCGGCAAGTATGGGCCCAATTAATGATTTAGCCAAAAAATATAACCTTTCAGTAGTTGAAGATTCTGCAGAGTGTATGTTTGCAAAATATAAAGGAAAGTCAGTTGGCAGTTTGGGAGATATAGGGTGCTTTTCAACTTATGTGGCACATTTCTTAGTTACCGGAGTTGGAGGATTTGCAACTACAAACGATAAACACTTAGCTGAAGATATGCGGAGTTTAATGAACCACGGAAGAGATGGGATTTATATTAGTAGTACAGATGATCAAAATTTAGAGGGAGATGCATTGAATGAAGTTATTGATAAACGGTTCTCATTCGTTCATTTGGGTCACTCGTTTAGATGTACTGAACTTGAGGCGGCTATAGGTATAGGTCAGCTAGAAAGATCAGACGAAATCGTTGATAGAAGAGTTGAGATTGCTAATTACTTTACAAGTTCTCTCAATAAGTACTCCGAGGATCTGCAGTTACCTTTCTGTCCTGAAGATAGAACACATACATATATGCTGTATGGATTGATGCTTAAAAATAAAAAACCTAAAACTGACATAGTCCAGTACTTAGAAGCATTAAATATAGAAACCAGAGATTTATTACCTCTTATAAACCAACCTATTTACAGAAAATTGTTTGGTAACATGGATGACGAATACCCAATTGCAACCAATATTAATAATTCAGGCTTTTATATCGGCTGTCATTCATATATGACAGATGATGAAGTGGAGTTCGTCATAAAAGCCATAGGAAGTTATTTTGAGCAAAATTCAAAATAGGAAAAAAAATGTTTTAATCATTCAATGGCTGATCAAGCATTATAGAAAACCTTTTTATGAGCAGCTCAGAAATGATTTATCTGAGTTTGGATTCAATCTTACTATAGCATATAGCCAGCCACCCGCTTTTGAGGATGCTAAACAAGATAATATTGAACTTGATCCTGAATATTCAAATAAAGTCACTTCTTATTGGTTTTTTGGCAATAGGCTACTTTTTCAAAACGCACTCAGAGATATATTCAAAGCTGATTACATAATCATAGAGCATGCAAATAAACACATTTTAAATTATTTTTTGTTGCTGCTAGGCCTTTTGAGAGTTAAGAAAATTGCCTTCTGGGGACATGGAAGAAATTTCCAATCTGATGGTAGCAATTTTTCAGACACAATTTTAAAATTTACGGCTGCATTATCTTCTTGGTGGTTTGCATATACCGAAGCCAGCTCTGACCACATCCAATCTCTTGGATATCCAACAGAAAAGATAACTGTAGTTGAAAACTCTATAGATGCATTGGGCTTAATGGAAATTATTGAGAATCTCGATGCCAAAACAAAATGTGAATATTTAGAAAACATCTCAGCGTCAGCAAATGATCCTATAGGTTTATTTTGTGGCTCTTTTTATGAACACAAGAAGCTACCTTTTATTTTTGATTCTATTATAGAAATTAAAAATCAGATACCAAACTTTAAATTTCTTTTTATCGGCAATGGCCCAGATATGTCAAAAGTAGAGGAATTTTGTAAAAAAAATGATGACTTTGCTTTTAACTTGGGTTTTTTAGATCAAAAAAGTAAAGCACCTTGGTTTTCGATCTCTGATTTGATGATAAATCCAGGCCTCGTTGGCCTCTCAATCATCGATTCTTTTGCCGCAGGACTTCCTATTATTACAGCAAACATTTCTATACATAGCCCTGAAATAGCTTATTTGCAGAGTAATTATAATGGCTTGATATTAGAAAATGATGTAGAAGTTTATTCAAAAGAAGTAATATTGTTACTAAAAGAAGGCTCTAGGCTTAAAACTTTAGCTAAGAATGCTAAAGATTCTGGGAAAAGGCTTACTATTGAAAATATGTCAAAAAATTTCTCCCAAGGTATTTGTGATTGGACTAAAGCTAGATAACGAATAAATAAATAATAAATTTAATTTTTTCAAAATGAAGATATTAGTAACTGGGGGGGCAGGTTTTATTGGCAGCGCGTTGATTAGATATCTTTTGACTAATACAGAACATACTGTCATTAATGTTGATAAATTGACTTACGCAGGAAATTTAGCTTCGCTTGAAGGCTATTCGAATAGTGAGAGGTATTGTCTGGAAATAGCTGACATTTGTTCTTCAAGGGAGATGAATAAAATTTTTGAAAAATATTCTCCTCAAGGAATCATGCATCTTGCAGCAGAAAGTCATGTAGATAGATCTATTGATAACCCTGCGACATTTATTAAGACTAATGTTTCAGGAACTTTAAATTTATTAGAACAAACTAGAAGATATATTTCTAAAGCTGAAAACAGTATAAGAAATGATTTTAAATTCCATCATATATCTACGGATGAAGTATTTGGTGATCTTTCGCCTTCTCAAAATGCGTTTACAGAACAAAGCCCTTATGACCCTTCATCTCCTTATTCAGCATCTAAGGCAAGTGCTGATCATTTAGTAAGGGCATGGGGCAGAACATATGATATTCCTTTTGTTATTTCCAATACTTCAAATAATTACGGTCCTTTTCATTTTCCAGAAAAGTTTATTCCTCATATGATTATATGCGCATTAAAAGGAAAGCCTTTACCTATATATGGTAATGGAAAACAGATTAGGGACTGGTTATATGTCGATGATCATGCAGAAGCGTTAGTGAGTGTTTTTGAAAGAGGAAAAACCTTTTCTACTTACAATATAGGTGGTAATAATCAAATCACAAATTTAGAAGTTGTTGAGAGAATATGCACTCTTATAGAAGAGTTTAGGCCCTATAAAGATTCTTATACTAAAGAATACATAAACCTAATTGAATTTGTAGAAGATCGCCCAGGACATGATAAAAGATATGAGATTGATTCCTCTTTGATTAAAAGAGAGTTAGGTTGGACTCCAAAAGAAAGCTTCGATACAGGTCTTAGGAAAACAGTAAGGTGGTATCTGGATAATGAGGGTTGGTGGAAATCAATCCTTGATGGTAATTATAACTTAAAAAGAGCAGGAAAAAATCAATGAACTCAAACAGGAAAGGGATATTGTTGGCAGGAGGTTTGGGTACAAGACTCCATCCTCTTACAACAACTATTTCAAAACAGTTATTACCCGTATACGATAAACCATTAGTTTTTTACCCCTTATCTGTGTTGATGCTTGCATCAATTAGAGAAATATTAATCATATCAACTCCAAGAGATATAAGTCTTTTTCAAAATCTTTTAGGAGATGGCTCAAGTTTTGGAATTAACCTAACCTATAAAACCCAGGAAAAACCAAATGGTATTGCCGAATCATTTATACTGGCTGATAAATTTATTGGTCAAAGTGATTCTACTCTAATTCTTGGAGATAATATCTTCTACGGAAGTGGGTTTATCAGTAACTTAAACGCTGCTTGCGAATCAAAAAAAGCGTCTATATTTACCTACTCTGTTGATGACCCAAGAGCTTTCGGCGTGGTGACGCTTAATAAAAATGGTGAGCCAATTTCTATAGAAGAGAAACCTAAGAACCCAACTTCTAATTTGGCTGTAACAGGTCTTTATTTTTATGATAACAATGTAGTAGAAATCGCCAAGAATCTCGAGCCTTCATCTAGGGGAGAATTAGAAATTACAGATTTAAATTTAGAATACATGGAGTCTGGAAACCTTGATATTGAGATGATAGGTAGAGGAAACGCATGGTTAGATACTGGCACTCCAGATTCTCTTCTTCAGGCAAGCCAGTTCATTCAAACTATTCAAACTCGCCAAGGCTTTATGGTCGCCTGTTTAGAGGAGATTGCCTTAAATAAAAGATGGATTGATCGCGAACATATAGAAGCAAGAATCCCTCTCTTTAAGCAGACTTCTTATGGGGCTTATTTAGACAAGTTAATAAAAGAATGAAAATTTTTAAAAGTATTTTGGATGATTGTTTGATCATAGAACCCAATGTTTACAAGGATGAAAGGGGTTTTTTTTTAGAAACATTTAATGAAAATAAATATAAACCATTCATAAATAAATATAAGTTTGTCCAAGATAATCACTCTAGATCTACAAAGAATACACTCAGAGGTTTACATTTTCAGATACAAAAACCTCAAGGAAAATTAGTCCGTGTAGTTAGCGGAGAGGTATTTGATGTCGCTGTAGATTTAAGGAAGGAATCAAATACCTTTGGCCATTGGGAATCTTTTATTCTTAGTGCAGAAAACAAAAGACAAGTTTGGATTCCACCTGGATTTGCCCATGGCTTCTTAACTCTATCTGACTATGCAGACTTTGAATACAAGTGTACCGATTTTTATGACCCCAATGATGAAGGTTGTATAATATGGAATGATCCCGATTTATCAATTAAATGGGCATCTAAAACTCCCACTCTGTCCTTAAAAGATTCTCAGGGCGGTTTTTTTAAAGATTATAAATTATGAAGATAGTTATATTGGGAAAAAATGGGCAGCTAGGACAATCTCTTAAAAACAAGTTCTACAACTCAAAATATGAGTGTACCTTCCTATCTAAATCTGAGCTTGATATTACTGATCATCAAAAAACTGAGGCTCTAATAAAAAATATAAAACCCCTTATTATTATTAATGCCTGTGCCTACACAAATGTAGATAAAGCAGAAGAGGAGTTCAAAAAAGCTTATAGTGTTAATTATTATGCGGTAGATAACCTTGCAAAAATTTGTAAGGAAAATGGTAATTTCTTGATACATATTTCTACAGATTTTATCTTTGACGGACTGAGTAATTCACCATACAAAACATCAGATTTACCTAACCCTTTGAATGTTTATGGGTCTTCAAAACTAAAAGGTGAGCAATCTATTATAAATTCTGAATGCAGCTATCAGATTATAAGAACATCTTGGGTATTTAGTGAATACGGAAATAACTTTCTTAAGACAATGTTGAAGTTATCTAATAAGGTAAACAAAATATCGGTTGTAGATGATCAATTTGGTACTCCTACCTGTGCTCATGATCTCGCTGAAGCTATTTTCCAAACAACCAATCACATCGAAAAAGGTGAAATTATGGAAGGTATATTTCATCTCTCAGGAAACGAAGTTCATTCATGGTTTTCATTTGCAAAGAAAATTCTTGATAACTTAGATAAAGACATTCAAGTAAATCCTATAACTACAGACGAATACCATACAAAGGCACAAAGACCAAAATATTCTGCTTTAGAGTCTAGTGAATTTCATAAGAATCTCTCTAAAATTAATAACAAACTAGACGATTCAATTTCAATGGTTGTTTCTAATTTAATAAATAATAGTTTCCTAGATGATTCTACAGAGAATTATAGGCAGATATGAATTCTAAAATCTTTCATTTCCCCAACCTTGTTTGTTGGGAAGATATTTTTGAAGATTTTGATATTAATAGAGATAAACTTTTCCTAGATAGCTTTTCTTGTTATGTTCTTGGTAGAATTGTTGGAGTAAAAGGAAATTACCTCCCGGGATCTAAGATAGCTAATAAACTTTTTTATGAGTCATCTGATTTGCATTATTTTCTATTATCAGATGAGATTGAAGGTATACCAAATTCTCATAAGTTGATTTTATCTTTTAGAGCAGATTTTGAAGAGGATGATTCTGTAAAAAAATTTGTGAAAAGTCTTCCCAAGAATGCATCAGTTATAATAGGAATAAGCTCCCCAAAACAAAATATACTTGCAATTATGCTCTGGAAAATAAGACCTGACTTAACTTTCTACTGTATTGGAGCAGCTGTTTCTCAGACTTGGAATAAAAAAAACAATAATTTCATGATAGGAACTGGATTTCAATGGATAGAATTCTTGCTTTTTCAACCAAAAAGAACATCTAATAAATTAATTATGACTGTCTGGAAGATTTTTGAAATTATCAGATACAAAAAAAAGCTCAATAAATATAAAGAGTTTGTTCAATGTACAACTTTTCTTGAACCTGATGTATAAAGATAATCAAGATATGATGGAATCTTAAATAGTGCAAATCGATAGAAATATTCTTCTTACTGGCTCCACAGGCTTTATTGGGAGCCATATCCTGAAAAGACTAAAGTTCAGAAAAATTGTCTGTTTGGGACGAACGCAGCCTCATAATGAGAATATAGATTTTTTTAAAAGTGATCTTTCTAAGAATGAGGATTTCAGTAGCTCTTTAAGTGATATAGATATTGTTTTACATGTAGCAGCCAGGGCCCATGTGTTGAAGGAGAATGAAAATGATCCTCTCAGTACTTATAGAAAAATAAACACACATGCTTCTATTCATCTTGCTGAGGAAGCAGCAAAGAATGGAGTAAAAAGATTTATTTTTATTAGTTCTATTAAGGTGAATGGAGAAACTACAAAAGACCATACTAAGTTTACTTACGATCAGGAGCCAAATCCCCAGGATGACTATGCTTTGTCAAAACTCGAAGCCGAAAGGGGTATTAAAGAAGTTTGTCTTCGCACAGGAATGGAATTTATAATAATAAGACTACCTTTAGTTTACGGAGAAGGAGTAAAGGCCAACTTTCAATCACTTATTTCTATAGTTAAGAAAGGAATTCCATTGCCTTTTTATAATCTAAGAAATAAAAGAAGTTTTCTCTCTATAGAAAACTTAATTTCAATTCTTTATTTATGTCTAACTAAGGAGGAAGTCAAAAATATTACTTTGTTAGCCAGTGATGACAGAGATTTGTCAACAAGCGAACTGGTAGAAATTATAGGAAAAGTTGCAGATAAAAAAGTCTTAAATTTCTATTTCCCTCCTATATTAATTTTATTTTTTTCAAAATTATTGTCTAAAGAGAGTCTTTATCAAAGGCTTTATGGTAATCTTCAAGTAGATATTGAATATACAAAAATTACTCTTGCATGGAAGCCCAATAGAAATATTGAGGACTTTATTAAAGACTCAGTAAGATAATAAATTAGAAAATAATTATGGAAAGTATGAGAAGTTTTATTCTTGAATATATTGAAAGATTTATTGCACTGTCCATTTTTTTGGTATTTTTGCCTTTAATTATATTCATGATTTTATTAATTAAATTTAGCTCAAGGGGACCAGCTTTATTTTGGTCAGTTAGATCTGGAATAAATGGAATAAATTTCTATATGCCTAAATTTCGAACCATGAAAGTAGGAACTCCACAGGTAGCAACACACTTATTGAGTAGCCCTGATTCTCACCTTACTAGCTTAGGAGTCATTTTAAGAAAATACAGCCTCGATGAGATTCCTCAATTGATATCTATTTTTCAAGGAAAGATGAGTTTTGTAGGACCTAGACCCGCCCTGTTTAATCAAGAAGATCTTATCAAATTAAGATGTAAATATAATATTGATACCATTAAACCAGGTTTAACTGGCTGGGCTCAAGTTAATGGTCGTGATGAATTATCTATTGAAGATAAAGTAAATTACGAAATAGAATACCTAGAAAATCAATCATTAAAATTTGATTTATATATTATCTGGCTTACCATAACTAAGACTTTAAGGAGAGAGGGGATATCTCATTGAACTCTATCCCCATAAGGAAAACTAATACATCTAATCTTGATAAGACTCTTACTGCGAACTAATCGAAAAATAAAAAAGCTTATAGTGGCTTTGAGTGATTTTCTTGGCTTCTCTTTTGTTATTTTTTCTTTATTAATTGTATCTGAAATAACAATATTAGGAGACTCTCTTCCATTAATTTTTGGCTTATTATTTATTCCTTTGAACTCAATCTTAGTTTTTTATTTAATGGGTGTTTATAGTTCAGTACTTCGCTTTATAGACATTACATTTATATATCTTTTATCTAGTTCAATTTTTATTGCTATTATCCTAAATATCCTTGTCTATAGCTCTTTTCTTTTCTTTAATTTAGAAATATTTTCAATTTTTCAGTTAATTTCTCCACACCTTCTTTTATTGGCTATCCCTGCCATCTTTTTTTTTATTACCGGATCACGAATCCTGGCTTATTTAATCTTTACTAAAAAAAATTCTGGAAAAAGGGTCGTTATTTATGGAGCGGGCTCAGCAGGAATACAATTGTCTGAAGCATTACGTGTTAGCAGCGAATTCCAACCTATAGCTTTTATTGACTCTGATATAACTCTTCACGGTTCTTATTTAGGAGGCTTAAAGGTCTTGAAGCCAAATAAACTAAAAAGGTTAGTTTATGGAGATAAAGTTGATGAAGTTTTAATTGCAATGCCCTCGGCTTCAAAATCAACTCTTACTAGTTTATTAAAGGAGATAGAAGATTATTCGATTAAAGTAAGAATATTGCCAGGGTTGGCTGAACTGGCTCAAGGTAAAGTATTAGTTTCTGAGCTTAAAGAAGTTGATACTTCAGACCTCCTTGGCAGATATGAAGTAGAAGCTAATCAAGCTTTGATAAATAAAGATATTCAAAATAAAACTGTTCTTGTAACGGGGGCAGGCGGTTCAATTGGTTCTGAAATTTCTAGGCAAGTAGTTAGTAATGGAGCATCAAAAGTTATTCTCTTAGATTCTAACGAGTATGCTTTGTATTCTATAAAGAAAGAGATAGAACATACAGAAAATGAAATTGAGCTTTTCGCTATCCTTGCAAGTGTGACGAATAAAAAAAGAATTACAGAAGTATGCAAAACATTTAATGTCGATACAATATATCACTCAGCAGCTTATAAGCATGTACCTCTTGTAGAAGAAAATCCGTTCGAAGCTGTTTCAAATAACATATTAGGAACTAAGGCATGTGCTGAATCAGCAATTGAAGCTGGAGTAAAAACGTTTGTTTTGATTTCAACCGATAAAGCCGTTCGACCTACTAATATTATGGGTGCAACCAAAAGATTCTCCGAGCTCATACTACAATCTCTTGCTTTGAATTCCTCTACTAGGATGATAATGGTTAGATTCGGAAATGTTGTAGGCTCCTCTGGCTCAGCAATACCCCTATTTCAGCAACAAATAAAAGATGGAGGTCCTTTGACTGTTACGCATCCAGAAGTGACAAGATATTTCATGTCCATACCAGAAGCAGCTGAATTGGTCCTTCAGGCAGGTGCTATGGGAAAGGGTGGCGATGTTTTTGTTTTAGATATGGGTGCGCCAGTGAAAATTTATGATTTAGCAAAAAGATTGGTAAATCTCAGTGGAATGGATATTAAAGATGAAAGTAATCCCAATGGTGATATTGAAATTATCTTTACAGGATTAAGACCTGGAGAAAAGCTTTATGAAGAATTGCTAATTGGAGACAATGTAAGCTCTACAGAACATAAACAAATACTCAGGGCTGAGGAAGAATTTCTAGAAGCTAAAGAATTAGAAATGTATCTTAAATCTTTATCAGAAGCAGAAAAAAATAGGGATGTTGAAGCCTTAAGAAATATTCTCAAAGATGTAGTTTTAGGCTTTACACCTGAAGACGAAATAGTTGATGTAATTTATCTCCAAAAAAATAACTAAGATTAAATAACTTGTTTACATTTATAGACTCCATCAATGATCTTGCGTACCTGAATAAGGAGCTATCTCAAAAGCCGTATTTAGGGGTAGATACAGAGTTTAGAAGAACTACTAAAGATAATATGAAATTAGCTTTACTTCAGGTGAACGATGATGATGAAATTTACCTTATTGACACAATCCGTATAGATGATCCTGGGTGCAATGCAGATTTTTTATTTTCTCCAATGGTCACAAAGATATTTCACTCCTGCAAAGAAGATCTAGAAGCTGTTTTTGCTTGGACAAAAAAAGAAATGGTAAACATTTTCGATACTCAAATAGCAAATTCTCTTTTAGATGGAGATTTCTCAATCGGATACCAAGGCTTGGTAGAACAAGAAATGGATATTGTTTTAAATAAAAACGAAACTAGATCAAATTGGATACGAAGACCTTTGTCTGATTCTCAACTAAAATATGCAGCATTAGATGTGGAGTACTTAATTTATCTATACAAAGTTCAAATAGAAGAATTGATAAATACAACTAAACTGGAGTGGCATGATCAAGAAATTGAACGGTTAATAGAAGTAACATTCAATCCCTTAGTTCATGATGATTTAGAAAGAATGATAACTAAAGCGGAAGAGGCAGGTCTTTTGCAAAGATTCAATAAAGCTGTAGAAAAAATTTCAAAAAGAGAAAAGATTAATCCAACTTTATTTTTTTCGAAGAAGGCCCAAAAAGATTTTCTGAGATTGGTTTTTAAAGAAGGCATAGAAGTTGCCTGCAAGGAGATTACAGCCTGGAGAAGTCAACTAATTAAGCAAGATGTTCTAAATCTATTGAAATAAATTTATGTATTGGTTAATTTACTTATTAAGTTCACTTTTAATTTGTTCGATTATTGCAACAATTAATAAAAAATATTATTCA